>JACCEB010582809.1_pt1 | contig 20081 bp, 10 predicted proteins | sample 7454761 | NCBI WGS metagenome assembly JACCEB01 (sample SAMN15323454, study PRJNA562643) | freshwater metagenome | isolation source: river surface water | place: USA:Blue River Watershed | collected 2017-08-18 | reverse complement strand
GGATTACTGGGATGACGTTTGTTTTTACAACGAATCACCAGCTATTCATACAGCGCATGCTCGAAAACGAAGAGCAGGAGAAAAAGGGCTACGAATTGCTGCTGGAGAAAGAGTACTTCGCCGATTTTTTTGACCACCTTCAGGCTGTCGGTCTGTTTGCTGCAAGTCGACCACTAGGACCACAGCCCACTTCCAAACCTGGATCTGTGTGGATTCCATACTGGGCCCCACTAGATTACTTAGAGGCATGTGCTCGCTTTGCAAAGAGCCAACAGGACACAAAGTTAGCCATCAAAGTGTTAGAAGTTGTACGCGAATGCTCTTTGGCGACCAATCCAGATGGATCTCCTAAACACAATTACTTCACTTCCAAAAAATTTGCTGAGATCCTCGGATTGATGCCAACAGGTTTGATACAGAACAGTGACATCGATTTGTTATCTCGTTGGCTTTTGGATCCATACGACAAGGGTCTTGTTTGTAGCGCGTTAGACAAAGGGCTCATGTTTGCGTTACTTGATAGCGCAACGCCTGACGACTGGGCCAAGGCCGTAAAGGTCCTCGATCAATGCACCGAGTTAGCACCGGACAAGGATGACGATCAACCTACTACGGTTGTCGAAGACTATTGGCTCAAAGAGTTCATTAAAAATCATTCGTCAAAACTCGGTGAAAAGGTAGGTGCGTCTGCCACCGCTGTATTCATGAAGCGTCTGACGCAGGTCTTTGGGTCGGGAACACGATGTACGCACGGCTACCTGTTCCGGCCTGCAATTGAAGATCACACACAAAACCATGACTGGTATGGTGCCGAAAATCGTTTCGTGGAAGGATTGCGGGACGTTTTGTTGTCTTGGGTAAGGGCAAATCCTGAAGCGGCAAAAGATACGGTGAAATCTCTTTTGAATGCAGAGTTGGAAATTGCTCGACGCATCGCAATTCACGTAATTCATACTCATTGGAGTGTCCTCCGTGATCTGCTTATAGAAGCAATTGGCCCCGATCTATTTCGGTCTGGACACCTGCACGAGCTCTATCGGCTACTTAAAGAACATTTTCCCGAGATGCCTACAGAACAACAAACTGCCGTTCTGGATGCGATTGACAACATTTATGTCCCTAGGGTTGCTGAAAATCCTGAACGTCATCGTCGCACTGTTCAGAGAAACTGGCTTTCGGCTCTTGAAGGCAAAGGAAATGAACGTGCAAACCAGTGGTATGTTCAATTAGGTAGCGGGGACGAGAGAGTTGGTTTATCACCACACCCAGATTTCCACTCATACATGGAATCAAGCTGGGGAGAAGGTCCATCAATCTATCAACCAACGGAACTTCTAGCATTCGTTCAGTCAGGTGACCTTATTGGTGTGCTGAATGACTTCAAGCAAACAGATCGATGGTCTGGCCCCACAACTCGCGCATTGGTTAGTGCATTGGAAGCTGCAGTTGCAGAACAACCCGCTCTGTTCATCAGTACCTTACCATCTCTTCTCAATGCGAAGCGCCCTTATCAGTACGGCATCTTAAGTGGCCTGAAGCAAGCCTGGGACGCATCGGCTAAGTCCACATCGGATATAGATTGGAATGACGCCTGGTACAAGATTCTTGATTTTTTGCTCCAATTAATCTCACCTGTTCATTTCTGGAGGGAAAAAGTTGATCCCGATCCCGACTTCTGTCCATCTAGGGATTGGATTCCCCCAGTCATCGCTGACTTTTTGCGTTCTGGCACGCGCGATGACAAGCATGCATATCCTTCAGAACTCCTTCCCAAAGCTCTCGTAATAATTGAATTGCTACTTGAGAATGCAGAAACCGGATCCGCTCCTACTGACGATCCGATGCACATGGCAATCAATTCACCCAAAGGAAAAGCTATTGAAGCCCTGTTCAGCCACGCATTACGTCAGTGCCGAGTGAGCGATAAAACGTCAGGATCACACACAGAAACTTGGGCGTCTCTTCAGTCGATTTTTTCCAAAGAACTAGGCAAAACCAAAGGGGAAAATTTCGAATTTTCCACACTTGCAGCTTCTTATCTAGCAAACATACAGTATCTGTCTGAGACATGGTTAACGCAGTCTATTGGGAAGATATTTTCGAAAGAATTTCCGGACAACTTCAACTCAGCCCTAGGTGGATTCGTTTACTCAGAGCCAACCAAGTTAACCTATCGGCTGCTAGTTAACGCTGGTGCAATCGACACCGCTGTACAAAGCTATGAGGGCAAGACGCAGATTAAAGACAGATTGATCGAGCGTATAGCGCTGGCCTACCTTTGGGGTGAAGAGACTTTGGAATCACCTAGGTTCTCATGGTGGTTCCAGAAGTCGGAAGTACATGCCCTTTCGGCAGTCAGTCATTACTTCTGGAGCATCAGCAAACAAGAAATTACAGAGGAGCAAGTTAAGCTCATCATGCAATTTTGGAAAAAATGTGTTGATGTCGTCCACAAAGAAGACTCCTCGTCGGACCAACTTTTTTCCAGCCTGAGTCGTTTGGCCTGCTATGTAGATTCGATCAGCGCAACTGAAGAGGCGCTAATGGCGGCTGTCGCACCATTTGCACACGTAGGTCACAATGTAGATTGGTTTATTGAGTCGCTGGAACGACTTGCTGATGTTAATCCTCAGGTGATTTCTAGATTGCTCACAATAGTTTTGGATACTCATGATCCGATGTTCGATTTTGAAGATCGTCTGAAATCTATCGCACTCAAATTTTCTCAGCACCAGATGAACACTGAGGCAATTCGACTAGTTGATCGACTGCGTCGCCTCCGAGGTATGCCCGAACTCTACGAACATCTGATCAAAAAAATGAAAGCAATGTGATGCATTTGCACAAAAGTATGAACAATCTCCTTACCTGCAACCAACAATCATTGAAGCCATCCTGGACGGTAGATATCAGGCGCAACTAACGATCAAAGATCTGATGGAGCCGTTTCCCATGGACTGGTCTATGCAGGAGAAGATATTTTTGCAGCCAAAGTAGAAGCGAAAACGACCTTCATTTCTTGCGTACCAACGCAAATCCGAACCAAATGAATCTCTGGGTAGTCCTCACTTCTACTCAGTAGGTCGTTGATGATGATTTCAGCAGATAACTCTGGTGGGAACTTAAACACGCCAGTCCCAATGGCTGGCATCGCCATTGATTTAATTCCCGCCTCTTTGGCCACACGCAGCGTCTGCGCAACTGCAAGGTCAAGGTATTTCTCGGGGTGGTCGTCATTGATGAAACTGGCTGCCCTAGCGTGAATCACAAATGGGTTTGGCAATTCAAAACCGGGTGTCACAACCGCCTCACCCAGCGCAATCGGCGAATGGCGACGGCAGTATTGCTCTAGTTCTGGCCCGGCTGCAGTATGAATTGCACCGGCCACGCCTGATCCAAAGCGAAGGTTGGCGTTGGCTGAGTTGACCAAGGCATCAACATCCGGCTGCTGGACGATGTTGCCGACGACGATTTCGATGTGCATGACTCTTTTATGCCTTACCTGCCGTGGCTTACGACAATCGACTGATCTATGTAGTCTTTGTTTTCAAAAATAATCGAGCCCTTGATCAAGTAAGTGCCTGAAGCAAGAGTGATGTTCTCAATCTCTTCATAAAAAGCGTTTGGTGCAATGACGTACCCGCCACTGTGTGAACGCAAAGCATCAGTTTGCGCAACCAACGGGAGTTTTTCTGGCTCAATCCATTTTTCGTCTTCAGGATTTTCGACTCGTCTAATCTGAATCAGTATTTGCCCTTTACCTCCATCGCTCTTTATGTTGACAGGGACGTTTCCCCTATTCGTAGCTTTGATATGAATGACAAGTAATTGATTTTTTCCGTCGGTTTTTACCGACTCGGTATCCAGTTGAAGAACCACATTCTCGTCGTAAGCACCGGTAACAAATAATTCAGTTAGCGGTTGCCACAAGTAAAAAATTGCTGCACCGAATGCTGGCACCAAAAAAGCCAACCATCCCGAGGAGATTTTTTTCAAATCCAAACTAGTCATCCCACGCAAAAAGAAATCCACCTTGAGAGGCAAATAAACCAAACTGCAAAAGTTGTTGCCCAATGTCGCTATTGATGGCCAAGAACTCAGCTTCGGTCATGTCTTCATTAAAAATGGTTGACCGACTTTTTGGCAGCATTGCAACCTTGCCCGATTTAATCGCATCATGTGCCTCTAACAGAGCCACTGCAATGTTGTTGGCATCGCTTTTGGTCACAGCCTTGCAGTATGCCCACTCCCCTGGTTCGTAATTGGGCTGGAAATGCTCGTCGTAATCTGCTGTTGGGTGCACAGGGTCGTTGGCAATGACTGAACCCTGAGGCTGCCATCCAAAAGTCTCAGCCAGCGTCAAAAGTTGCTTCCAGGTATCGCGATGGCATGAAAAAAAGCCAGGCTCAGGTCGATCCTCTTTTCTATGCACCATTTCTACGATCAAGGCCATGAGCTTTCTTCGTTACCAGTTGTCGTCGCCCATACCAAATTTATCGGCTTTTGAGTTCGGCCAGTCATCTTTGTCATTGAAAACTGCTCCCAGTCCAGTAGCCGTGCTTCCCAAGCGGGTGCTGCCGTCAGTGCTAAAGCTTCCCATCTGAGTGAAAACAGACCCATCCGAGCCAACGGTGGTCGAGCCCATCTTTGTGTAGGTCGTGCCGTCAGACGAGACGCTGGTGGTGTCCGAGACCTTTTGCAAGGTTTCACCGGTGTCGGACACAGCGAATCGCCCCAAGATTTGCCAAAAAGACATACTCATCTCCTAAAAGTGATGATTTCTGACCAGGCGACCGGATCCGACCTGTACGTTTCAAAAAATTCTAGCACCAATGACGCCCATCTGCATCAAAATGATTAAGCACAGTCATTGAATATGCTAGAGTGGAACACAAGCAAATAAGGTGGAGATATATCCGTGCCCAACAAACGAGTCGCTGCTGCACTAGACGACCTGACGCAGACGCAAAGAGAGCGACTTTTCTACATTGAAGTCAAAGCCTTCTTCTGCGGCGATCTGACTCGCGCTGACATTGAGCGACGATTTGGGGTCAAGCCTGCCGCCTCAGCACGCGACCTGAGCACTTACCGTCGCCTAGCCCCACAGAACCTCTTTTACGACGCTGGCCAGCGTAAGTACGCAACGACTGACCGCTTTGCGCCCCTGTTTGAGCACTCAGCCGAGCGTGTTCTCACCTGGTTCCGCGCAGGTTTTGGTGACAACATGGACCAAAAGCTCAAGCGCTCTGTCCCTTGCGAAAGCGCCAGCGACCTGGTCAAGCCCGAAATTGAAACGCTTGCTACGCTGACGCGTGCCATTGCTGGAAGACGCCAGGTCAAGGTCAACTACCTGTCATTAAGCTCAGGAGCGTCAAGCAAGACGTTATGCCCGCTTGCCTTGGCAGACACCGGCCTGCGCTGGCACTTGCGGGCCTATGACCGCGAGCGAGGCCGCTTTGCCGACTTTGCATTGACCCGCATCGTCAAAGCCAAGGCTATTGATCTGCCCATACCAGTAGAAGAACAGATCGAATCAGATGTGCAGTGGGCGCGGATTGTTCATATTGAACTGGTCCCACACCCTGGCATCGCACACCCCAAAGCGATCGAAGCAGATTTCAGAATGAACAACGGAGTGTTGGCACTCGACATGCGTGCCCCATTGGTTGGGTATGCCCTACGGCGATGGTCGGTGGATTGTTCGAGCAAGCACTCATTGGACCCCAAAGAACATCACCTTTGGCTGAAGAATTCACAAACCCTTTACGGAGTGGAGAGCGCTGCCCTTGCACCCGGATACAAAAGCACGCTTCATTCAAAGTAATAAATGCCATGAACTGTCGCAAAAAGCTTAAAACCAAATTCAATCTAAAGGGGCCACGTCATGGACGTTTTTGACCTTCGACAACAAATCGTTCAAGACTATGCCAATTTCGCGCGATCTTTTACAAGAGTTCGGGCCGATGATTTGAAGCGCCAGATCGACGAGATCTACGCGAAAGATCAATTTTGGCCGGAGCCCTTATTGCAGATAACTCCCTATTACGAGCGAGGTGCATCCTTAGATGAGCTTGCTGCATCAGGCGAAGTGACCTCAACCACAGCCTCTATTTTCAGAGTACCCGATGAACCAGAATTACCACTGCAATTGCACACTCACCAAGTGCAAGCCCTCGCAGCGGCAAAGCAGGGTCGAAGTTATGTAGTCACCACTGGCACGGGTTCGGGTAAATCGCTTTGTTTTTTTGTCCCCATCATTGACGCGATCTTGCGGGCCAAAGTAACAGATAAAACAAAGAAAACAAGAGCGATCATCGTTTATCCGATGAACGCTTTGGCAAACAGTCAAATGGAAGAACTTGAGAAATTTCTCAAGCACGTCCAGCCAGCGCAGCCAATCACGTTCGCTAGATACACAGGCCAGGAAGGCGATGAGGAGCGAAAAAGCGTCGCAGCTAATCCTCCAGACATCTTGTTGACCAACTTCATGATGTTGGAATATCTGATGACTCGCCAGGATGTCACGGACCAACAAGTCATCGGGCATTGTCAGAACTTGCGTTACCTCGTCCTTGATGAACTGCACACCTATAGAGGACGCCAAGGTGCAGATGTGGCACTGCTTGTTCGCCGCATTCGGGCGTTACTCGCTCCCGAAGGATTGCAGTGCATCGGTACATCTGCAACGATGGCTAGTGGCTCAGCTGAAGACCGCAGAACCGCTGTAGCTGCTGTTGCATCAAAACTATTTGGCGTACCAGTTCTGCCATCAGACATCATCGGAGAAACCCTTGTTCGGGCAACAAATCCCAGCCTCCATAACGATTCGGTAAAAAACCAACTTGCACCAGCAATTGAAGCGGGACTATCAGACTCAATATCTGATGCTGAACTTGTTTTGCACCCCCTTTCAATCTGGATTGAAACTCGCCTTGGACTTACTTGGGAAGATTCCAAATGGGTTCGCGCAAGACCTCAAACTCTACAAACTGCAGCGCAGTGGTTATCTGAAGACTCAGGACTTGCTCATGAAAAGTGTTCAGATTTTCTCCGCCAATTTTTACTAGTGACATCTTTGGCCGAGGCCGACCGATCTTCTGGACATAACACTGGCAAGCGTGGTTTTTTTGCATTCAAGTTACATCAATTTATCTCGGGTGCAGGTACTGCTTACGCAACGATTGAAGCACCTGGAAAGCGTACGCTGACAGTTAATGCTCAACAATTCCTGCCTGAGCATCCGGAAAAGCGGCTCTATCCTGTTCATTTCTGCAGGGATTGTGGTCAGGAATACCACCCAATTTTTCTTGAGCTGGGTGCGCAAGCACAGGCACTACCGCGTGAAATTGATGATGTGCCGCCAACGATCAAGCGAAGCGAAGAATCAGAGGGATTAGAACGCCCCCAATATGGGTTTTTGATGCCTGAGCCACAGGACAGCCAGTTTGAGTTTTCAGGAAAAGATGAAGACTACCCAGACGCTTGGCTTGAAGAAGATCGCCATGGCGATATTCGACTTAAGAAAGATGCTCGAAAAAACAAAGCCGAACGAATTGCTGTGCAGCCCACAGGCCAGATTGGTTCAGGAACTTACGCCTGGTTTATCCCAGGGAAGTTTCGGTTCTGCTTGAACTGCAAGGTAGTTCATTCGGCCCAGGGCAAGGACAAAAATCGACTTGCTGCACTGTCAGCCGAAGGGAGATCGTCAGCGACCACGCTACTTACGCACTCAGTGCTGCGTTGGATGCATTCTCAAGAATCAATACCGGTGGATCGTCGCAAGATGCTTGGGTTTACTGACAACCGACAAGACGCCGCTCTTCAATCAGGACACTTTAACGACTTCTTGTTTGTAAGCTTGTTTCGAGCAGCATTCTTGGGGGCTGTAAAAGCTGCTGGTGCAGAGGGACTCTCTGCAGATCGACTCGGCCTAGCTGTCTTCAAGTCATTAGGTTTTGAGCGCTTGGGAGAAGCGGGTCTACGCTCAGAGTGGCTGTTGGACGCTGAACTGCAAGGTGCAAATTTTGTAAACGCACAAAAAGCAATGCGCCAAGTTCTTGCGTACCGCGCATGGTTTGACCAGCGCCGTGGGTGGAGGTTTACGAACCCCAACCTTGAGCAATTGGGTCTTGTTCGGGTTGAATATATTGGACTCGATGACCTTTGCAGTAATAACGCCAATTTCGCCGATGCCCCACCTCTATTGGCTGGGGCTAGTCCGGAGGTTCGAAAGCGTGCCTACCGAGTATTGCTGGATGTAATGCGTCAAGGTTTAGCTCTTGACCCAGAAGTTCTAGAGCCTTCTGAACAGGAAACACTACGCAGCCGATCGCTCAATACGCTTCGATCACCCTGGGGACTCGGTAGAGAAGAACAAATGCGTACTGCTCGCTATCTGCTTGAGTTTCCACCTGCGCGACGTGAAAATTCTCTGGCAGATGAAGATAAATTATTGAGGGCTGGCTTTCTCTCCGGCCTTGGGCGTGATCTGCGCAAGCCCGAATTATGGGAGAGGTCAGACGCACGAACACTTAAACGTCCCGACTATCAAAAGCTATTGAGTTGCATGTTGCAAGTTGCAGGCAAAGCGGGCCTGGTCGCACAAGTTTCAACACCTTTCGGAACGACTCCGGGTTGGCAACTAAAAAACGCTTGTATCGAATTTCATATTGGCGAAGGAAAGTCTGAGCGAGGCGGCATGGACAACGCCTTTTTCAGGTCTTTGTACGTGAACTTGTCGCAGGCAATTTCATCCGACTTTCATTATTTTGGTTTTGAAGCAAGAGAGCACACAGCGCAAGTCGACAAAAACCGGCGCGAGGCCCGCGAAATGCGCTTTCGGTATGGCTCGGAAGACAAAAAGCGACTGGCTGACAACGCAAAACAATTGAATGAACTAGGAGAACATCAACGGTTCTTACCGGTTCTCTTTTGCTCTCCCACAATGGAGCTTGGCGTCGATATCTCAGCATTAAACACAGTTTATTTGCGAAATATGCCTCCAACACCAGCCAACTATGCTCAGCGCAGTGGCCGTGCGGGCCGAAGTGGCATGCCTGCGTTGGTACTGACGTACTGTGCAGCGCGAAGTCCACATGATCAATACTTTTTTGCCGATCCTCCTGGCATGGTTCACGGTGAGGTTCGAGCCCCCACCCTAGACCTGGGCAATGAAGAGTTAGTGCGAAGTCATTTGCAGGCTGTTTGGCTGGCATGTACCAACACGCCAATCAGCGCGGCAATCTCGGAGGTCGTTGAACCTAATGAAGAAAAAGACTTACCCCTTTATTCAACGGTAAGTGAGTCACTCGCCAAGCCAGAAATCGCTCCACTTGCTGCTGAGCGCATCAAAAAGGTTCTGGCCCTTTTACAAGTTGAACTCAACCCCGAAGATGCTCCATGGTTCCGTGGTACTGATGTTTTAACAAAAGACATTACTGATTTGGCGCTTAAACGCTTCAACGATGCCTTCGACCGTTGGCGTGAACTTTTCCGAAGTGCCGCTAGACAACGTGACCAGTCACGCCGAACAATGGATACCCACAACTTGCCACAGCGTGAGCGGGATGCGGCTCGCTCCTTACACGCGCAAGCCATTGATCAACTCAATCTGTTACAACGGGGCTCAGACAGCTCAGCAAGCGATTTTTATTCTTATCGGTACCTTGCAACAGAGGCATTCCTACCTGGCTATAACTTCCCTCGCTTGCCATTAACAGCCTTTATTCCTGGTAGCGGCGACCGCAACACCAAAGGCGCATATCTGCAGCGTCCTCGATTTTTGGCCCTATCCGAATTCGGACCAAGAAGTCTCGTGTATCACGAAGGTAGGGCATACAGGGTTACTGCCGCTCAGCTATCGACACGTGGTGAATCGGCAGCTGGCAGCATGCTCAATACCGATACAGCAACTATCTGCCGCAGTTGCGGTGGTGCACATTTCCATTCCGATCCTGCTGACCGTGGGCGCAGCCATTGCTGGGCGTGCGAGGCTCCACTAACAGACAACGCCGATATCGTTTTGAATCTGTACCGCATTGAAAACGTTCGCACTTCCCCGGCAGAGCGTATTACGGTAAATGATGAAGAACGTCAGCACCAAGGATTTGATCTACAAACGATTTTCAGGTGGGCTCGACGCGAAAGTGGCCATCCAGACGTACGGACAGTCAGGGCAGAAGATGCTGAGGGCGCAATCGCCACGCTTCGTTATGGACCAGGTGCGGAGATAAGCAGACTGAACAAAGGATTGCGTCGCCGTGCTAACCAGACTCAACACGGCTTTGCTGTGAACCCCTTGAATGGCAATTGGGCCAAGATGGATGAGGATGATGGCGCGGAACCGGATCCAACGCGAACTTCCAACCAGTTAATCGTTCCTTGGGTTATGGACAGAAAGAACGCGCTGCTGCTTCAGCTTTCAGAAGAAGGCGCACCTGAAATAACCGTTGCAACAGTTCAATACGCATTGAAACGCGGCATTGAGTCTGTCTATCAACTGGAAGAATCCGAGCTACTGGCCGAGCCATTGCCAGACAGGAAGAATCGAAGTGGTGTGCTTTTTTACGAAGCCACTGAAGGCGGTGCTGGCGTATTAACTCGACTAGTGCATGACGAAGAGGCTGTGGCAAGAGTTGCATATGCAGCTCTTAAAGTACTGCACTTTGATCTTCCAGCATACGGCGAGCCTCTTCCTGCCGGAGATCATTTGCATGACGTGAACGGAACAAAATGTGTAGCGGGCTGCTATCGCTGTGTTTTGTCTTATTACAACCAACCCGATCACTTGGTTATAGATAGGCGCGACAAGGCAGCACGTGCTTTGCTACTGCGTCTGGCAGGTGTCAAAACGCAACTGCTTGCTGCAAATGATATCGGGCCGCCACCCAGTGCACAAGGACCATCCAGTGATTCGTCAGAATCACCAACGGCAGCTTCTGCGGAAACTTTAATGGGATTCAATGTGGCGAAGTTAGGACTACCCGAGCCCAGTGAAACTGGCGCGACTTTGGCGGAGGTAGCCACTATTGCGATTTGGCGAAGCAAACGAATTGCATTGGTCTTGGAGGGCATATCGCCCAACCCATTGATCGATCGTGGCCTGGAGGTCGTTTTATGGCCGCTATCGCCTTCGGGCCAAGAAGAAGCCGTAAAAAAGCTCGCCAGTCTTCTTAATTGAGAAAATAATTTATGAGTGCAGTTTTATCTGATCTTGGAAACGCCATCCTCCCGCCTGGTGCTTTGGTACGCGCACGCGGTCGGGAGTGGATCGTTATGCCTGGCAGCAGTCCTGAGCGTCTACGCCTTCGCCCATTGTCCGGAAGCGAGGCGGACGTCGCCGTAGTGTCTCCTGCGTTAGAAGCCACATTTGACCCGGTAGTGCCTGCGACCTTTCCATCTCCAACAGTCAAGCAGCCCGCAAATCACGAAGAAGCGCTTCTCTTACGTGATGCCCTGCTGATGTCACTGCGAAGGGGTGCTGGTCCCTTTCGAAGTTTTGGGAACTTGGCTTTTCAACCCCGCGCTTACCAATTAGTTCCGCTCCTGATGGCGCTCAAACAGGATGTGATACGACTCTTAATTGCAGATGACGTTGGTATCGGAAAAACCATTGAGGCTGGGATGATCGCGCGCGAGCTTCTTGATAGAGGCGAAATTCGACGATTTGCTGTTCTTTGTCCACCACACCTGGTTGAACAATGGATCCAGGAGCTCGACGACAGATTTCATATTAAAGCCGTTGCTGTCACTGCGGCAAGTGCAGCTCGACTTGAGCGAGGTCTGCCAGTTACCGACAACATTTTTACAGTTCACCCACACACCGTTGTGAGCTTGGACTACATCAAGAGTGACCGTCGGCGAGGTGACTTTGCCAGTCGTTGCCCTGAGTTGGTGATTGTGGATGAGGCTCATACCTGCGCAGGTAGCGGTGGAGGCCGTCATCAACGTCATGATCTATTACGACTGCTTGCAACAGACGAGCAGCGACACATGCTGTTTCTAACAGCGACCCCTCACTCCGGGGACGAAGACAGTTTTCACAGTCTTCTTGGACTACTGCACACCGATTTCCAACAACTGGGTAGCGTGACAGGCACCGCCCGCGATGAGTTGCGAAGACGCTTATCGGTTCACTTTGTGCAGCGCCGTCGCCAAGATATCAACGAATGGAACGATGAGGGTGTTTTCCCCCGACGCGAAACAACTGACCTTCCCTATAACTTAAGTGGTGGATGGGGTGTGTTCTTTGATGCTGTGTTGGACTATTGCTCAGAAGTTGTCGAGCGTGCGGGCACCGACCAACGCCGCCAACGTTTAAATTTTTGGGGTACTTTAGCCTTGATGCGTAGCGCGGCAAGTAGTCCGGCTGCCGCATTGCAATCTCTTCGAACGCGCATCGCAACGCAGGTAACCGAAGCCGATGAGGATGTATTGCGTGAACGGGTATTCGATGGCGCAGAAGATGCCATGGTCGATGATGATGCTGAACTCCCGGCCGACAGTGCAGATCCAGGCCTAAAAAATCTGATAGCCCAAGCACAAACACTTGCGGGTGAAGGTGGTGACCCCAAACTCGCCGCCTTGCGCAACCATTTAGAAAAAGAGCTCCTAAATAAGGGCTTTGCCCCAGTCGTTTTTTGCCGCTATATCGCAACAGCACACTACCTCCACCACCACCTGAAAAGTAGATTTCCCGGAGTAACCGTCGGAGTGGTAACCGGCGAATTGGCTCCTGACGAGCGAAAGGCGGTGGTGGCCGAACTTGGCGAGGCCGATCGTCCTATGCTGATAGCAACAGACTGCATGTCTGAAGGCATCAATCTACAAGAGCATTTCAATGCCGTCATTCATTATGATTTGAGCTGGAATCCAACCCGTCACGAGCAACGAGAAGGTCGCGTTGACCGTTTTGGTCAAGAGAGTCGCGTCGTACGTGCAACTCTGATGTACGGACAGAATAATCCTGTTGACGCAGTTGTCTTGAAGGTCATTTTGCGCAAGGCAAAAAAGATTCGGGAGGAACTTGGTGTTCCAGTTCCATTGCCAGACAACGACCACTCACTAACTCAAGCGCTTATGCAAGCAGTGCTCAGTGGACAGCGCGGTCGTCAAAAGCAAGAGACATTTGACTTTGATGATCTTCCGGCTTTTCAGCAACTTGATGTCGCTTGGACTGACATGGCTGAGCGTGCAAAGAAAAACCGCACAGTCTTTGCTCAAAATCGAATCAAACCAGAAGAAGTTCTGCCTGAATGGGAAAAAATGCAGGCGGCTTTGGGTAACTCTGAAGATGTGCAGCGATTTACACAGCGAGCGCTGCGCCGCTTGGGTGGTGCATTGGAGGCCAGAAGTCCGACGGGAAACAAAGGTTATCGAGCACCGTTGGCAAATTTACCTGAAGATTTACGTGAGCGATTGTTAGCTGACGGAGTCAGTGGTACTGTCGGCTTGAGCTTTACAGTACCGGCCCCTGTGGGCACAAGATTCGTGCATCGTAGTCACCCGCTGGTGAGCACGCTAGCCGAAGGCTTGCTCGAGCGCACTTTGGCAGATGCTGGTCTTGAACAAGATCGCAATGTGACTGACCCTGCCATGCTTGGGCGAACAGGTTGCTGGGTAAGTTCCACCGTGCAATCCCAAACCACTATCCTGATGCTTCGACTTCGCCATCAGTTAAGCAGCGCAGATGCTCGTAGCGGCGACACACTCTTGGTTGAGGAAGCTATTGCTATTGCATTGCGATCGGTTGATGGCGGGAAGGGCGTTGAAATTCTTTCTGGAGATGAGCCTCTTCACTGGCTCACTGCACCTCCAGCAGAGACTATTGATGACCGTACAAGAGAGACGCGCGTATCTAGTGCTTTGGCTCAGCAAGACCAATGGATGCCAATTGTTGAAAATTTCGCTCGTGAGCGCTCTGAAATATTGCTTGCTGACCATCGAAGAGTACGCGAGGCGTCTCGATCTAAAGGCCGCTACGAAGTCACTCCTTTGTTGCCAGTAGATGTGATTGGCGTGTTTGTCTTGCTTCCGGCTTTAGGGCTTTGATTCGCCATGTCCAGAACTTCTACCGTTTTACACGTTGACACCCTCAGTATTGAGGGTGGATTATTCACTGCTGAATGGCTTGCAAAAGTATCTGCTCAGCAAGCAGCAATGCAAGCTGACGCAGACTATGGAGTTCGCGCAGGTTTCAACTTGCGCGAAGAAATCGGCTTCGCTTGGCGATCAGCCCAAACTCTTTGGCGACAATTCGACCAAGCACGCCAGCAGCCCAATGCAGATGCTTGGGGTATCAGCCAACATTTTTCGACCGAATTTTTGCGGCAGTGCTTTGCATTCAGCTTGGCGAAGCAAACTACGCCAATCGTCATTGCCGAGCGAAATTATCCTGTGCAATTTACCGCGCTAGAAGGCCATGTTCCGATTGTGATTTCGCCGCATGATGAGGTAAAGGCGTTGGATGTGGCACATGACCGCTTGGGCGACAACTCTGGTGAACGGATCAGAAAGCGCAGTGCATTTGGACTATTGCAAGAAAGTCTAAATGCTAAACCCGATGCTCTTTGGGGTGTAGCTACCAATGGCCTGCAACTCCGAATAGCTCGCGACAACGCCAGCTTAACTAGGCCAGCATGGGTCGAGGTCGACTTGGAGCGTCTGTTTACTGAGGAGCGATATGCTGATTTTTCAGTCATGTGGCTCCTCTTGCACGCTTCGCGGTTTGGGTCTGCAGGAAGTAATTACACGGATTGTGCTTTGGAGCAATGGCGTAACGCGTGTCGTGAACAAGGCACGCGAGCACGTGAGACCTTGCGCGGCGGAGTGGAAGCGGCCTTACTTGAACTTGGGCAAGGCTTTATTAGCCATCCTGCAAACACAGGACTTCGAGAGGCTTTAGCCACCGGTTCGTTGAATTCGCACGAATATTTGCGAGAACTACTCCGCTTGGTCTATCGGCAGATTTTTCTATTGACTGTCGAAGAACGAAACATATTGCATCGGACCGATGCGAGTTCTCAAGCTATCTCTCTTTATGCCGAGGGCTACAGCCTGCGCCGACTAAGAGAGCGTGCAGTACGCCGAAGTTCTCATGACCGTCATGGAGATTTGTGGGAAGCCTTGAAGCAAGTGTGGCAGGGGCTAGCTGTAGGTGAGCAGCTCTTGGCATTACCACCATTGGGGGGGCTATTTGAATCCATTCAATGCCCCGCACTGGATGCATGCAAGCTAGAAAACCGCCACCTGCTAAATGCGTTATTCCATCTTGCATGGTTAAGGCCAGAAGCCAATGCACCTTTGACGCGAGTCAACTGGCGGGATATGGGACCAGAAGAGCTAGGCAGCATTTACGAGAGCCTTCTTGAGCTTGTTCCTATGCTCAGCAACGAACACCGCCAATTCGGCTTTCATTCTGGTGCCGCCACACGAGGCAACGCTCGTAAGACCACCGGTAGCTACTACACGCATGATTCACTGGTTCAGGAACAACTAGATTCTGCGCTTGAGCCGGTAATTGCAGCAATTCTTGCCACACATCCTATTGGAGACGAAGCAGTCCAAGCCCTGCTTGAGATTAGCGTGATTGACCCTGCTTGCGGCAGCGGTCACTTTTTACTAGCTGCTGCGCGACGTATCGCCGGTCATCTGGCTCGGGTAAGAGCACAAATGCGAGATATACATCTCGGCGACAGTGGTCAACCCACACCCGATGATTATCGCCACGCTCTGCGAGATGTGGTTACACACTGCGTTTACGGGGTAGACATGAACCCCATGGCTCTGGAGCTGGCACGTATGGCCTTGTGGCTTGAGGCATACACGCCAGATGCACCACTTGGATTCATTGACCACCATTTTCAATTGGGAAATGCATTACTTGGAGTTATGGACCCCAAAGTAATTTTGGATGGTATTCAGGATGATGCCTATAAAGACCTGACCGGCGATAACATGGCGCTGTGTCGCGACCTAAAAAAACGAAACAAACAAGAGCGCACTGGACTGCAGCGCATGCGAGCCGCAGCAAGCTTCAGCCAAAGTCTGCAGTCTATGGACTTATTAGCCACGGCCTTGCCCTTGCAGCAGTTAGATGAGCTTCCAGATTCTTCTTTAGCTGATATTGCTGCCAAACGACAAGCGTATGAATCGTTACGACTAGCATCAAGTAACGACGGCCTATCACTGGCATTGAATTTATATTGCGCTGCTTATCTATTGCCCAAGCATGGCACTAATGAGGCAGACACCGTTGTTCCTACTACTCAAGACGTGATGAACGCGCTGCTAGGGCAACCTGTGACGAAGCACAAGAAAGAGGCTGCCTTGCAATTAGCTAAGAGTACTCCTTTGCTGCATTGGAAGCTAGGATTTGCGCAAGTGTTTGCTAGAGGTGGTTTCACAGTTGTGCTTGCCAACCCGCCTTGGGATCAATCGCAGTTCAATGATGTGGAGTTTTTTGCTAGTCGTCATCTCGAAATTTCTGAGCTTGCTGGCGACGCACGGAAACGTGCGATTGCAGGACTTGAAGTGACCGAACCGCTGCTATGGACCGAGTTTCAAAATCAGACTCACGCTGTAGAGGCACAAAATCAATTCTTTCGAGGCTCTCAGCGTTACCCACTGTCCGCAATTGGCAAACTAAATACATACCCTCTCTTTGCAGAAACTTGCCTAAACATATTGAACACGAATGGTCGCGCTGGTTTAGTTCTTCCAAGCGGAATTGCTACTGACGATTCAACAAGTACATTTTTCGGCGAAATCAGTAAGGGCCGAATTGTTCAACTTATTGATTTCGAAAATCGGGAAGGTATTTTTCCTGGTGTACACCGCAGTTATAAATTTTGTTTACTTACCATCGGTGCTGCACAAGAAGCAAGGTTCGCATTCTTTCTTGGCAATTCAGAACAACTTAAGGATACCCGTCGCAGTTTTACTTTGAGTGCAGCGGACATCGCACGCTTGAATCCGAACACACATACTTGTCCAATATTTCGAAGTCAAAAAGATGCAGAGATAACTAAAGGTATCTATCAACGCGTACCAGTCCTGTGGGATGAAGCTAAAGATGATGGAAATCCGTGGGGTATCACGTTTAGGCAAGGCCTATTCAATATGACAAGTGATAGCTCTCTGTTCCGGAATAGTCGTCGTCGCAATGAGTTGACCGACCCAGTGGCTTTGTACGAAGCAAAGATGGTTCATCAGTTTGACCACCGGTGGGCAACGTATGCTGGTGAAGGGGATGACTCGCGTGATATGACAGATGCTGAGAAGGAGGACGTTACCCAAGCAGTTACCCCTCGATATTGGGTTGATCGGTCAGAGGTTCAACGTTTACTGGCCGATAAAGGATGGACTCGTAGTTGGATCTTTGGTTGGCGGGGGGTTGCTCGAGCAACGGATGAACGGTCAGTAATCGGTGCAATTTTCCCTGCTGTTGGCGCTGGTAATTCACTACACCTGGTGATGCCCGATGAAATAAACAGTGCAGCAAGTGTTGGTGTTTTGTCAGGATCAATGTCGTCGTTAGTTCTAGACTTTGTCGCGCGCACAAAGCTCGGCGGGATCAACTTCAATTTTTTCATTCCAAAACAGCTACCCGTTCTTGCTCCAAGTGTTTATTCAAGTTCAGATTTTGACAAAATAGTGCCTAGAGTACTGGAGCTCACATTTACCGCCAACGACTTGAAGTGTTATTACGATGACGTAATGGCGGAAAACTCTGGATGGGACACACGCCCCGATGTAAATCGCGGCCAACCTTGGCGTTGGAATCCTGAGCGTCGAGCCATCATTCGTGCAGAGTTGGATGCCATCTACGCGCGACTTTACGGACTAACCCGCGAAGACTTGCGCTACGTGCTTGACCCGACAGAAGTTATGGGTGCAGACTATCCAAGCGAGTCATTTCGGGTACTGAAGGATAAAGAAATTCGCCACCTCGGTGAATACCGCACGCGTCGCCTTGTACTTGAAGCCTGGGACAAGTTGGAGCAAGGTGAGCTATGAATACCTCGACTGGCGTTATTGGATCTGCGTTATCGGTACTTGAGAGCCATGCGGTTCGCAAGGCCTCACGCGATGCGGGGTTTGATATTTTGTTCGAGCATCAGGGTGCAGTGGTTGGAGAAAGCAGTCACGCCCCACTGAAGTGCGCCATTTGGACTTCGACAAGTAACGGCTTCATCTTTGCCTTGTCGATGGACAATGTAGTGCATTCACTTGAGGCTGAAATTGGTCACGCCATCAATGCAGCAAGGTTACCCAGCACGTCATTCAACATGGCCGGTGCGTTCGAAGCCTCTGATATCTTCAAACTCGAAGCTAAGCTTAAAAGGGCTTGGCTACTTTCTCGCAGTCTGCCCAACGCACTGATTGGTCGCTTTGAGAAGGCTTTGTCTGAGGTCAGCACCACTGAACGTGAATCGACTGTTAGGCAGCGAGTCGGACAAAACCTGTTTCGAGAAGGATTGCTTGCTCTCTGGGGCGGTCGCTGTGCCATCACAGGACTTGATGCCCCTGAGATATTGCGAGCCAGCCATGCAAAGCCGTGGGCAGATAGCTCAGACATTGAGCGCTTGGACGTCTTCAATGGTTTGCTATTGGCGGCACATTGGGACGCTGCCTTTGACTCCGGCCTCATCACGATTTCAACAAGCGGGCATGTCATCCCAAGCGCTGCACTTTCGCATGCGACTATTGAGGTTCTCAGACTATGTGAAGGTCTTTGCATCCGGCTTCAACCACAACATGAACCTTACCTGGCGTGGCATCGTGAGCAAGTGTTTAAGCAGTTGTAGACTGACAATCAAAAACAGCTGAACAACGAAATTTCATTCAACTTGGTTCACAGCCTGCATTGCCGAAATCTGCAAACTCACGGCTCGGAACCAAGTCCGAAAAAGTCACGAGGTTTTGAGACAAACGGGGTTTGAGACGCCTTTACCGGGCCAATGGCGCAGATCGCAGTCAGGAGCCCAAAGCAAAAAGCCCCGCGTGGTGCGGGGCCTGAGGCTGCCTCAAGGCCTGATGAGCAGGTTTGAGGTTTTTGTACTGGCGGGCAACTAAGGATACGAACGATCGGTATCTGCGCTAACAGTCTGCTACCCCACTTTTCAAATCTCTCCTAAGCACCTACCAAACCAGCAACTGTTAGCACTCAGCCGCTTAGAGTTGTTTTTATTGCTCAACTCTCCTAGGCGCGGCGTCAAAAAGAATGGCACCTTTTGAGAGTGCGTAAGTTGTTGATTTTTAAGGACTCCGACTTGTTGACTGGCTACTCTCAAGTCCACAAGTTTTGGAGGCCGCCTTACCAAGCTGCTGGCTTGTGCTGCGCAGACATTTCAAGGCATCACGCTTTGCCTGCTTGGACATTTGCGCTTTGAGTTCTTCAATGAACATGAAATTATGTAATTGGTTGCGATGAACAAACTGTTGCTTCATCTACGCCAAAGAGCAACCACATCAAACACTTGGAAATTACACGCCGCTCTCACAGTTTTTCTAGAAATTTTGGAGTTGCAAGCAGCCGAACCCATGCAACATTGCTACCCCCGAAATCCAGTGATTTCCATGAATTTGAAGCCAGCTCTGGGCTAGCGGTTGATAGCTCGACCGTAAAATGGCGGACACCGAACCCAAATTTGCATGTTTTGCCCCAAAAGTTGCATTATGCAACTTTTGGGTTATTACACGAAATATTGCACGGTTATCAAAAATACATATAAGTCATTGATTTATATGGGATTTTGACGAGCCTGGCTTTCTGTTAATCCGTAGGTCCCTGGTTCGAGCCCAGGTCGGGGAGCCAATACCGAAACACCGCATCTTGATGCGGTGTTTTTTTGGGCTCAATGAAAATGACAGCACGCTTGCATCTCACCCCTCTTCTGGGTGGGTGGGTGTCTCGAACACCATTTGATAGAGCACAACATCCGACCAGCGTGCAAATTTGAATCCGACTTGGGGCAAAGTGCCTGCCAGCTGAAAACCAAGTTTTTGGTGCATTGCAATGCTTGGCAAATTGCTGGAATCGATCACTGCGATCATCGAATGAAGGTCAGCGTCTTTGGCCT
>JACCEB010375036.1_pt1 | contig 20182 bp, 21 predicted proteins | sample 7454761 | NCBI WGS metagenome assembly JACCEB01 (sample SAMN15323454, study PRJNA562643) | freshwater metagenome | isolation source: river surface water | place: USA:Blue River Watershed | collected 2017-08-18 | reverse complement strand
TGGAAAGCGATGAAGAAAGTTAAAGCCGGAAAAGTGATTTCCTATGGCGAACTTGCAGAACGTGCGGGCAGCCCCCCTGCTGTTCGCGCTGCTGGAACTGCTTGTGCCAAGAATGCAATTGTCTTAATCGTGCCCTGCCATCGCATCGTAAAAACTGGGGGAGCGCTCGGCAATTATGCCTATGGTTTAGATAAGAAGGAGTGGCTACTTCGCCACGAGGGCGCCCTTTAAAATTACTAACAATTATTCAATCGCTAGCTTTTGAGATTCTTTATAAAAAGTTAGCCCATCACCAATCCACCATTGACATTGATGGCAGCACCACTGATGTAAGAAGCTTTATCAGAAGCTAAGAACGCAATCATGCTCGCTACTTCTGCAGAATCGCCGAGACGAGCTAGGGGAGTTTGAGCGAGCCATTCATCAAGACGCCCCGCAGATCGACCAGAAATCATATTGGTCTCAATTCTTCCGGGCAGTACCGCATTGACGGTAACGCCACTTGCTCCAAACTCTTTGGCAGCGGAATAAGTTAAGCCGAGCATCCCAGATTTAGCGGCAGAGTAGTGGGCATGGTTGGTCGAACCAGTCAGAGCCACCTGTGATGAGATATTGATGATGCGGCCCCATTTCTTTTCAACCATATCGCTAGCCACAGCCCTGATTAACTTGAAGGATGCCGTGAGGTTTAGATTTATGGTCTCATCCCATACTTCATCGCTCATATCGATGATGCTGGCATCTGTCATCAACCCTGCGTTGTTTACCAGAATATCGAGTGAACCAAAGTGGCTCTTGACCTGAGCAGCTAAGGCAGCTGGAGCATCTTTTTGAGAGAGATCTGCTTGAAACGCCTTTACCTCAACGCCAGCTTTACTTAACTGGCCAACTAACTTCTCTGCCTCATTTTGGCTACTTGAATAATGTAAGGCGACGTTAATTTTCTTTGCAGCGAGTTCTGCAACAGTGGCAGCTCCAATTCCAGTTGCGCCCCCTGTGACTAGAGCAACTCTCATGTTAAGCCACCATTCTTTACAAAATGCTGAATTACTTCTGGATTAATGATTCTACTAGGAGTCTGTCCTGCCTTTAGCGTCAATAAATCATCAACAACCATTGTTGAATGGTGCAGAACGACTTCACGGGTAGCTCCAGCAAGGTGAGGGCTGAGTACGACATTGCTGAGCTGGCGTAGCTTGGAGTCATTTGGAAGTGGTTCAATTGGATAGACATCAAGAGCAGCACCGGCAATGGCGCCACGCTCTAAGGCATCTGTCAGCGCTTCATAATCAACCAACGCTGCTCGAGCAGTGTTAATAAAGAAGGCGCTCTGCTTCATCTGGTCGAAGTACTTCTTAGAAAATACCCCTTTGCTCTCAGGGGTTACCTTGGCTGCCATGACGACAAAGTCGCTCTGCGCAGCTAACTGATCAAGGCCTACGCTTTCGATTGCTGCTTCTCTTAACTTTTCAACGCTGGCATATGGATCAAATGCAATTACCTTCATACCGAGCGCTAGAACTCGCTTGGCAATCTCTTGCCCGATGAAACCAGCACCCACCAGGCCAACTGTCTTACCCATTAATTCAGATCCTTGAAAACGCTGGAATGGAGCGCCTGGATCCAGACTCCATTCCGAAGTAACTCCGCCTCTCTCACCGGATTTATCACTGTAGCTAACTGCCGTTAATTGATCGGTGTAACGCAGCAGATGATGCGTAGTTGGAATTGAGCGCGCGATTGCGAGCATCAGCCCCAATGTGTATTCCGCGACCGCAACAGCATTTCTACCAGGAGTAAAGAGAACTGGGATATTCATATCTGTTGCCGCATCTATATCGGTGCTGGCTCCTGGTTCATTTCTAAGACAGGCGATTACCTTCAAATTGGATGCGCTCTGAAGTACTCGTTCGGTCATATTCTCAAATTCAAAAATTGCAATATCAACTCCAGAGAGTTCTTGCCTGAAGCTCTCTTCATCCATTTTCACGCCAGTTTGGCCAAAGCCTCCAAGTTTGATGGTAAAGCCATTAGCTTCTAATCGCTTTACCTGTTGCGCATCGATGCGCGCTGATATGAAAACCTTCATTTATCTACCTTATACGAAGCACTTAGGGCGGAGTTATCGAACTCTGGTTTGAGGCTTTCATAAAGCCCTCTAAATCTTTGATAACGCTCTTGGTAGTAAGTGTTTTTCTTGGTATCAGGCGAGAAACGATTCTCAATTTCCACATTGGCGTTGACGATCTCTCGGATATCGCTGAACTGCCCGGTACCAAGCCCTGCCAGATAGGCATCGCCTACGGCTGCGCCACTGGAATCTTTCAAAATTGCGATGGGAATACCAAGCACATCAGCCTTGATTTGATTCCACAGCTCGCTCTTACTGCCACCGCCAATACTGCGAATCTCATCAATCTCAATTCCAGATTTCTTTGCCAACTCAACATTATGAGCCAGAGCGAAGGCCGTTCCTTCGAGTACAGCTCTTATCATCATGGCGGGAGTAGTGGAAAGCGATAGTCCAAAGAAGACGCCACGAGCGTTGGTATTCCAGATTGGGCTGCGTTCACCCATCATGTACGGCAAGAAGATTAAGCCTTCGCTTCCAGCAGGAATTAACGAAGCCTCCTGTGTCAGCTGCTCAATAGAGCTCTGCTCCTTCAAAATACTTCCAGTTAGCCAAGCCACACTTGCTCCGGAGGCGACCATTGCGCCAAGTCGTAATTGACGATCTGCTATTGCATGATCAATTGAAACAAAGACATCATTAAAGATGTTCTCTGTAGTTGGCATGATGAGAACCGTTGAGGTCCCAGTCATCTCTGCAACAACACCCGAGTCAATTACACCGGTCTCTACAGCCGCAGAACATCCATCTACTGTTCCAAAGAATACGGGTGTGCCAGCTTCAATACCTGATTGGCTATTTGGTCCCACCTCACCGCAAAGTTGGCTAGATAAACCAATCTCTGGGAATTTCTCTTCACTGACCCCGACAAATTTCATAACATCATCTGCCCAGCTGCGGTTATCAGCACTTCTTAGTTGCAGGAGAGAGGCGTGAGCAGAATCTAGTCCAAATTTTCCCGTAAGTTTGAAATTCAAATATCCTGGGATCTGCAGGAAATACTTACTCTTCTGATAGTTATGTGGTTCATTTTCAATGAGCCACTGTATTTTTGCAGCCACATAATATGGATCCGCTCGATTGCCAGTTTTTTGAGAGATATCTGGAAACTCCTTGGCCAATTTATCTGCCTGCAGTTGCGCTCGACGATCCATCCAAATCAAGGCCCTACGCAAAGGGCTGCCTTTTTCATCAACACAGATCAGTGTTGGGGCTTGAGAACTAATGAGAACGCCACCTATCTTGCAAGGACCAGCAGCAGCACGCGCTTGCGCAACAGCTTCACAGAAGGAACGCCACCAATCTTCAGGATCTTGCTCTACCCATCCCGCTTGTAAATGATGGGTGGGATACTCAGCTCTACCTTGTGCAACTACCTTTCCACGTTGGTCAACTAAGACTGCTTTCGTTGCTGTTGTTCCAACATCGACTCCCAGCAATAGAGCTTGCATCAACTCTGGCCTTTCGCTCGACTACCTTCTGCCAAGAGCTCTTGAAGAATTGCAATTGCCTCATCGCACTGAGCGTCATCAAAATCGTGATGAGTAACAAGGCGTGCGTAATGTGGGCCAAGAGCGCTGATCCAGAGCCCGGCTTCTTTACACCATGATGCTAATTCACCTGCAGTAATTCCAACTTTCGAAAGTTCAAGTCCAACAATATTGGTAGCAACTTTCTTTGGGTCTACAAGGGATGAGTCGACTGCAGCAAGGGCGACAGCAATTTTCTGGGCACGCAAGTGATCTTCTGCCAACCGGGCGATATTGTGATCGAGTGCGTAATGGCCGGCAGCTGCCAAGATTCCAACCTGGCGCATGCCAGCGCCATAACGCTTACGCCAGATACGCGCTTCTTGGATGCGCTCTTTGGTGCTGATCATCAGCGATCCAACTGGAGCGCCTAAACCTTTTGAAAGGCAGACACTGATGGTGTCAAAGTGCTTGCCATACTCTGCAAAGGAAATACGGGATGCAACATGAGCATTCCAGATGCGCGCACCATCTAGGTGCATGGCGATGCCCCGTGCACGAGCTGCCACGGAAAGTTTTTCAATTTCTGCGATAGGTTGCACAGTTCCGCCGCCAAAGTTGTGGGTGTTCTCGACCGCAATAGCTTTGGTAGAAACTAGATAAGGACCGGCGTTCTCGTGTGCGATGGCGAGTGGATCTTCAGCGCGCAAGAGCCCATCTTCGGCAGGCCAGGTGCGGGTAGTGATTCCACTAAAGGTTGCGGCAGCGCCTAGTTCAGCACGGACAATGTGTGAACGAGTTTCAACGAGAAGTTCTTCACCAGGCTTTACTAACGTGCGGATAGAGAGCTGATTGGCAAGTGAGCCTGTAGGGCAGAAGAGCGCAGATTCATGACCGAAAAGAGCTGCAACACGTTCTTCGAGCGAGTTAACGGTCGGGTCATCGCCGTAAACATCATCACCGACTGCGGCGCTGGCGATAGCTTCGCGCATCGCAGCTGTTGGCTGCGTTACCGTGTCAGAACGTAGATCAATTGCCATTTTAGGACTCCTTCAGCACAATCATAAACATTGCGGTCAAGACCATAAGACCACCGAAGAGCGCCTTCATCGTGAGTGATTCTCCGCCGAAGGCAAGAGCAAAGATTGCCGCAAAGACAACCTCCATCGTCAAAATAACGGCAACCTTAGTTGCGCTCATATGCGCTTGTGACCACGTTTGAACAACAAATGCCAGCGCTGTGCAGATAATGGCTGTGTAGAAGACCACTAACCATCCACTGAGATTTACTGGTAAGTCATAACCTTGCGCAAAGGAGAGAGTTCCTGTCATTAAGGTGCAGGTTGCAAGCTGCACGATAGTCATCGCGTAAACATCGAGTCCATTGCTCCATTGCCCCAAGGTAACAATGTGTGCTGCAAAGGCGATGGCGCAGAGAAATACTAAGAACTCTCCAAAACCTAAGCTCCATCCGCGAAGAGATAAGAGTGCTAGGCCCGCAGTTGCTAAGGCAACGCACCCCCAAGTAAAACGTGTGATTTTTGCCTTCAAGATAAGTGCTGCAATAAGCGGCGTTGCAACTACATAGAGCCCAGTGATAAATCCAGTGATTGCAGCCCCAGCGATTGCTAAACCTAAAGTTTGAAGCACATAGCCTGCTCCAAGAAAGAGACCTGCAATAAATCCTTTGCGCAGAATTTCAGGGGTAATTCTTTGAATGACTCTAGGTTGCAAAGCAACCATTGCAAGAACTGCGAATAGAAAGCGGGTAAAGAGAAAGCTATTGACGCCCTGTTTTTCGATGGGATCCTTCATGACAACAAAGGCCATTCCCCATGACGCAGATACGGCAAGAAGCGCCCATGGGGCAATCTTCATTTTCAGGGCGTGCTGTGTGCTCATGTACGCAAACTTTTGAGGAGCGCTACTTCCTTGCCATGTTCAGGTTCCATGCCAGGAGTTTCCAGAATAAGTGGAGCATTGGCCACTGATGGGTGCTTGAGTAACTCTGCGAAGGGATCTACTCCGATAAAGCCATCACCGATATTTTGATGGCGGTCTTTAAGTGCGCCACATACATCCATCGAATCATTGGCATGGATGAGTTGGATGCGCTCGATTCCAGCTACCTGAACTAAGAGATCAAGAGTCTCTTTCATTCCACCTTTTTTCGCGATGTCGTGGCCGGCCGCAAAGACGTGGCAGGTATCGAGGCAGATTCCAACCTTTGGGTGATATTCAAGCGCTTTGAGATAGTTTTCTAAGTCTTCAAGTCTCTTTACCAGTGATTGACCTTGGCCAGCAGTTGGTTCAAGCAACAACATGGGCGCATCATCATCGAGAGATTCAAGGATAGGCATGACGCCTTTTTTGATCTGTTTCCACGCTTTATCAACGTTATCTTCTTTGACAGCAGAACCTGTATGAACAACTACTCCAAGGGCACCAATCTCTTGTCCGCGCTTAAGAGAATAGGCGGTGGAGGCGAGTGAGTTCTTGTAGGTATCTTCGGTAGGCGAGCCAAGGTTGATGAGAAATGGTGCATGCACATACGTTTCAATATCTAGTGCGAGAGCTTTTTCGCGAAAGAGCGCATCTGCTTCGTGGTTTGTCTCTGGCATCGCCCACCCACGGGGATTAGATGTAAATACTTGTATCGCTTCAGCGCCAATCGTTTCGGCATATGCAATAGAGCGTTTGGCCATTCCACCAGATGTTGGAGTATGTGCGCCGATTCGAGGTTTTTTGGTTGCTGGCATCTGCCTAGCCTACTGTGATGGTCACAGTACTGCCACGCTTTACCTTGGTGCCTACCTTCGGTGAAATATTTGTCACCTTCTTAACAGTCTTCTTACCAATCTTCTTTACAACCACCTTGAGATCGAGATCCTTCAAAGCCTGTACAGCCTTTACCTCTTCGATGGAGAAGACATTTGGAATGTATGCATATTGAGTGCCCTTTGAGATGACGAGGGCGACTTTGGAACCTTTATCTGCTGTAGCGCCTCCCACTGGGTTTTGTGACACAACTTCACCTGGAAGGCGAGTTTCGCTAAAGGCATATGTTGAATCAACGATAAAGCCCGCCTCTTGCAATTCATTGAGCGCTTGATCAGAGCTCTTTCCTACATAAGATGTAAGCGCGACCTGTTCAATACCTTTTGAGATACGTAGAACTATGAGTGCGTTTCGCTTTACTTTCTCACCAGATGGTGGATTTGAGTCGATGACATATCCCTTAGGAATAGTTGTACTGAACTCTTCTGAATTTGGCTGTAACGAAAGTGGCATTGTGGCTAGAAGTCGACGCGCTACATCTGGCTTAAGTCCTTTAACGAGCGGAATCACAAATCGTTCTGGCCCCTTAGATAAAATCAACTTCACAGTACCGTTTTGATCGATGCGACCACCAGCTTCTGGAATCGATTGAATCACGCGGCCTTCAGGTATATCTTCACTAAATTGACGTTCGGCGACAATTGAGTTGAGACCGATCGGGCCAAAGGCTGCAGTTACTTCACTCTCTGTTGCACCTACTGTTGAAGGAACAACAACACGAGAGCCTGGACCAATCAGTACATACCAACCTGTAATTCCAACTGCGACGGCCATCAGAAGGGCTACTTTGCGATTGCGGCGAACCCGCTTGCTCGCTTTCTTGCGCTTTACAACTTCTGCCGTAGTTTCGCGAGGAGTAGGAATTGGAATGGCGTCCGTAATTTCACGTAACTTCTTGCGCAGAGATTTAGGCTCCTTCTTTGGTCGCATCGGCTCAATGGGGATATCAAGCTCTAGGCTTAACTGATTCTCTTTCGGATTCAGGCGCTGGCTAATCTGTGTTAGCTTCTCGTTAAAAATTGTGGCATCACGTGGGCGCTCATCTGGGTTTGCGCTCGTTGCGGCATAAATCAACTCATCAAGTTCTTCGGGAATGCCTTTAACAAGAGTGCTTATCTTCGGCACTCTGTTATTAACATGCATATACGCGATTTGAATTGGCTCGGCGCCCTCAAAAGGTTTCTTGCCAGTAAAGATTTCAAAGGCCATGATTCCGATTGAGTAGACATCGCTGCGCGCATCTGCAACCCCACGTTGCACTTGCTCGGGGGATAGGTAGGAGACTGAACCTAAAATGACGCTTGATTCTGCCGTCATAGTGCCACCTAGCAGCGGTCCTTTAGCAAGCCCAAAGTCTGCAATCTTGATACGACCTTCTTTGGATATCAAAATGTTTTCTGGCTTGATATCACGATGCACAATTCCGATTTTGTGAGCTGCAGAGAGCGCGCTGAGGACAGGCAGGAGAAATTTGATTCCATCTTGCACAGAAAGTCGGCCTTGTTCATTGAGATACTCACGCAAGGTGTGACCCTCAATCATCTCCATCACTAAGAAGATGGCAGGCGTGCCGTTCTGATTCCAACCTTGGTCTTGTACAGCGACGATATTTGGATGCGATAGCGCCGCTGCAGCCTTAGCTTCACGGATAAAACGCTCAACAAATTGCTCGTCTTGGGCAAGATGAGAGTGCATGATCTTTACAGCAACTTTTCGATCTAACCGAGTATCAACTGCCTCGTAGATAGCGGCCATACCGCCCGTGGCCATCTGGCGAATGAGTTGATAACGCCCATCAATGAGTTCGCCGGTGAGGTCAGACATATCCCTAATTCTAGGTAGTCAGTACGAAATCCGCCGCGTTATCTGTCTTTTCAATCGCAAAGTGTTGCTCTTGTGTCATAAGCCACTTTTGCATCTGATTTTTTATACCTTCACCATCTCGCTCTAAAACCCTTGATAACCCTTTGCTTTCATCGATATCTATCCAGATGAGAGCTGAGAGATATTCACGAACTGCGTGTTGCCCGCTTCCTACGCCTTCAAGAATTATCAGCTCTACCGACTCAACAGGTTCTGCCGGAGAAAATGTTGAATTAGCCCAATCGTATTTAGAGAGTGAAATCTCTTGCTCGCTCTTATGCGCCCTGGCAATGTGCGTCAACGTTTGAGTCAAATCACTAGAGAGCGCTTTATCCCATCCGTTATAGAGATCATCCATATGAATAATTGTGGATGTGTAGTTTGGAAAGAGCGCCAGATGGATATTGGCAGCAAGTGTTGTCTTTCCTGCGCCTGCCGGCCCATCAATTGCGATGATGGGCCTTTGACTTCCTTTACAGAGGTCTAAGAGCGCGCTTATGAGATCCATACCAAGTTCTCCATCCCACCGCTGCCATAACAGTCAATGCAACGTACAGCAATGTTGTGAAGAGCAACTCTTGGGAGGAAAAAAGAGCTACATAACCAAGATTTACAACGAGCCAGAGTGGCCAGCTGTCGTACTTTTCGTAGACCATCAAAATCTGCGCTGTTACGCTGCCGAAGAACAAGATCGCATCTACATACGTGGAAGCAGCACCAATTGATTTCAAGACTGGGCCAAGAATTAAAGTTGCAACAAGAATCGCTGCGATTGTGTAGAGGCGATACTTATTCTTGAGTGGACCTGGCTTTGCGCCAGTTGGCTCCCACCCAAACCAACCAACAATTGCGGCAGCGATAAAGACAATCTGAAGTGCAGCGCTTGCATAAAGCTCATATTGCAGAAAGAAGACACCGTATAGAGCACTACTGAGCGCCCACCAAGGCCAAGTAATGCGCCTTCCGGTAATTCCAAGGCCAACACCAATGAAGGATGCAATTGATGCGATAAATTCGAGATAAGAAACTTCATATCCCCATGCAGTAAAGAACGTTGAAAACACTTTTAACCTCATTTCTAGATCCGCATTACCGGACCAGTCAGACGGTCGACTTCAGGTTTGAAGTCCTCTCAGCCAAATTGGCTCCCGTGGTCACATACTTTAGCGAATTCGCGCCGCGATTGCATGTAGGTAGGCCGCTCCGGCAACACGTGCCCTGCGTGCAGTTGATGTCTTGGCACGCTTATTAAAGATGTCATAACCGATTGCCTCGACTTCATCGACGATTCCGCAATACAACTCACTGGCTGCACGTATGCAGGGACGGGAAACTTTATCGAGGTACTGAATACCAATCTCTGCCTCCGCCTGAAGTTGGCGTACTCGTTCGATTTGGAACTTGAGCGCAGCGACAATCTCTGGGGTTAAGTTACGGCACTCAAGGGCTGCTCTATCTACTCCAAATTGGGCAAGCTCTTGCAGCGGCAAGTACACACGACCGCGATCGAGATCTTCGCCAACATCGCGAATGAAGTTGGCTAGCTGAAAAGCGATTCCTAATTTTTTAGCTGCCTCAAAGGCGCGTTCATCTGAGTAACCCAAGATTGGAACCATCTCAAGCCCAATGACGGCTGCCGAACCATAGACATACTCCAGAAGATCTTCATACGTCTGGTATTCAGTGACAGTTAAGTCCATCTCCATACTGTGCAAGAAATCGACGAAGTGTTGGTGAGGGATATCAAATTTGCGTGCGGTATCAACTAAAGCGCGGCCAATATGGTCAGTGCTAGTGCCAGCTTTAAGGTCTGCTAACACTCCGCTGCTCCATGAACGCAGTGCATCTGCCTTCTCTTGTGGAGATAAGGTAGATGCTAAATCATCAACAATCTCATCGGCATAACGCGCAAACCCATACAACGCATGAACGTATGGGCGTTTTTCGGCAGGCAATAAGAGCGTTGCTAAGTAGTACGTCTTTCCATGAAGCGAGTTAAGCCGCTTACATTCTTCATAAGAAGCTTTGAGCGCTGCATCCATTTACTTAACCGGACCCACAATGCGTTCGGCGGCAAGGCGACCTGAAATTAGAACCATAGGAACTCCAACGCCAGGTTGGGTTCCACTGCCAGCAAAGACAACATTCTCAAAACCAGCTGCCATGTTGCGAGGTCTAAATGGACCTGTCTGGAAGAAGGTATGTGCGCTGGCAAATGGCGCACCGCGCTCCATACCTTGCGCCTGCCAATCCAGGGGAGTGGTGAGTACTTCAGTCTCAATCGCATCTTCAAATCCGGTGTAACCACGATCTTCGAGAGTCTTAATCATCTGATCGCGATATGGCTTTGCCTGTTTGGTCCAATCAATATCAGCATCCAAGTTAGGAGTTGGATAAAGAATGTAATAAGACTGCTTGCCAGCAGGCGCTAAAGATGGATCATCATGGGTTGGGACCGTGACCAATACAGATGGATCAGTCATCAAAACCTTCTTGTTAATAAGTTCATCGAAGACGCCATCCCATGATTCACCAAAGTGAATGTTGTGATGGGCGATGTGGTCGTACTTCTTAGAAGAGCCCACAAGGAGCGTTGCACATGAAGGTGAGTAGTTAAGACGTTTGATATTCAGAGGAGTCTTTCCGAGCAGATCACGCCATACAACTGGCAGGTCTGGATTCATCACGACGACATCGCAACCAATTCGTTCTCCAGTATTGGTGAGGACCGCCTTGACGCGACCATTTTCTTTCTCAAGACCAGTCACTGTGGTGTTGTACTTAAATTCAACTCCATGCTTTTGGGCAGCAGCTGCTAGCGCTCGTGGAACTGCGTGCATTCCGCCCTTAGGGAAGAAGACGCCGTTGACTGAGTCCATATATGCGATGACTGCATAGATTGCTAGAGCTTGTTGTGGGCTTACTCCGGCGTACATCGCCTGGAATGAGTAGACCTTCTGAAGGCGAGGGTCCTTTAGATATTGATTTACCTTTGGCTGTAGATGTCTAAACCCACCGAGTGCAATGAGTCGAGCTAAGTTAGGTGTGAGCAAGTTAAAAGGTGTGTCGATGTTTTTATCAATAAAGTCATTCATCTCGTACTTGTATAGCTTGGTGACGAAGTCAACGTATTTACGATAGCCCAGCGCTTCTTCAGCGGAGACCTGCGTGCGGATCTCTTCTTCCATTTGTGCAGTATTGGCATGGACATCAATCTGTGAACCATCGGCATAGAAGGCTCGATAGAGAGGAGAAAGCGGCATTAACTCGAGCCAATCTTTCAGATCTTCACCCACGCAACTAAAGGCATCTTGAATCAGTGATGGCATTGTTAAAACAGTCGGGCCAGTGTCAAAGGAGTAACCATCTTTATTGAGTAATCCATTGCGCCCACCTGGTACTGATTCACGTTCAACAACAGTGACTTTGCGGCCAGCACCTGCCAAGCGAAGAGCGGCACTGAGTCCGCCAAGACCTGCACCAACTACTACGACGTGATCTGTTGGACCTTTAACTCTTCTAACCATTAGTGACTCCTACGGATTGCGGTCTCAGCCAGTGCCAAGAGAAATGGACGTGCATCTGCATGGATTACTGAGCTATTTGCCGCTGCGCGAGATTCTTCAGCGAGGCGATCAATGAGCTTTTCTACATCTGCCACAGCACCAGTTTCGGTAATGAGTGCGCGGAGAGATTCTATTTTTTCACTAGATAGTTCAGGGTTGCCTAAGTTCTTAACCAATTCTTCTCGAGCTGCACCATGCGCTTTCTCGAGAGTCATTGCCATTAACACTGTGCGCTTTCCTTCGCGGAGATCATCACCGGCTGGCTTACCTGTAGTTTCAGGATCACCAAAAATTCCGAGCAAGTCATCGCGTAGCTGGAATGCCTCACCTAAAGGAAGTCCGTATGCAGAAAGTACATTGAGTAGCTCTGAGTGTTCTGATGCAGATGGCCGAGCCATGACGGCGCCTAGATGAAGTGGACGTTCAATGGTGTACTTACCAGATTTATACCGCGCAATACGGAGTGAACGTTCAACGCTATGTTCGCGTTCTCCGGCTTCGCGAACATCGAGATATTGGCCGGCCATGAGTTCAATGCGCATCTCATCATGAACGCGGAGAGCGGCAGTGAGCGCTTCGTGAGACAAGCCTGAGTTATGCAACATGTGATCTGACCACACAAGTGCAAGATCACCTAAGAGAACGGCAGCTGCTTCACCAAATTGTTCTGCAAGTCCTGCCATTGATCCTTGGCGATGTAAATTCTCAAAGTGGCGATGGATTGCAGGTTTGCCGCGGCGGGTATCTGAACCATCCATCAAGTCATCATGAATAAGAGCACATGCCTGCAGTAGTTCAAGGCTGGCCATCGCACGAATCTCTGTCTTACTTGGCACAGAGCCTGCTGCCATGAATCCGGCATAGGCAAAGAGTGGTCGAAGGCGTTTGCCACCCTCGAGTAAGTAATCTTCAAGTGCGTCACAGACAGGAACCATCTCTGATGCGATGCTTGTGAGATAGTCGCGTTGTTGCGCGAGATAAAGGGACAATTCCTCTTTCACCGCATCGCGTACAGCTGTTGCGCTGCTCAAGAGCTCTTTATCCACGGAGAAAAGGTACCCTGACGCAGTGATGATGCGCAGTCTGAAGAATCAATTGACCTACTCATTTGAGTTCTTCCCTCCTAAAGATGTCGAGGGTGAAGAACGCTTATGGGCTGCGATGTCACAGCTTGAATCCATCGCCCCAGATTTCATCTCTGTGACCTATGGCGCAGGCGGCTCGACCCGTGATCGCACTATTCGAATTACCTCTGAAATTACCGCTCGAACACATATTCCAACTGTTGCTCACCTGACGTGCGTTGGTTCTACTCGCGATGAGTTAAATGAGATTCTTGGAAAATATCGTGACGCCGGCATCAAAAGCATCTTGGCACTTCGAGGAGACCCAACCGGTGGCCCGCGCGCACCATGGACTCCAACGCCGAATGGACTTAGCCACGCAGATGAACTTGTAACTCTCGCTGCCGAATTTGGCGGCTTTACCATCGGGGTCGCTGCATTTCCAGATGGCCATCCTGCATCTAATGGGGATTTTTCTCGCGATATCGATGTGCTGATTGAAAAAGAACGTCGAGGCGCTACCTTTGCAACAACGCAATTCTTCTTTGAAGTCGATAAATGGGAATCTCTTGTAGATAAGTTAGAAGCTAAAGGTTCTTCGCTTCCTATCATTCCCGGAATATTGCCGGTGACAAATGTCAAGCAACTTAACCGAATGGCTGAGCTCAGTGGAACTCCGATTCCAACAAGTGTTTCTGAAGCTTTTGCAAAAGTTGAAGATAACCCGGAGGATGTTCGAAAGTTAGGCGTTGATATTGCAACCAAGCTCTGCCAAGAGTTGCTTGAGGCAGGAGCCCCTGGATTACATTTCTACACAATGAATACATCAACTGCTACTCGTGAGATTTACTCTCAGATTAAGGATTTGCGTTAAGTACATGGCGCTTACCGAATCTGAATTTAAAGATAGATGGAGCAAGCTTCACGGCGGAGCCGACGTGGAAGGCGTAGTTGGTGGATGGCTCTCATTTTCGTATCAAGCAGCCCGCGTCTGCACCGCTCTTCGTATCACGCCTAATCTATTGACACTTCTAGGTTTACTCACCGCCATCGCTATGGCGTTATCTACCTATGCAGCGATTGCGCTCCTACTCCTTGTTGTCTCACTCTTCTTCGATGGCATCGATGGCAGCGTGGCAATTGTGCAAGAACGCGATAGCCAATGGGGCGCTCTCCTTGATTCAGTTGCAGATCGAATCTCTGAGGCGTGCTGGCTTTATATGGGTTGGCGTTTGGGCATTCCAGCATGGCTTGCCATCACCATGTGGATGGTTGCCTCAGTTCAAGAGTATTCACGCGCACGCATGGCATCCCTTGGCCATCACGAAGTTGGGGTTGTGACAGTTACTGAAAGACCAGTCCGCGCAATTTTTATGGCCTTTGCTCTGCTTTTCTATATCTTTGATATCCCTGGGTTACTCGTTATCTCGTACGTTTTTCTTACGCTACTTGTATTTAGCTTCTTCCAAGTAATGCGAGTTATCTCTCTAAAATTGCGTTAGCCACAATCTCTGCGCTTAAACCCACAAGCGGTAGCCCACCACCTGGATGAGCAGACCCTCCAACGAGGTAGAGCCCTTTAATTGGTGAACGATTCTTAGCGCGCGCAAAGGCAGAACGCGCTCCGTTGCTTGAGGTTCCGTATATCGAACCACCCGGAGCGTGCACAGAGTTTTGTAGATCAAGTGGAGTTCGAATCTCTAGTACTTCTAAGCGATCGCGAATGGAAATTCCACGAGCTTCAATCTGATCAATAATGCTATTGGCATAGCGACGTGCAAACTCGGAATCGCTCCAATCAAAGCCATCGCGGCCTTTGCTATGACGTGGAGCGTTAACAAGAACAAACCAGGCATCATGTCCGGCGTCTTTAACCATCAAGGGATCATTTGGCGCACAAATATAAATGGTTGGTTTTTCAACCGGCGTCTTTGTCGTGAAGATTGATTCAAATTCAGCGTCGTAATCTTCTGGAAATAAAATTGTGTGATGCGAAAGCGCTGGTGCAGAACTTGGCTTAAGTCCTAAGAGGAGTGAGAAGCCAGCAAGTGATGGCTCGGATTTGGAGAGTGACTTGGCTACCTTCTTGGCAGAACGGCTGCCAGGCAATAACTTTTCGTAGAGAAACTGCGCATCGGTGTTGGCAACGATGCGGTCAAATGAGCGATGTTCGCCATTGGCTATGAGCCCTGTGACCTTGTTGCCTTGGTGGGTAATTTCAGTCACGAAGGTATTGAGATTTATTGTGACGCCTAACTTTTCACAGCGCTGCGTAATCTTCTCGGACAAGGTTCCGATTCCGCCTTTGATATGCCAGGCGCCAAAGGCTTCTTCTACAAATGCAATTGTTGATAGAACAGCAGGAGCTGAACGTGGATCAGATCCACTGTATGTGGCGTAGCGATCCATAATCTTTGAAAGGTACGGACTTTCAATCTTCAAACCGCGTAGTGATTTCCATGGCGCTATGGTGGCTAAGTCGCGCAACACCCGGGGGCGCTTGAGCAGCGAGAACGGCGATTTCAGTTCAGATTCGACAAAGGGTTCGCGCGAGACGTCCCACATCGCTTCAGCGCGCAGCATGACGCGCTCCCATTCAGCAGCGCTGACGTCACCCAGTGATTGGCTAATTGCCTCTAACGTCTTCTTCCGCGACAAGTTAGCGAACTGCACTGATTTACCGTCATGAAAACGGTAATCAAAGGAAGGATTCACTTCTTCAAGCTCTACAACTCGACCCATGACTTCGCCAGTTCGTTGAAAGAAATCACGATAAACAGCAGGAAGTGTTAAGAGCGAGGGGCCGGTATCAAAGGCGTATCGACCAATCCATTCAGTGCGACACTTTCCACCGGTGCGATCAGATGCTTCAAAGATTGTGACGCGGTGGCCCGCTTTAGCTAAACGAGCTGCGGTACAGAGACCACCGATACCTGCGCCAATAACTGCAATCTCTTCGGGTGCCGCAACTTTTCCAACATGGCCGGTCATACAGTGCGGCCCTTCCACTGCACTTTTCCACGCTTGCTCCAGGAATAGATAATGAGATAAATCAAAAGCGCAGATGAGAGTGGATGCAAGAAGGCGTAGATGGGGTTGCTGCGCGAACGCAGCGCGCTGAGCTCACGTGTTAACACTGAGAGGAGGAAGAGGATAAAGCCGATGAGGTAACCGTTGAGAAAAAGCATGAAGGGAAGGATTCCAACTGTAAAGATAAAGAAGATTGCAATCAGAGATCCGAATCGACCACCAAAGGCCTTCCAGAGCGACTTCCCATAACCGCTGCGCAGCTCTTCAAAGGATGAATACATACGCGTCTTAGCGATAGCAGATCCCTCGGTAACGATTCCCTTGAACCCAGATGCAATGAGCGAACGTGCAATTTCAATATCATCAAGAATTTTATTTGAAACAGTCGAGAAGCCTTCAACGATATCAAGCGCCTCTTTGCGCACTACAAAGAATTGACCATTTGCTATAGCAGTCGATCGAACTGGATATTTCTCAGCAAGGCGAAGCACGACAGTGCTCATCCAAGACCAATGCAATAGTGGCTGGATTAACTTCTCTGTGAAGGTCACAGCTATTTGCTGAGGATAAGGTGAAACGAAATCAAGCTTTAGATCCTTAACTTGATTGATAGCGCGGGCCAGGGCTTTTGGCTTTAAGCGCACATCGGCATCAATGGTGACAATAAATTCAGAGTCGGCAGCCTCATATCCGGCTTGAAGCGCAGAAACCTTGCCCAACCAGCCAGTGCGTATTTCGGGCGAATCAATCACTGTGAAGCGAGAGTCACCAGCGATTGCCTGCTTAATCTGCGAGAGGGTGTTGTCGGTAGATGAGTCATTAACGAGGATGAACTTGAGATTATCAACGCTACTTTGGTTTATTAAGGCCGAGATGCACTCTGCAACATTCTCAGCCTCATTGCGCATCGGAACAATAACTGTGACTGATTCAGTGACAAGATCATCATTTTCAGGTTTGCGAATAGTGATGAAATTAAAGACTGAAATACCAAAAGTGAGAAAGACTAAAAGCAGAGCAATGAATGACATTAACTATTCTTTGCTACCTAGCCAGCTGGAGAAAAAGTATGGAGTAAGCAAACCACCCATCACAGCAGTTGCAAAGAAGGCCAACCCTGGGCGATCAAAGAAGAAGAGATTTCCAACGAATCCGCCGAATAGCGTCCAGAGAAGATAAGCATCTACTGCGCGAAGGGATGCGCCTTCTTTACGTCGTTCGCGAGGAAGGACCTTATTAAGTAGTCCGGTGATAAACATTCCTGCCAAGAGCCAACCAAATGGATTAGACATTGGAATATCTGGAGTAAATGGTGCGTGCGCGCCAGGGACTTCCCAGGTCCAGCGACCTGCTCCAACCATGAGCGCATCGAGGAAGAGATCCCATGCAGCAAGAAGCGCCCCGCCATAGAGAAAGACCCAGTTACCTGCGATACGACGTGCCGCACACAAACATGGGTGAACCATCATTACCCATGCACACGGCACGATTAGTGGAACCCCAAAGAGCTGCACACCAAGAGATGCGTCATATTCATAAACGCCAAATGGCCAACCTGTGTGAACTCCAAGAACCTCAATTCCTAATCCAAAGGCGTAAGCAATCGGCAGATAACGCGATGAGTACTTAAAGCCGTAGGAAAGGTGGCCATGTACAACCATGGCAATCGCGGCAACCAACACAGTTGCAATCGTCACAATTCGCAGAGCTTCCCCTTCAATGAGGGGATAAGAAATTTGCAAGAGAATAATCAGAGCAACAAGCGCGCCTAAGAAATTTCTCGCTTTAGGGGAGATGCCACCACGACGCCTGCGGCGAGGGTTGTAATGGCGAATCGACATGGGCTAAGTCTGCCCTAATTGGCTGGATTCTTGACAATTGAGCCACGTAGCTCGAGTACTTCAAACCGCGCAAATAACTCTTCGCTATACCAGCCAATAGATTCTGTTTGCTCAATCGCCACCTTGTGCGCCTGACCCTTATATGCAAAGTCGCGAAGCGCCGATGATGATTTCCAAAGCGAGAAAGTGCCTTGCAAACCGATTGGCGCTTCGCCAATACCGATTGCAGCAATTAACCCAGGGGATGAGTGGAGATCTGTAACAACAGGTGGCACTGCTCTCCAGAAACGAAGATTGTGGTTCCACTTGATGCGCGCTCGAGTAATTGCAGCAATCTGCGCATCTGGGTTGCTTAAAGTTTGTATTGGCATAAACGGTTCTGTCTTTGACCAAAGACCATGGGATGACAGCGGCGATAAGAGTGCGCGAAATTCTGATGTAGATCTCTTCCGCCACGATTTGATGATGGCAGATTCATCAAAGGCGGCGAGGCGCTCTTTATCGATGACAACGACCATGCCCCATTGCAGTAAGTCAGCATCACTTGGCGTAAATGTCTTACCTGTGCCCGTACCGAGCAACTTAGAAAATGAAATCCCGGTGAACTTTCGGCTACGAATTCGGTCAATAGCCATGCTCCAGAAGGCAAATGGAATACTCTGCTTCTGAATTGAAAAGAAGTAGGCGACGGTGATGTTGGCGGCGCTTTCCATAGTTAAAGGATACCCATGCTGCGTAAGAAGTTATTCGCTGAGTTTCTCGGGACAGGGACTCTCGTAGCCGCAGTTGTGGGCTCTGGAATTATGGCGACCGACATCAGCGCAGATATCGGGATTCAACTACTGATTAACACCATCGCCACCGTCTTTGTTCTCTACATTCTGATTACACTCTTAGCGCCAATAAGTGGAGCTCACTTCAACCCACTCGTCACCGTGATTTCATTCCTTCGAAAAGAACTATCGCTCGTTGACACAATCTGGTACTTAGTTGCGCAGATACTTGGTGGCTCACTTGGTGCAATCGTTGCCAACCTCATGTTTGAAAAACCTGCGATTGATCGTTCTCAGAAAGTCAGAGTTGGCGCTCATCTTTGGCTCGGTGAAGTCATCGCCTCGGCGGGCCTCATCTTCATCATCTTCCTGGCGATTAAACAGGGGCTAGATAAGAAGATTCCTAAACTAGTAGCTGCGTGGATCGGTGCTGCTTATTTCTTCACCTCATCTACCTCTTTCGCCAATCCTGCAGTCACAATGGCGCGAAGCCTTACAGATTCTTTCTCTGGTATTAACTTCTCATCAGTTCCAGCATTTATCGCCGCCCAGATAGTTGGAGCAGCACTTGGATACTCAGCCTTGAAATTCCTCTCCACCAAAGCAAAGTCAGGAAAGTAAATGAGCAAACCAACAGTCCTCTTTGTATGCGTTCACAACGCGGGTCGCTCACAGATGGCAGCAGGCTTTATGCGCGAACTCGGGCAAGGTCGCGTTGAAGTGCTTTCAGCTGGATCCGCACCGAAGGATTCAATTAACCCAATTGCAGTGGAAGCGATGGCCGAAGTCGGAATCGACATTGCCAATAACACTCCAAAGATATTAACAACAGAAGCAGTACAAGTATCTGATGCAGTCATCACCATGGGATGTGGCGATGTCTGCCCGTTCTATCCAGGTAAGCGTTATGAAGATTGGGTACTAGATGACCCTGCAGGACAAGGAATTGAAGCAGTGCGCGTGATTCGAGATGAGATTAAAACTCGCGTAGAAAAGCTACTTGCTGAAATTCTTGCTTAGTCACCAACAACCATAGGTGTTGCGCCAGTGCAAGCAATAAGTTCTGTGTAACTTGTTGGATAGACAGCGTGGGGATGACCGGAAGCTGCCCAGACGATCTCGTAATCGCTGAGGGCTGTATCGATCAGCGTGATTTCTGGCGTTGTAATCCAACCAATGGGGGATACGCCACCTACTGAATACCCTGAAACTTCTTTGACGTAGTTGGCATCGGCACGGCCTAGTTCTGGGATTTCAAGATTTTTCGCGACTAGATCTGTATCAACGCGATGGCGACCGCTAGTGATAATCAAAAGTGGATTTCCGGATGGAAGCTTAAAGATGAGAGAGGAAGCAATCTGACCTACCTCAATACCAAGGCCATTGGCAGCATCGATGGCTGTGCGAGCGGTTTCGGCCAAGATGTTGATTTCACCTTTGACTCCAAGTGATTCGGCTGCTTCTTTGAAACGTCTCACAGCTGCTTTCTCGAGAATTCCATCCATGTGCGAACTTTATGAGATAGCGTCGCGCCATGTCTTTGAGCGCGCTCAGCAATTACGAAAGAGGAATTCGGGCGCGTAATGCGGTCTGGGCCGGTTTCTTCT
>JACCEB010397726.1_pt1 | contig 20185 bp, 22 predicted proteins | sample 7454761 | NCBI WGS metagenome assembly JACCEB01 (sample SAMN15323454, study PRJNA562643) | freshwater metagenome | isolation source: river surface water | place: USA:Blue River Watershed | collected 2017-08-18 | reverse complement strand
GCGAAATAGGCCGCGATGGCTTCGATCTGGTCGTCGGAATAGCCCTTGGCCAGCTGGTGCATGATGGTTGCAGGTCGCCGGCCTGCCTTGAAGTCCAGCATCTTCTTGACCATGTCGTCCTTGGAGGCTCCCGCCAGCGATGCCATGCCGGGCTGTGCTCGGCCGTCCGTGCCGTGGCAGGCGGCGCAGGACGCGGCCCAGCTGCGGACCTGCAACGGGTCGGGTGCCTGGGCCTGAGCCAGGCCGGCTGCTCCGAGCCATGTGCCCAGAATCAAGGTCTGAATCGCGGTTTTCATCAATATCCTCCGACGTAGACGACAAGCCGGCTTGACGATTTGGGGTGCGGCGGAGGGCCAGTCGTCAAAAGGGCCGTAGTTCTTGAGGCGCAAGTCTAAAGCCCCGAGGGCGCGGGGAATCCTGGTTGGCCGCCAAACTGGTCGACGCCGTGCGCCTGCAGGAATTGAAGATGACCGACGACCCATTTCCGTAGGAGGCGCTGGCCCCATCGGGCTATGCAGGGTTATCCCTCAAATCACGCCGCAGTCGGCGTGATCCACTAAGGGTTCCCAAAGCCCTTCATAAAACCGGCAAGGAGACAAGCATGCAGGTTGCACTCAAGGTCAACGGCAAGGCCGTGGCCGTCGATGCGGCGCCCCACACCCTTTTGGTCCAGGCGATCCGCGAACACCTCCACCTCACTGGCACCCATGTGGGCTGCGACACCGCACAGTGCGGCGCGTGCACTGTCCTAGTCGATGGGCGGGCCATCAAGTCTTGTAACGTGCTGCTGGCCCAGGTGGCCGGGCGCGAGGTCACCACCATCGAGGGCATGGCTGCCGCCGACGGCACCATGCACCCGATGCAAGCGGCCTTCAAGGAGTGCCACGGCCTGCAATGCGGCTTTTGCACCCCGGGCATGGTCATGAGTGCGGTCGATCTGTGCCAGCGCCATCCCACGGCCGATGCCACCCAAATCCGTGAGCAACTCGAGGGCAACCTGTGCCGCTGCACGGGCTACCAGAACATCGTCAAGGCCGTGCAGCAAGGCGCTGCCGCCATGAAGGCTTGAGGAGACACATCATGGGTGCCACTGATCTTTCCAAGCTGCCGCATATCGGCGAGTCCCTGCGCCGCAAGGAGGACTACCGCTTCCTCACTGGCGCGGGCCAGTACACCGACGACATCGTGCTGCCCAACATGCATCACGCAGTCTTCGTGCGCTCGCCACATGCGCATGCGGCCATCCGCAAGGTCGACAAATCCGCAGCGCTCAAGGCGCCTGGCGTGGTGGGCGTGCTCGATGGCAAGGACGTCGCCGCAGACAAGATCGGCGGCCTGCCCTGTGGCTGGCTGATCACCGACACCAGCGGCCAACCCATGAAAGAGCCGCCCCACCCCATCTTGGCTCTGGACAAGGTGCGCTACGTGGGCGACCACGTGGCCATGGTGGTGGCTGACACCCTGGAGAACGCCAAGAACGCCGCCGAACTGGTGGAGGTCGACTACGAGCCGCTGTCCGCCGTCGTCGATGTGCGTGACACCATGAAGTCGGGCGCGCCCCAATTGCATGACGCCGCTCCTGGCAACCATTGCTACAAATGGGCCATCGGCGACAAGGCCGGCGTCGACGCGGCCTTCAAGAGCGCCGCCCACATCACCAAGCTGGACCTGGTCAATAACCGGCTCGCCCCGAACCCGATGGAGCCGCGCGCGGCCATCGCCAGCTACAGCCGTGCGGGGGATGACTACACCCTCTATGTGTCCAACCAGAACCCGCACGTCGAGCGGCTGCTGATGACGGCCTTCGTCATGGGCCTGCCCGAGCACAAGGTGCGGGTGATCGCCCCCGATGTGGGGGGCGGCTTTGGCGCCAAAATTTATCTTTACGCCGAAGACGTGTGCCTGACCTGGGCATCCAAAAAGCTCAATTGCCCTATCAAGTGGACCTGCGACCGCTCAGAGGCCTTCCTCAGCGACGCCCATGGCCGCGACCATGTCACCCATGGTGAGCTGGCCCTGGACAAGGACGGCAAGTTCCTCGCCTTGCGGGTGCACACCGATGCCAACCTGGGCGCCTACCTGTCGACCTTCTCGACCGCGGTACCCACCATCCTCTACGCCACGCTCCTGGCCGGCCAGTACGCCACCCCGCAGATCTATGTCGAGGTGGACGCGTGGTTCACCAACACCTCGCCGGTCGACGCCTACCGCGGCGCAGGCCGACCTGAGGCGACCTATTTGATCGAGCGCATCGTCAGCCGCGCCGCCTGGGAGACCGGCCTGTCGCAAGACGAGATCCGTCGTCGCAACTTCATCACCCAGTTCCCCTACCAGACCCCGGTGGCCCTGCAATACGACACGGGTGACTTTCACGCGTGCATGAAGCAGGCCCGTGAGCTCGGCGATGCAGCAGGCTTTGACCAGCGCAAGGCGGCCTCCAAGGCCAAGGGGCTGCTGCGCGGCGTCGGCTACAGCAGCTACATCGAGGCCTGCGGACTTGCCCCCAGCAACATCGCTGGCGCCCTGGGTGCGCGTGCCGGCCTGTTTGAGTGCGGCGAGGTGCGGGTGCACCCCACGGGCAGCGTGACGGTGTTCACCGGCTCGCACAGCCATGGCCAGGGCCACGAAACCACCTTTGCCCAGGTGGTGGCTGCCCGCCTCGGGCTGGACCCGTCCCAAGTGGACATCGTGCACGGAGACACCGGGCGCGTGCCTTTTGGCATGGGCACCTACGGTTCGCGGTCGATCAGCGTGGGCGGTGCCGCCATCATGCGCGCCTTGGACAAAATCGAGGCCAAGGCCAAGAAGATTGCAGCCCACCTGATGGAAGCCAGCGATGGTGACGTCGAGTTCGCCAACGGCGAGTTCACCGTCAAGGGCACCGACAAAAAGGTGACCTTTGGCCAGGTGGCGCTTACCGCCTATGTGCCGCACAACTACCCGCTGGACAAGCTTGAGCCGGGCCTCAACGAAACCGCCTTCTACGATCCAACCAACTTCACCTTCCCCGGCGGCACCTACATCTGCGAGGTCGAAGTCAACCCCGACACCGGAGTGGTGCGCATCGACCGCTTCACCGCAGTCGATGATTTCGGCACCATCATCAACCCCATGATCGTCGAGGGCCAGGTACACGGCGGGCTCGTGCAGGGCATCGGCCAGGCCCTGCTCGAGCACTGCGTCTACGACCGCGAGACGGGGCAGCTGGTCACCGGCTCGTTCATGGACTACGCCATGCCGCGCGCAGACGATGTGCCCGAGTTCCGACTCGGTCATGTGGTCACGCCCTGCACCACCAACCCCCTGGGCACCAAGGGCTGCGGCGAGGCCGGTGCGATTGGCTCACCGCCTGCGGTCATAAACGCAGTGCTGGACGCCCTGGCCCCCCTGGGGGTCAAAGACCTGGACATGCCCGCCAGCCCGCACCGTGTGTGGCAGGCCATCCAGACAGCCCAGGCAGCTAAGTAAGGAGACACAGCATGTACGCCTTCACTCTTGAACAGCCCAAGACCCTGGCCGACGCCAAGCGCCTGGCCGCTGGCGGCGCGCAGGCCCTGGCCGGAGGCCAGACCCTGATCGCTTCCATGAAGCAGCGCCTGCTGCGGCCTGAAAACCTGGTCGATCTGGGTGGCATCGACGCACTGCGCGGCATCCAGGTCGATGGCAAGCAGGTGGCTATCGGCGCCATGACCACCCACGCCGATGTCGCGGCCAGTGCCGAGGTGCGCAAGCACCTGCCTGCGCTCGCAGCCCTGGCCGAGGGCATCGGCGACCGCCAGGTGCGGGCCATGGGGACGATGGGGGGGTCGGTCGCCAACAACGACCCGGCCGCCTGCTACCCCAGCGCAGTCCTGGCCTTGGGTGCAACGGTCGTCACCGACCGGCGAGAAATCGCCGCCGATGCTTTCTTCCACGGCCTCTACACCACCGCCTTGGAGCCCGGCGAGCTGATCACCGCCATTCGCTTTCCCATTCCCACCAAGGCGGCCTATGCCAAATTCCGGCAGCCCGCCTCGCGCTTTGCGATGCTGGGCGTGTTCGTGGCGCACACCGCCAGCGGGGTGCGGGTGGCCATCACTGGCGGCGGCAACGGTGTGTGCCGGCATGCCGGACTTGAGGCGGCTTTGAGCAAAAGCTTCACCCCAGAGGCAGTGACCGGTGTGGCCATCGATCCCGCTGACTTCAGCGGCGACCTGCACGCCAGTGCGGCCTACCGCGCGCACCTTGTGAAGGTCCAGACGCAAGCCGCGGTGCGGCTGGCGAACGGATAGAGCGAGTGCCCGCGCCCCACAGCACCATCGACGACCTCACCCGCGCCCTCGAAGGGGCGGGCTATCACGCGCCGAGGCAGCTGGTGACGGCCGTCTTCCTGGCCATGCGGCTGCAGCGACCGCTGCTGCTTGAGGGCGAACCGGGCGTGGGCAAAACCGAGCTGGCCAAGGCCCTGGCCGAGGTGCTGGGCCGGCCGCTGTTGCGCCTGCAGTGTTATGACGGCATGGAGCAGCGCGAGGCGCTCTATGAATGGAACCATGCTGCCCAATTGCTTCGGATGCGCGCAGCACAGGCCAGCGCTGCCCCCGACGAGATCGAGCGCGAGATCTACCAGGCGCGCTACCTGATCCGGCGACCGCTCCTGCAGGCCCTGGAAGCCCCCGCCCCAGGGGCTGTGCTGCTGATCGACGAGGTTGACCGCGCTGACGAACCCTTCGAGGCCTTTTTGCTCGAGTACCTGGGTGAGTACCAGGTCAGTATTCCCGAGCTGGGTACCGTGCGCGCGGTAGCCGCGCCCCTGACCCTTTTGACCAGCAACCGCACCCGCGACCTCAACGACGCGGTCAAGCGACGCTGCCTGTACCAGTGGCTGGACTACCCCGAGCGCGAACGCGAGCTGGCCATCGTCCGCAGCCAGGTACCCGAGGCAAGCGCCGCCCTCACCGAGCAAGTCACGCAGTTTGTCTCGCGCCTGCGCGGCCAACCCTTTGCCAACGCCTTCCAGCGCAGCCCCGGCATCGCCGAAAGCGTGGAATGGGCCAAGGCCCTGGTGGCTCTGGACACCCTCACCCTGGACCCGGAAGTGATCCAAGACACCGCTGGCATCCTGTTCAAACAGCGTGAGGATGTGGCGGCCCTGCAGCCGCTGATGGACCAGTTGCTGGAGGTGCAGTGATCCTTGGCGACGCGCGCAGCGGCAAGCTGCCAGACCATTTCACTGCCTTCGGACGGGCCCTGCGCCGCGCCGGCGTGGCGGTCGACAGCAGTCGCATCACCCTGGCGGTGCAGGCCGCGCAGACGGTCGGTGTGTCGCGCAAGGACGATCTGCGCGCCGCCCTGGCGGCGGTGATGGTGAGCCGCCAGCAAGACCTGGGTGTGTTCGATGAAATGTTCGAGGCCTTCTTCCGCAACCCGGAGCTGGCGCAGCAGCTGCTGTCGCAGATGTTGCCCAAGGCCGCCCAGGCCCATCCGCCCCGGCGCAAGGCGCGGGTCCAGGAAGCCCTGACCGTGGCGGGACTCAAGCCCCGTCAGACCACGCCCGCTGGCGAGAGCGAACTGCGCCTGGATGCCGCCATGACCGCCAGCGAGCAGCAGCGACTGCGGCATGCGGATTTCCAGGGGCTGTCAGCCAGCGAGTTCCGCCTGGTCGAGCGCCTGGTGCGCGACATTCCTCTGCCCCTGCCACCCGTGCCCTCGCGGCGCCACCGGGTGGGCCCGCGTGGCCAGCGCCTGCACTGGCCACGGGTTTTGCAAGAGGCGCGCCGCCACGATGGCGAGCTGCTGCAGCTACCGCGCCTGACCCGCCGCCAGCAGCCCTTACCGCTGCTGGTGCTGGTCGACGTCTCCGGTTCAATGGAGCGCTACGCGCGGCTGCTGCTGGCCTTCTTGCATCAGGCCACGCGAGGCGCACCTCGCGCTGCCTTTGCCTTTGGCACAGGCCTGACCGATCTGCGTCCGGCGTTTCGACTGCGCGACTCCGACCAAATGCTTGCCTTGGCCAATGAGTCCATCGCCGATTTTGCTGGCGGCACCCGGCTGGGTGCCTCACTCGCACAGCTGCGCCAGCAGCACGCGCGTTGTTTGGTGGGTCGGCGCACCGTGGTGCTGCTGATCACCGATGGCCTGGACACCGGCGAGCCAGCTACGCTCGATCAAGAGCTGGCCTGGCTGGGGCGCCACACCCGAAAGCTGATGTGGCTCAATCCGCTGCTTCGCTACGAGGGCTATGCCCCCCTGGCCAGTGGCGCCCAGGTCTTGCATCGGCACGCCGACGGGATGCTCGCGGTCCACAATCTGAGCCACCTGCACGACCTGGCCCGCGCCCTGGCCGACTTGATGGGACGAAGCGGGTCTAATCCTGACCGGCCCGCTCTGACCCCTTGACCCCTGTGCACTGCACGACTGGAGACACCCCGTGGACATGCAAGGCAGCCGAATGCTCGCCGTCACCCGAGAACAAGCCTGGCAGGCCCTCAACGACCCTGAGATGCTCAAGGCCTGCATCCCGGGCTGCGAGCGCTTCGAGGCCAGCGACGCAGACACCTACAACATGACAGCGGCCATCAAGATTGGGCCCGTCGCGGCCCGCTTTAACGGACGGGTGCAACTGAGCGACATCGTCGCTCCGCAGTCCTACACACTGGGCTTCGACGCACAAGGCGGTGTGGCCGGTTTCGGCAAGGGCCAGGCAGCAGTACAACTGCTACCGACTGACGACGGCTGCGAGTTGCGCTACACCGTGCATTCCATCGTGGGTGGCAAGCTCGCCCAGTTGGGGCAGCGCCTGATCGACGGCGCTGCCAAATCCTTGGCTGAAGATTTTTTCCGTCGCTTCGATGAGGCCTTGCAAAGCCGCTACCCGGCGGCAGACACAGGCGCCGGGGTCCAGGACGCTGAGGCGCTGGCGGGTGCGGCGGCGGTATCTCCCGCTGACGGCCTGCCTGCCGTGCCCACCTGGCTTTGGGTCGTCGTCGCGGTGGGTGTGGCCTGCGGCCTGATCTTCATGGCCCGGGGCTGATCACCATGGAAAACCTCGACGTCACTGTCCTGCGGACCTTGCACGGTTGGCGCGCCCAAGGGCTGCGGGCCTTGCTGGTCACCGTCGTGCGCACCTGGGGTTCTTCTCCGCGTCCGGTGGGTTCGATCATGGCCCTGTGCGAAACCGGCGCCGTCGTCGGATCCGTCTCGGGCGGCTGTATCGAGGACGACCTGATTGACCGCTACAGCCGGGTCCAGGCGATCGGCGAGGGTCCGCCCCAGCGCGCTCGCTACGGCATCACGGCCGATGAGGCCCACCGCTTTGGCCTGCCTTGTGGCGGCACCCTGGAACTGGTCATTGAGTTCAACCCCGACACCCGCACGCTGGCCGATCTCGTGCAGGCCCTGTCCGAGGGCCAGTTGATGGAGCGGCACCTGTCCATGGCCGACGGCGTGGTTCAACTGCGCCCCACCCACACCCCAGCCGCCCTGCACGATGAAGGCGCGTCCGTGCGCAACACCTTCGGGCCTGAGTACCGCATGCTCTTGATCGGCGCGGGCCAACTGGCCGAGTACCTCACGACGATGGCGCAGTTTTGTGGCTTTGCCGTGTGTGTGTGCGACCCGCGCGAGGAATACCGCAAGTCCTGGCAACTGTCCGGCGTGACGCTGCTCACCGGCATGCCCGACGATGTGGTGCGCGAGTTTCGGGTCGACCGCCGCACCTGCGTGATCGCCCTCAGCCACGATCCCAAGCTGGACGACCTGGCCCTTTTGGAGGCCCTGGAGACGCCCGCGTTTTATGTCGGGGCCATCGGCTCGCGACGCAACAACGAGGCCCGCCGCGTCCGCATGATTGAGCACTTCGACCAGACCGAGCAAAGCCTCGCGCGCCTGCGCGGCCCCATTGGCGTCTACATCGGCAGCAAAACCCCACCCGAGATTGCCGTGAGCATCATGGCCGAGGTCTTGGCGGTCAAAAACGATGTGACCCTGCCCCGCGATCTTGATGTGGCCTGCGCCAAGAACGCGCAGAGCGTCGACCCCCTCCAAACTCAAGCCCCGGCCGAAGCCGACGGGCCTGTCTGCGGCGTACGCGCATGACCACTGGCTTTGTCATCCTGGCTGCTGGCGCGGGCACCCGTATGGGCGGTGTCGCCAAGTGCCTGATCACGCTAGGTGGCATGAGCCTGATCGAGCGCCTTCTGCGCCAGCTCGATGCGTTGGGCGCGCAGGCCCCTGAGCGGGTGATCGTCCTGGGCCATCATGAAGCGGCTATCCGCGCCCATCTCGCGCAGCTGCCGGAGGCCTTGCGCCCGCGCTGCGTCGTCAATCCCCAGCCCGAAGAAGACACCGTCTCCTCCTTGCGCGCGGGCCTGCAGGCCCTGTCGCCCCGCGTCCAGCAAGTGGCCGTGTTGCTGGCCGACCAGCCGCTGATCGACGCCGACGACCTGCGCGAGGCGCTGCGCGCCTATCAGCAGCGCCCGGCCGGCACGCGGGTGCAGGTGCCAATGGTCAAGGGCCAGCCGGGCCACCCGGTCCTGTTCGATGCCGGGGTGCGCGCAGACCTCGGCGATCCGGCGCAGCCCCATCCCCCCAGCCTGCGCCAGTGGCGCGCTGCGCACCCCCAGGCCCTGCATTTGTGGTCAGTGGACAACCCGCACTACACCCACGACCTGGATACCCCCGAAGACTTGGACGCCCTGGCGTCCGCCCGAACCACAGCCCACTGAAAAAGGAGAGCCTTCCATGCCGACCATTCATGTCAACGGCGCACCGCGCGAGTACCAGGCGGAACCCGACACGCCCCTGCTTTGGGTCTTGCGAGAACAACTGGGCCTGACCGGCACCAAATTCGGCTGCGGCATCGCAGCCTGTGGCGCCTGCACGGTCCATCTGGACGGCGTGCCCACGCGCTCCTGCGTTCGCCCGGTTTCTACCGTGGAGCCCAACGAAAAAATCGTCACCATCGAAGGCCTCTCGCGCGACGGCTCGCACCCGGTGCAAAAGGCCTGGGTCGCCCTGGACGTACCGCAATGCGGCTACTGCCAAAGCGGCATGGTCATGGCCGCCGCCGCCTTGCTCAAAGCCAACCCCAATCCCAGCGACGCCGACATTGACGACGCCATGACCAACATCTGCCGCTGCGGCACCTACAACCGCATCCGTGCTGCCATCAAGGCAGTAGCCCAGGGCAGCACCCGCCAGGCTGGTCTGAACATCCAACACACCGATGGGAGCGTGGCATGAGCGATACCCTCCAGACCTCCGTCGCCACCCCCGATTCCACACCCGGCTCGACATCCGCAAGTGGTCTGAGCCGCCGGGGCTTTTTGCAGGTCACCGCATCCGCCGGCCTGGCCATCGGTCTGCACCTGCCCCTGGGGGCCCAGCAGGCCGCATCGGCGCCGGCTGAAATCAACGTCTGGGTGGTCGTCAAACCCGACGACACCGTCGTGATCCGCATCGCCCGCTCAGAGATGGGCCAGGGCACCCTCACGGGCCTGGCCCAATTGGTGGCCGAGGAACTCGATTGCAACTGGGCCCGTGTCACCACGGAGTACCCCACCCCCGGCCAGAACCTGGCGCGCGCCCGCGCCTGGGGCAACTTCTCCACCGGTGGCAGCCGCGGCATCCGCGAGTCGCAAGACTATGTGCGCAAGGGCGGTGCAGCGGCGCGCCTGATGTTGGTTCAAGCAGCGGCCAACGAATGGAAGGTCCCCGCCGCCGAATGCCGCGCCGCCAATAGCGTCATCACCCATGTGCCCAGTGGGCGCACCGTCACTTACGGCCAGGTCGCCAGCGCCGCAGGCAAGCTGCCCGTCCCCACCGCGGTTCCCCTCAAGGACCCGAAGGACTGGAAGCTCGTGGGCAAGCGCCTGGCCCGCCTGGACACCGTCGACAAGGTCACCGGCAAGCAAGTCTATGGCGCCGACCTGATGCTGCCCGGGATGCTCAACGCCGCCATCAAGGACTGCCCGGTTTTCGGCGGTAAGGTCAAACGCTTCGATGCCGCGGCTATCGCCAGCCGGCCTGGCGTGAAGAAGGTGGTGCAAGTCGGTGACAGCGCTGTCGCCGTGATCGCCGATACCTGGTGGCGTGCCAAGACCGCGCTTGATGCCTTGCCCATCGAATGGGACGAAGGCCCCAACGCCAAGGCCTCCAGTGCGGCTGTCGCCGCCATACTCAAGGCGGGTTTGGACGCACCCGAGGCTGCCGTGGGCAACAGCCAGGGCAATGCCAAGGCGGCTCTGGCCTCGGCTGCCCGCAAGATCGAAGCGGTTTATGCCTACCCGCACCAGAACCACGCCACCATGGAGCCCATGAACGCCACCGTGCGTTGGACGCCCGAGCGCTGCGAGGTCTGGACCCCCACCCAAAACGGCGAAGCCGCCCTGGCGGCCACCGCCGAGGCGGCCGGCCTGCCCGCGCGTCAGTGCGAGGTCTACAAAATCCACCTCGGCGGCGGATTTGGCCGACGCGGCATGACAGACTGGATCCGGCAGGCCGTAGAGATCGCCAAGCAAATGCCTGGCACCCCGGTCAAGCTGCTGTGGACCCGCGAAGAGGACATGCAGCATGGGCGCTACCACCCCGTCACGCAGTGCAAGATGCAAGCGGGCCTCGATGCACAGGGCAATATCACCGCCTTGCACATGCGCCTGTCGGGGCAGTCCATCCTGGCGGGCGTCAACCCCCAGGGTGTGCAAAACGGGCGCGACCCGGTGGCTTTCCAGGGGCTGTTGCCCAGCGGAGCTGAGGGCACCTTCGGCTACACCATCTCGAACCTGCTGATCGACCACGCCATGCGCAACCCCCCGGTACCCCCGGGGTTCTGGCGTGGCGTCAACCTGAACCAGAATGCCATCTACGTCGAGTGCTTCATCGATGAGGTCGCGGTAGCCACCCAACAGGATCCGCTGGCCCTGCGACGCAAGCTCATGGCCCAGTCTCCCAAGCACTTGGCCGTGCTCAATGCGGTGGCCGCACGCGTGGGCTGGGACAAGCCGGCCCCCGATGTGGGTGGCCAGAAGGTCTACCGCGGCCTGGCGCAGATTATGGGGTTTGGCAGCTACGTGGCTGCATGCGCCGAGGTGTCGGTCAACCGCGATGGCGAGCTCACCATCCACCGCATCGTCGCCGCGACCGACCCGGGATATGCAGTCAACCCGCAGCAGATCGAGGCGCAGGTCGAGGGCTCTTTTGCCTACGGCCTGTCCGCCGCGCTCTTTGGCGAGTGCACGCTCAAGGATGGCCGCATTGAGCAGAGCAACTTCAACGACTACCCCGTGGTGCAGATGCGGCACATGCCCAAGGTCGAAACCGTCGTGGTGGCCTCCGGCGGCTTCTGGGGTGGCGTCGGGGAGCCCACCATCGCGGTTGCAGCGCCGGCGGTGCTCAATGCCATCTTCGCAGCCACAGGCAAACGCATTCGCGAGCTGCCCTTGAAGCACCACAGCCTGAAGTCCGCGTGAGCACAGGGGCTCGCCAGCATGGGAAGGCGCCGGTCCCGGCGCCAACCCGGGCTGGGCCATGGCGCGTGACGCCGCCCGCGACCCTGGCGGTGCCGCTGATTGCGTTATTGCTTGTGTCACTTACCCCGGCCTGGGCCAGCGGCGTGGTGCCCGTACAGGTGCGCGGTGACGGCATCGACGCCCCGCTTGCCCCAGCAGGGGACCCTGCCCGGGGGCGCGCCATCGTGGCCGACCGCCAGCAGGGCCTGTGCCTGCTCTGTCACTCCGCGCCCATCGCCGAAGAACGCTTCCAGGGCAACCTGGCCCCGCCCCTGGCGGGGGCGGGAGCGCGCTACACCGAGGCGCAATTGCGCCTGCGGGTGGTCGACATCCGGCGGGTGCACCCAGACAGCCTCATGCCCGCCTTCCATAGCACCGACGGGCTCACACGCGTGGGCAGGGCCTGGCAGGGCCGCCCCGTTCTCAGCCCCCAGCAGGTCGAGGACGTGGTGGCATGGCTCACCACCTTGCGATAAATTCCAGCCATGTCTGAACCTTGCGCCCGCCCCCTGCACCTCGACCGCCGCGCGCTTTTGGGCGCGGGGCTCTCTCTGGCGCTAGCGCCAGTGGCGCGTGCCCAGGTGCAAGGCATGGGCATGGCCCCGGGCAAGCAAATGGCCGAGGCCATTGCCGCCTTCGCGCAGGGCCAGCCGGTGCGCACCGGCCGCGTGGAGTTTGAGATCGCCGAACTGGTCGACAACGGCAATACCGTCCCACTCAGCGTCCGGGTCGACAGCCCCATGACCGCTGCCGACCATGTGCAGCAGATTGCCATCTTCAGCGACCGCAACCCCCAGCGCGATGTCGCCGTCTTCACCCTGGGCCCGCGCGCCGGCCGCGCCCAGGTGTCCACCCGCATGCGCCTGGCCACCAGCCAGCAGGTGTCGGCTGTGGCCCGCATGAACGACGGCAGCGTGTGGGTGGCCACGGTCGATGTCATCGTGGTGCTGGCCGCCTGCATCGAAATCGAGGACTGAGACCATGAGCACGCCACGCGTCCTGATTCAGCTCCCCGCCACCGCCCGGCGCGGTGAGGTGATCGAGGTGCGCGCCACCATCGCCCACCCCATGGAAACCGGCTACCGCCCTGGCGCCGACGGGCGCCCGGTGCCGCGCGACGTGGTGCAGCGCTTCACCTGCCGCTACAACGGCGAGCTGGTCTTCAGCGCCGAGCTGCACCCGGCCATCGCCGCCAACCCCTACCTCGCCTTCCACACCGTGGCCACCGACAGCGGGACGCTCACCTTTGAATGGCAAGGCGACCGGGGCTTTGCTCACACCGAGCGGCGCGACCTGCGCGTGCTATGAGCTGGCGCCTGGCGCTGCTGGCTGTCGCTGCCCTGGCCGGCTGCGCGCTGGCACCGCCGGCCACGGCCCCCTCGGCGCTCGCGCAGCCCGCCCGCTCCGGCTTCGAGGACATGGGTGCAGCCGTCCAGGCCATGCAGCGTGACGACGGCGCCAACCCCGCCATGCTCTGGGTCGAAGGCGGACGCCAACTGTGGGCCCAGGCTCCTGCGGCGCAATCGAAGGCCTGCATCGCGTGCCACGGCGACATCACCGGCCTGCGCGGCGTGGCTGCGCGTTACCCGGCCTGGGACGCCACCCTGCAACGGCCCGTCAACCTGGGGCACCGGATCAACCTGTGCCGCCAGCGCCACCAGGGCCAGCCCCCCTGGTCCCCCGAGCACGCCGACCTGCTATCCCTGGAGGCCGTTGTCGGCCTGCAATCGCGCGGCATGCCGGTCACGCCCAACCCTGATCGGCGGCTCGACCCCTATCGCGAGCGCGGCGCGGCGCTGTTCCAGCAACGCATCGGGCAATTGAATCTCTCCTGCGTGGCCTGCCACGACCAGCTCGCCGGTGGCCGTCTGGCGGGTGTCCCCATTCCCCAAGGTCAGGCCAACGCCTACCCGCTCTATCGCCTGGAATGGCAAAGCCTGGGCTCCCTGGGCCGCCGCGTCCGCAACTGCATGACGGGCGTGCGCGCCGACCCCCTGCCCCTCCACAGCGAGGAGATGGTCCAACTCGAGCTGCATCTGGCCACCCGCGCCCTCGGGCTCACGGTCGAAACGCCCGGGGTGCGGCCGTGACAGCGGGCGTAGCCGCTAGGGTTTGAGCAGGCCCTCGGTGCGTGCGTCATCTTTCGCACGCAAGCGAGGGTCACTAGGCAGAGCGTGGGTATTGGGAAAACCCCAGACAGGGCAAAAACGCCGTGTGATGATGGGTTCCCTTTTCAGGAGGCGCCCGACCATGCAATGCCCCGTCTGCAAGACCGTTCACCTCACCATGGCCGATCGAAGCGGTATCGAGATCGACTACTGCCCCCAGTGCCGGGGCGTCTGGCTAGACCGCGGTGAGCTCGACAAGATCATCGAGCGTGCAGCGCCTCAGGCGCGTGCGGCCCCGGCCGCCGCGCCGGCACCTCACTACCCCGCTGCGCCGCCCATGTACCCCCCGCAGGGCGGCTACTACAAGAAGAAAAAGCGTGAGGGCTTCCTGGGCGAACTGTTCGACTTCGACTGATCGGCGTAGGCGGAACTGATTTGACCCTGCGCAGGGCTGGTCTCTGCCCTCGCCAGTCGCGTCAATCTTTTGACCCCACCGAGCGGGGCATTGCCAAACTCACTTGAGCAAGTTGGGCAGCCAAAGCGAAAACGCCGGCACATAGGTGACGGCCATCAAGGTCATGCCCAGTGCGCTGTAGAACGGCAAGATGGTGCGCATCACCTGACCGACTGAAATTCCCCCGATCGCGCAGCCCACGAATTGCACCGTTCCGACCGGTGGGGTGTTCAGCCCCAGCGCGCAGTTGATCAGCATGACGATGCCGAACTGCAAGGGGTCCATGCCGTACTGCATAGCGATGGGCATGAAGATGGGTGTGCAGATCAGGATGGTGGCTGCCATATCGAGGAAGGTCCCCAAGATGAACAGCAGCACGTTGATCATGAGAAAAATGACCCACGGGCTGTCGCTCACCAGCTTCATCAGCTCACCCGTTTTTTGCGGCACTTCATAGAGGGCGAGGAAGTAGCCGAACGCGCTCGAGATGCCAATGAGCAGCAGCACCACACCCGTGGTCTTGCACGCCTTGGCGCAGGCCCGGATGAAGTTGCCCCAGGTCAGGGAGCGGTAGACCACTGTGGTGATCAGCAGCGCCCATGCCACGGCGATGGAGGCTGACTCGGTGGCGGTAAAGGCGCCCGACAAAATGCCGCCCAAAATGATCACCACCACCAGCAGGCCAGGCAAGGCGGCCAGGAAAGCCGACAGCACCATAGCCCAGCCCGGGAAATGACCATGCGTCGGGTAGCCGCGCTTCACTGCCACATAGTAGGCGGCGGCCATATTGCACACCGTGAGGATGATGGCGGGCACCAGCCCCGCCAGGATCAGCCCCAGCACGCTCACCGACGCAATGCCAGCCGTGGCCAGCGTGAAGATGATCATGTTGTGCGAGGTCGGCATGATCGCCCCGACCAAGGAGGCGTGGGTGGTGACGTTCACCGCATAGTCGGTGTCGTAGCCCTCCTTCTTCATGAGGGGAATCATTACCGAGCCGATCGCCGACACATCGGCCATCGGTGAGCCAGCCACACCGCCGAAGATGGTGCAACCCAGCACGTTGCTCATGCCCAGACCGCCACGCACATGGCCCACCAGGTTGTTGGCAAAACGGATGATGCGCTCGGCGATCCCGCCATAGAGCATCAGCTCGCCTGCAAAGATGAAAAAAGGAATGGCCAGGAATGAAAACACCTGCATGCCGCCGACCATCTTCTGAAACACCACCGCAATCGGCAGGCCAGCGGCCACGATGGTGGCGACCGACGCCAGGCCAATGGCAAAGGCTACGGGCACACCCAGTATCAGGAGCAAGGAGAAGCTCACCGCCAAGATGGTCAGTTCCATGCCGGCTCCACTTCTTGGCCACGGACAATGGCCACTGCATGCTCAAATGAAAACAGGACGATAAGCGCCCCGGCAATGATGATCGGCACGTAATCAATGCCGTCGGGCACCGGCAGCATGGGTTTTTTCGAGCCCCATTTGACCGAAGCCCAGAGCCAGCCCGACTTCACCATGAGCACGCCAAAGCCGCCCACCAAAAGATGGATCAGAAATTCGATCCGGCGCTGCCAGGCGCGTGGTAGCAAGACCACCAGCGACTCCAGGCCAATGTGGCCCGCATCCCGCACGCCCACGGCCACGCCGAAGGCGGTCACAAAAAGAACCAGCAACAGGGCCAGGTTTTCGGCCCAGGTCGGTGTGTCGTTGAGAACGTAGCGGCCGAACACCTGCCATTGCACGCAAAGGATCAGGACGATCAGCAGCGTCACCGCGATCATCAGGCTCAGCCTGGCGATGGCTGCACAAAAACGGGTCAGCATGGGGGCGCTTTCGGCAAAAGGCCCGGCGTGCAGCGGAAGTCCGCGCGCCGGGCCGGGGTCAAGCTACGGTAGGTTGGCTTATCGGGTGTCTTGAACGGCCTTGACCAGGCGCTTCATGTCGGGTGTGGTGATGAACTTGTCATACACCGGCGTCATGACGGCTTGGAAGGATCGCTTGTCCACCTCGACGATCTGCACCCCTGCGGCTTTGACGCGGGCGAGTGACTTGCCCTCTTGGTCGTCCCAGGCGGCGCGTTGCACCTTCACCGAGTCCTTGGCAGCGGCACGGATCATGTCTTGTTCAGCCTTGGGAAGCTTGTCCCACGCCACTTTGGAGAACAGCAAGATCTCGGGGGCCATGGAGTGCTCGGTTTTGGAATAAACCGTGGCCGCCTCGAAGTGCTTGGCCGTGTCGTACGAGGGGAAGTTGTTCTCGGCGGCGTCGATCAGGCCGGTCTTCAGGCCCGTGTACACCTCGCCGTAGGGCATCGGAGTGGCATTGGCACCCATGGCGCTGACCAGACCCACCCACAGGTCGGACTGTTGCACGCGGATCTTCATGCCCTTGGTGTCGGCCACGGTGCGGATCGGCTTCTTGGAATAGATCGAGCGGGCGCCCGAGTCATAGAAAGCCAGGCCCACGAACCCGGCGGATTCACAGGACTTGAGGATTTCGTCTCCGATGGCGCCGTCGAGCACCTTGCGCATGTGGTCGACCGACCGGAACAAGAAGGGCATGGTGGGCACCATGGTCATCGGGCACACACCGTTCATCGGCGCCACGTTCACACGCACCATGTCGAGCGCGCCGATCTTCACCTGGTCGATGGTTTCCGTCTCGGAGCCCAGCGCGCCCTTGTTGAACACCTTGATTTTGTGCTTGCCGTTGCTGGCTTTTTCCAGCACGGTGCTCATGTGCTTGACCGCCAGGACCGTGGGGTAGTCGTCGGCGTTATGAATATCTGCCGAGCGGAACTCGGCGGCCTGAGCGCCAACCGTCAAGAAGGCCACCGCAGCGGCCAGTAGGGTGGTTTTGAGTTTCATCATGTCTCCTGCTTGGGGGTGGTGAATAAAGTCGACGACCCGGGTGGGGTTGTCGGGAAAGCGGTTGGGAGTTGGGGATACTTCGAATAGTCGGTCATCCGACAACTTCGAGCCATTATTCCTGAGATGCTTTTTTCTGGTCCAAGGGTTTTCTCCAATGATCATACGCATTGTTGGATGCCCGGAGGGACACTGTCTGGCTCAAGGTGAGGCTCATCGCGATGCCAGACTTGGCCAGTTGTATGATGTCTGGGTCGTAGGGCTTCATCAGCGCGATGAGCTGTCTGTCCATCCCTCGTTAACCGCCTGACCTAACCGCCCCCGGCCAAGCTGGGGCCTGACTCACTGGAAAACCATCGACATGAAACTCGGATTCATCGGCTTGGGCATCATGGGCGCGCCCATGGCCGGCCACCTGCTCGCCGCCGGCCACGAGGTCTTCGCACAATCGCGTAGCGGCGTGCCGCCAACCTTGGTGGACGCGGGCGCGATCGTTTGCAAGACGGCGACGCAGGTCGCGCAAAGCGCCGACCTGATGTTCCTCATGGTGCCCGACACCCCCCATGTGGAGGAGGTGCTCTTTGGCGAGCTCGGCATCGCCAAGGGCCTGTCGCCAGGCAAAACGGTGGTGGACATGAGTTCCATCTCCCCCATCGCGACCAAGCAATTTGCCCAGCGCATTCAGGCGCTTGGATGTGACTACGTCGACGCGCCGGTCTCCGGCGGCGAAGTGGGCGCCAAGGCGGCGAGCCTCACCATCATGGTGGGAGCGACGGAGGAGGCGTTTGCCCGCGTCAAGCCGCTGTTTGAGTTGATGGGCAAAAACATCACCTTGGTCGGCGACGTGGGTGCTGGCCAGACCTGCAAGGTGGCCAACCAGATCATCGTCGCACTCAACATCGAGGCGGTGGGCGAGGCCCTTCTGTTTGCCGCCAAGGCCGGCGCCGATCCAGCCCGGGTACGCCAGGCCCTCATGGGCGGTTTTGCTGCCAGCCGTATTCTGGAGGTGCATGGCGAGCGCATGATCAAGCGCACCTTCAACCCGGGCTTTCGCATCGAGCTGCACCAGAAAGACCTCAAGCTGGCGCTCGAGGGAGCCAGCGCCCTGGGCCTGTCCTTGCCGCACACGGCCAGCGCTTTGCAACTGATGAACAGCTGCGCAGCCAACGGCGGTGCGCAACTTGACCACTCCAGCCTTGTGCGTGCCCTGGAGATCGCCGCCAATTTTCAGGTGGCACAGGCCTGATCTGAGCGCCCTGTTTGCATTCAACTGAGCGAGGAGACACCGAATGGATCTGCCGATCAACCACTTCAAGCGCGCCCTCCAGAATGGCAAGCTCCAGATCGGACTGTGGTCGCACCTGTGCAGCCCGATCAGCACCGAAATCCTCGGCCACTGCGGTTTCGACTGGATGGTGCTGGACATGGAGCACTCCCCCAACGAGCTGCCGCACATCCTCAGCCAACTGCAGGCGCTCAAGGGCAGCCCCACGATGCCCGTGGTGCGCCCGCCCTGGAACGACATGGTCACCTTCAAGCGCCTGCTCGATGTCGGCGCGCAAACGCTGATCGTGCCCTATATCCAAAACGCCGAAGAAGCGCGTCGCGCTGTTGCCGCCACACGGTATCCGCCGCTGGGGCTGCGTGGCTACGCCGGCGCGCCACGGGCCAGCGGCTATGGGCGCATCAAGGACTACGCCAAGCGCTGCGCTGACGAGATCTGTCTGCTGCTGCAGATCGAAACCGTCGAGGGGCTCGGGCATCTGGAGGAGATTGCCGGCGTAGAGGGCGTTGACGGCGTCTTCATCGGGCCGGGCGACCTGTCGGCCGACATGGGCTACCTGGGCAACCCGGGCCATCCGGAGGTGGTGGCTGCGATCGATGATGCCTTCCGGCGCATCCGCGCCTGCGGCAAGGCCCCGGGCATCCTCACCGGTGACGCCACGCTGGCGCAGCACTTCATCGACATCGGGGGCCTGTTCCTGGCGGTCGGTGCAGACCAGAACCTTCTTCGCGACAGCGCCACTGCGCTGGCCGCCCGGTTCAAGAAGCCCTGAGGGCCGTGCGGCGAGGTCGCTCGCTGACGCGGTCAGGGCCCTAGCCCCGAACCGAGCGCTTAAATGCTGTAGCTCTCGTACGTCGCCGGGTGGAACAACTCCTCCACCGCCACCTTGCGCGCCGACAGGCCCTGCGCATGGTGGTGGTGCAAGAAGGCCTCCAGCGTGGGCCGCGCGGCGTCCACGCCATAAGCCCAGAAGTCTTCGCCCATGGTGCTGCGTGCGGCCTTGAGCTGTTCTTCCACGAAGGGCAGCGTGACCTTGGTGGCCGAAGTGTCGGACAGCAATTCGAGCCCGGCCTGCTTCGACTGGGTGAAGGCCTTTTGCAGGGCGACGGGCAGCCAGGGGTGCTGGTCCACCAGGGTCTTGCGCACGCCCACCAGATGCATGATGGGGAAGATGCCGGTGCGTTTGTAGTAGTCCTTGGCCACCACAGTTGGGTCGTCGAACAGCCAGCCGATGTTCGGGTTGCGCGCCAGGATATGGGCGCTGGGCGGACGCGGTCCGATGAAGCCGTCGATGGCGCCTTCTTCCAGCAGCATGGAGATGGTCTTGCCTTCGGGCGCGGCCTCGACCTTCACCCCGGGGGGCAGTTGCAGCGCGATTTTTTCCGGGCGGTTGGGGGTGTCGATGCCACCGCGCACCCAGGTGACGTCCTCGGGACGAACACCGTAGTCGTCTTGCAAGAGAGCCCGTGCCCAGACGTTGGCACTGAGCTGGTACTCGGGCAGACCGACTCGCTTGCCGGCCAGATCACGCGGCTCGCGGATACGGTCCTTGCGCACATAGATCGAGGTGTGGCGGAAGGCCCGCGACAAAAACACCGGAATCGCGATGTAGGGGCAGTCGCCCCGCGCGTGCTTGACCAGGTAGCTCGAGAACGACAGTTCGACCACGTCGAAGTCTTGGCTGCGCATGGCCCGGAAGAACATCTCCTCGGGGCTGAGCAGCATGTACACCGGGTCGACGCCGTCGACCTGTACCCGGCCGTCGAAGAGCGCGCGTGTGCGGTCGTAGTCGCCCATGGCGATGGAGAGTTGCAGGCGGGCCATGGGCGCTTTCCTTGTTAGCGGGTCGGGTAGGTCAATTCTTCTGCACAGACTGCACCAGCGGAATCCAGCGGTCGGTCTCGCTGCGCATGAAGCGGGTGAAGGTGGCGGCGTCCCAGTCTTGGGACTGAATGCCTTCCTGCGCCATCATCTTCTGCATG
>JACCEB010050747.1_pt1 | contig 20193 bp, 19 predicted proteins | sample 7454761 | NCBI WGS metagenome assembly JACCEB01 (sample SAMN15323454, study PRJNA562643) | freshwater metagenome | isolation source: river surface water | place: USA:Blue River Watershed | collected 2017-08-18 | reverse complement strand
TAGGCGCGGCCGCACATGCCGTAGTTGCCCGCGCCGTAGCTGCCGCCGATGATGACGGTGAACTTGGGCACGTTGGCGGTGGCCACCGCGGTCACCATCTTGGCGCCATGGCGGGCGATGCCTTCGTTTTCGTACTTGCGGCCCACCATGAAGCCGGTGATGTTTTGAAGGAACACCAGCGGGATCTTGCGCTGGCAGCACAGTTCAATGAAGTGAGCCCCCTTCTGCGCTGACTCGGAGAACAGGATGCCGTTGTTGGCGACGATGCCCACCGGCATGCCTTCGATGTGGGCGAAACCGCAGACCAGCGTGGCGCCATAGCGGGCCTTGAACTCGTGGAACTCGGAGTCGTCGACGATGCGGGCGATGATCTCGCGCACATCGAAGGGCTTGCGGGTGTCGATGGGTACCACGCCATGCAATTCGGAGGCATCGTGGCGCGGGGGCTTGGCCGGCCGCAGGCGTTGGCTATGGTCTTTGCGGTGGTTCAGGTTGGCCACCGCCTGGCGGGCCAGGGCCAGGGCATGGGTGTCATCCCGGGCCAGGTGGTCGGCCACGCCGGAGAGCCGGGTGTGCACGTCTGCGCCACCCAGGTCCTCGGCGCTCACCACCTCGCCTGTGGCGGCCTTCACCAATGGCGGGCCGCCCAGGAAGATAGTGCCTTGTTCCTTGACGATGATGGACTCGTCGCTCATCGCGGGCACATACGCGCCGCCGGCCGTACACGAGCCCATCACGACCGCAATCTGGGCGATGCCCTGGGCCGACATCTGGGCCTGGTTGTAGAAGATGCGGCCGAAGTGGTCGCGGTCCGGGAAAACCTCGTCCTGATTCGGCAGATTGGCCCCCCCAGAGTCCACCAGATAGATACAAGGGAGGCCGTTTTGCTGCGCCACCTCTTGCGCCCGCAGGTGCTTCTTCACCGTCATGGGATAGTAGGTGCCGCCTTTGACCGTGGCGTCGTTGCAGACGACCATGCAATCCACTCCGCTCACCCGCCCGATTCCGGCGATGAGGCCTGCACAGGGTGCGTCGCCGTTGTACAGGCCATGGGCCGCCAGGGGCGAAAGCTCTAAAAAGGGCGTCCCCGGGTCCAGCAGCAGCTGCACCCGCTCGCGGGGCAGCAACTTGCCGCGGGCCACATGCTTGGCGCGCGCGGCCTCGCCACCGCCGGCGGCCGCAGCGGCCACTTGGGACCGAAGGTCCTCGACGAGGGTCCGCATGGCCTCGGCATTGGCCTGGAATTGGGCCGAGCGGGGGTTCAGTTGGGACGCGATGACGGACATGCAAATCTCCTCGAGGCTCCCCGAGCTTAGTGAAGCCAGCAGAGAATATTCCGCCACCGAGGTTGCAAATCCTGCCATAGATAAGCACACTGCGGGAATGCCTGCCCCGCCCTACGAGCGCCCTGCTGCGCGCCGCCCCACACCCACGGCCGTCACGCCAATGGCTTTTGCGCGGGTCATAGTGACGGCCATGGAGCGCCAAGGGCTGGACCCAGCCGGGGTCTTGAGGCAGGCACAGATCACGCCAAGTCAACTGAAAAAAGTCGAGGCCCGGATCACCGCCTTGCAAATGGAATGGCTCTCGGGTGCGGCCATGCAGGCCCTGGACGACGAAGCCCTGGGCGCCTACTCGCGGCGCCTGCCCTGGGGCAGCTACGGCATGCTGGCGCGCGCCTCACTCAGCGCGCCCAACCTCGGGGTGGCGGTGCAACGCTGGTGCCGCCATCACGGACTGCTTGCCGAGGACCTGCGCCTGCACCTGTCGGTGCTGGGCGACACCGCCACCATCGCGATCGAGGAGCGCCCGCGCCACCTCGCCCTGCCCGAGGACGCGCGCGAGTTCAGTCTGGTCCACCTGCTCCGCAACATCCATGGCCTGGCCTGCTGGTACGTGGACTCACGCATCCCGCTGCACGAGGCGCGCTTTCCCTTCGCTGAGCCGGCTCACGCCGCAGCCTACGTTCATATGTTTCCGGGTCTGCACCGCTTCGACGCGACCCAGGCTGAAATCCGCTTCGACGCTCGCTACTTGCGCCTGCCCCTGGTGCGCGATGAGGCCGCGCTTCGCCTGATGCTGCAACGGGCCCTACCGCTCACAGTGCTGCAGTACCGACGCGACCGTCTGCTAGTGCAGCAGGTGCGGCAAGTGCTGGCCACGCAGGCCGATATTGCGCACGAAGCGGACGGCATTGCGGCGCATCTGAACCTGTCGGCGCGCACCCTGCACCGCCAACTCAAGGAGGAAGGCGCGAGCCTGCAGCAGCTCAAGGACGAAGTCCGCAGCACTCGCGCACGCGAGCTGCTGCATCGCAGCGTCAAACCGGTGAAGCAGGTGGCAGCGGCGGTGGGCTTTCGCAACGAGAAGAGCTTCATCCGCGCATTTCGCGGCTGGACCGGTACCTCGCCGGCGCAATTTCGCCGTCGGCTGCAGGATTGACTTTTTCACTCCCCGGGCAAGGGGCCGGTAGCGTGTTGCGCGTGACGCGCAGGCGTGTGAGGCGCAAGAAGGCGCCGAGCCTCAGCCGCCCGAGGACAGCGCACCGCGCAGCACCTGAGCGAGCTCGGGCGCCTGCACCAGCCGCAGGCCGTGTTGGCGCACCAGGCGCTGCGCGTTGGCACTGAGGTCACCCAGAGCTAGGTACAGGCCCTCAGAGGCACCTTCGCGCGCCAGCGCGTCGACCAACGCCTGCACCGATTCCTCGCCGTGGCGGGCCGCCTTCCAACGACGGGCAGCCACGAGGCACTTGCGCCCCTCTCGTTCGAGCAGCAGGTCGGCTCCACCATCGGTCGGGCGGACAGCATAGCCCTGGGCCGAATAGGCCCGCGTGAGTGCCTTGGAGAAATCGGCCCAGCCCATGGCGACCACCACCTGCGTCACCGACTCGACCTCGCGGGCGCTTGGCGCATGCCACTGGCGCACCAGTGCCACCACGCTGATGCCAAAAAACGGCAGGGCTCCGAGGGCGCCCACGACCTTCAGATCCACAGGCAGCAAGGCCAGGGCCACCAAAGCGAACGCGGCGGCAACCGCCAAGCTGACCCACCACGGCTTGCGCAGGAGGACCGCGAACAGCGAGTTGGGCGCCATCTTGAATTTCATGAACCAGACCATCCGGGAAGGTTGAAGCGTCAGCGATTGTGCCGGCGTCTGGGACAATCAGGCCCATCCATGGATATTCAAGACCTCATCGGCTACACCGCCGCGACGCTCACCACGGTGTCCTTCGTGCCGCAGGCCCTCAAGACCTTCCGCACGCGGGACGTGAGCGGCATCTCCCTGGGCATGTACAGCCTGTTCGCCACCGGCGTGGCGCTGTGGCTGGTCTACGGCGTGATGCTGGGCGAAGCGCCCATCTACGTAGCCAACGCCATCACCCTGGCCCTCGCGCTCGCGGTGCTGGTGATGAAGCTCCGCTACCGCTGAAGCAAGCCTCCCCCGTGCGGGCCTCCTGCGCAGGGACCTCAGCTCAGGAGGCCTGGCAGGTCGGCCATGTCCTGAAAGAAGTGCTGGACGCCCACCGCCCGCAGTTGGGCCGGCGTGTCGTGCCCGGTCTCGGGTGGGCAAAAGCCAAACACAGTGGCCCCCGCAGCAAGACCCGCGGTAGCGCCAGTAGCCGTGTCCTCCACCACCGCGCAGCGGCGCGGGTCGACGCCCAAGGCGCGGGCGGCAGCCAGGTACACGTCGGGATGCGGCTTGGAGCGGGGCTGGTCGTGGCCGCTGAAGATGCGGCCCTCAAACGCATGCATCATCCCGGTCTTTTCGAGTTGCAGCCGCACCTTGCCCAGGTCGGCGCCGGAGGCGCAGGCAATGCGGCCACCGAACTGCGCGTGGATGCGGGCCACAGCCTCGGGTGCATGAGGGATCGCCTGCAGGCGCAGACGTAGCGCCTCGTTGCGGCGAAGCTGGAAGGCTTTGAGCCACTCCTCCCGAAAAGGCTTGCCGGTCTCGGCCTCGATACGCGCCCGCTCGTCGCGCACCGCCTTGCCCAGAAAGATGGCCAATGTTTCGGCCAGGGTCAGGCGCCAGCCCTCTTCTTCCAGCATGTCGCGCAGTACGCCATTGGTGATGCGCTCGCTGTCGACAAGGACGCCGTCGCAATCAAAAAGCACAGCGTCAAATCGGGGCAAAGCGGTCAAGATATGTCTCCATCCAGGTAGTACCAGCGGCCACCCTCGCGAAGGAAGCGGCTGCGCTCATGCAGGCGGTGGGCTGGGCCTGTCGCTGGCCGGCTGCGGGCGACGAACTCCACTTCGGCGCTGTCCGTGCCCGTGACGCGGTGCGCGCGCACGTCCAGGCCCAGCCAGAGCAGCCCAGGCTCCAAGTCCAAGCGAGCCGGTCGGGTGCTCGGGTGCCAGGTGGCCAGCAGAGTGGCGGCGTCTCCGCGCACGAAGGCGCTGTAGCGCGAGCGCATGAGGCATTCCGCGTCCGGCGCAGGCGACTCGCGCCAGCGGCCGCAGCAAGCCCCAAAAGACAAGGGCCGCCCGCGCGAATCGGGGCGCCCGCAGGGGCAGGGATCGTGGTCGCTCGAGACGGCGGGCATCGGGCGATTGTCCCCGATGGCCTGGGCAGACTGGCCGCGGCTCCCAGCCCGGTCAGAGCGCTTAGAGCGCGCGCTGAATGATGATCTTCTGCACGTCGGAGGTGCCTTCGTAGATCTGGCACACCCGCACGTCGCGCCAGATACGCTCCACCGGAAAGTCGCTCACATAGCCGTAGCCTCCCAGCGTCTGGATGGCGGCGCTGCACACCTTTTCGGCTATCTCAGAGGCAAAGAGCTTGGCCATCGCCGCCTCCTTGAGGCAAGGCCGGCCGGCATCGCGCAAGGCAGCGGCATGCCAGATCAACTGGCGCGCGGCTTCGAGCCGTGTGGCGCAGTCGGCCAGGCGAAAACCTACGGCCTGGTGGTTGAAGATGGCCGTGCCAAAGCTCTCGCGCTCCTTGGCGTACTGCACCGCCACGTCGAGCGCGCTGCGCGCCATGCCCAGGCTCTGCGCGGCGATGCCGATGCGCCCACCCTCTAGTGAGCTAAGGGCGATCTTGTAGCCCTCACCCTCCTCGCCGATGAGGTTTTCGGCTGGTATACGGCAGTCCTCGAAGCGGATTTGCGCGGTATCGCTGGAGTGCTGGCCTACCTTATCCTCGAGCCGCGCCACCTGGTAGCCCGGGCTCGAGGTCGGCACGAGGAAGGCACTCATGCCTCTTTTGCCCGCGCCTTTGTCAGTGACGGCGATAACAATCGCCGCCTGGCCGTTCTTTCCCGAGGTGATGAACTGCTTGACGCCGTTGATCACCCAGTCGTCCCCTTGGCGGACCGCGGTGGTGCGCAAAGCCGAGGCGTCGCTGCCCACATGCGGCTCGGTGAGGCAAAAGGCCCCCAGCATCTCGCCGCGTGCCAGGGGGGTGAGCCACGCCTTCTTCTGCGCAGCGTTGCCATAGCGCATGAGGATCGCAGCGACCGGGCAGTTGTTCACGCTGATGGCGGTGCTGGTGCCGCCGTCGCCGGCTGCGACTTCTTCCAACACCAGGGCCAGACTTACATAGTCCAGACCGGCACCACCAAATTCCTCCGGCACACACACACCGTAGGCGCCCAGTGCCGCAAGCCCCTGGTGGGCCTCCCGCGGAAACACATGCTCACGGTCCCAGCGCGCGGCGTGGGGCCAGAGCTGCTCCTGCGCGAAAGCGCGGACAGCTTCGCGGATCATGTCTTGGTCGGGGGTCAGCAGCATGGAATCTCCGTCTCAAGCGCGCGTGGCTGCGCCGCTCAGACCAGCTCGATGGCCATCGCTGTGCCCTCGCCGCCGCCGATGCACAGCGTGGCCAGACCACGCTTCTTGCCGCGGGCCTGCAGGGCGTGGATCAGGGTGACCAGGATGCGGGCGCCGGAGGCGCCGATCGGATGGCCCAGGGCGCAGGCGCCACCGTTGACGTTAACGATCTCGTGCGGCACCTTCAGGTCGGCCATCAGCGCCATGGGCACAACGGCAAAGGCTTCGTTCACCTCCCACAGGTCGACGTCGGCAACCTTCCAGCCCGCCTTAGCCAGAGCCTTCTGGGTGGCGCCCACCGGGGCGGTGGTGAACCACTCGGGCGCCTGGGCATGGGTGCCATGGGACACCACGCGCGCCAGCGGCTTGCAGCCCAGGCGCTTGGCGGTGGACGCGGTCATCATGACCAATGCGGCAGCGCCGTCGTTGATCGAGGACGACGACGCGGCGGTGATGGTGCCGTCCTTTTTGAAAGCAGGCCGAAGCGTCGGGATCTTGTCGAGCTTCACCTTGCCCGGGCCCTCGTCCACCGAGACCAGCACCTCGCCGGCGCGGCTCTTGACGGTGACCGGAGCGATCTCCTTGGCAAAAGCGCCCGACTCGGTGGCCGCCTTGGCGCGCTGCACGCTGGTGGTGGCGAAGTGGTCTTGCGCCTCGCGCGAGAACTTGTATTGGGCGGCGCAATCTTCGCCGAAGGTGCCCATGGAACGACCGGCCTCATAGGCGTCTTCCAGACCGTCTAGCATCATGTGGTCGTAGACCTTGTCATGGCCCATGCGGTAGCCGCCGCGGCCCTTCAGCAGCAGATAAGGCGCGTTAGTCATGCTCTCCATGCCGCCGGCCACCAGCACTTCGTGGCTACCCGCGAGCAGCATGTCGTGGGCGAACATGGCCGCACGCATGCCCGAGCCGCACATCTTGGACAGGGTGACCGCGCCAGCCGATTGGGGCAGCCCCCCCTTGAAGGCCGCCTGGCGCGCCGGCGCCTGGCCCTGGCCCGCCATCAGGCAGTTGCCAAACAAGACCTCACCCACGACCTCGGGCGAGATGGCGGCGCGCTCAATGGCCGCCTTGATAGCGACACCGCCCAGGTCGTGGGCGGACAGGGCGGAAAAATCTCCCTGAAAGGCGCCCATGGGCGTACGCGCAGCGCTGACGATGACAATCGATTCGGACATGGTGTGCTCCGTGGAAAAAGTATTCAAAAAGTAGCTTGACTGACGACGCGCAGACACCCTGGAAAAGAGGTCAATTGCGCTTGGCGCCACCGACCGCGCCCACGGCACCGCGGTAAACGCGCTCGAGGTCGGCGGGGCTGTCCACCGTCATGTGCAGGTCCTGGATGAGACCGTCGGACAGGCCATAGACCCAGCCGTGCAAAGTGAGCGACTGACCCCGGGCCCAGGCGTCCTGGACCACGGTGGTTTGGGCCACGTTGACCACCTGCTCGATTACGTTGAGCTCGCACAGCAAGCTCACACGGTGCTCGGCATCCGTGGCGTCGAGCAGGGGTTTGTGGCGGCTGCCGACATCTTTGATGTGCCGCAGCCAGTTGTCGGCCAGACCCACGCGGGTGCCACTGAGCGCGGCATTCACGCCGCCGCAGCCGTAGTGGCCCACCACCATCAGGTGCTCGACCTTGAGCATGTCGACCGCGTACTGGATGGTGGAAAGACAGTTCAGATCTGTGGGGACGACAACGTTGGCGACATTGCGGTGAACAAAGACCTCGCCCGGCTCCAGGCCGGGGATCTGGTTGGCCGGCACACGCGAGTCGCTGCACCCGATCCACATATAGCGCGGCGACTGCTGCGACTTCAAGCTGGTGAAAAAACCCGGGCGCTCCTGCTCCATGCGGGCGGCCCACTCCCGGTTGTGGGCGAAAAGGTCTTCGAGTTCTCGGTTCATGGGCTTGATTGTCCCTATTGCGAGCGCAGGCGTGTTTACAGGGTCTCCGCGAACAGCTCGCGGCCGATCAGCATGCGCCGGATCTCGCTGGTGCCGGCACCGATCTCGTAGAGCTTGGCATCGCGCCACAGGCGGCCCAGGGGGTATTCGTTGATGTAGCCATTGCCGCCGAAAATCTGCACGCCCTCGCCGGCCATCCAGGTAGCTTTCTCGGCGCACCAGAGGATGACCGAGGCGCAGTCCTTACGCACCTGCCGAACATGCTCTGTGCCCAGCATGTCTAGGTTCTTGCCGACGGTGTAACAAAAGGCCCTGCCGGCCTGTAGCACCGTGTACATGTCGGCGACCTTGCCCTGGATCAGCTGGAACTCGCCGATGCTCTGGCCAAACTGCTTGCGGTCGTGGATGTAGGGCACCACGTTGTCCATCACCGACTGCATGATGCCGATCGGCCCGGCCGCCAACACGGCCCGCTCGTAGTCCAGCCCGGACATCAACACCTTGGCGCCACCATTGACCGCGCCCAACACATGGCTGGCAGGCACCTCCACGTTCTGGAACACCAGCTCGCCGGTATGGCTGCCGCGCATGCCCAGCTTGTCGAGCTTTTGCGCGATCGAAAAGCCCTTCATGCCTTTTTCGATCAGGAAGGCGGTAACGCCACGGGCGCCCATCTCGGGCTCCGTCTTGGCGTAAACCACCAGGGTGTCGGCGTCGGGGCCGTTGGTGATCCACATCTTGTTGCCATTGAGGAGGTAATAGCCTCCCTTGTCTTCGGCCCGAAGCTTCATCGAGATGACGTCAGAGCCAGCGCCTGGCTCGCTCATGGCCAACGCGCCCACATGCTCGCCCGAGATCAACTTGGGCAGGTATTTGTCTTTTTGCGCCTGGGTGCCGTTGCGCTTGATCTGATTGACGCAGAGATTGGAGTGCGCGCCGTAGGACAGGCCCACCGAGGCGGAGGCCCGGGAAATCTCCTCCATGGCCACCATATGCGCCAGGTAACCCATGTTGGCGCCACCCCACTCCTCGGAGACGGTGATGCCCAGCACGCCCAGCGCGCCCATCTTGCGCCAAAGGTCCATCGGGAACTGGTCTGTGCGGTCGATTTCGGCGGCGCGGGGAGCGATTTCGGCTTGGGCGAACTCTCGAACGGCATCGCGCAGGGCATCAATGTCCTCGCCGAGCTGGAAGTTAAGGCCGGGCATGTTCATGGCTGTCTCCAGGAGGAATTTTTGGTGGAGTCGGTCGGATGCCACTCAGGGCAGTTCATCAATGGCGAATGCCCTCGCGCCCGGTCACAACCATCATCGTGGCGTTCATGGTGGCAACCAGCTTTTCCCGCCCGTCATCGGGGACAGCCCAGGCACGGGCCTCTGTCACGGTGATGGTCCGGCCCGCCTTGAGCACTTCACCCACCATTCGGAATGAGCGCCCCTGGGCGGGCGCGATCAGGTTCACCTTGAACTCGATGGTCAACACGCCCGCGTCTGCGGGCATCAGCGATGAAGCGGCGTAGCCGCAGGCCGAATCCAGAGCTGCGGCCATGATGCCGCCGTGAATGAAGCCGTGCTGCTGGGTGATGTGCGGGGCGAATGGCAGTTCAATCACGACACGGCCGGGCTCGACGGAGCGCAGGCTGGCCCCAATGGTTGACATGGCGGCTTGGCGGGCGAAGCTGGTACGAACCCGTTGCGCAAAATCAGGATCTGGCGCCTGGAAATCAGGGGACGGCATGGAGCGAAGCGATAATTAAAATTGACGTTTACGTTAACGTCAATTATGCCGCCGTCGTCTTGCCCCGGGGACCCCGGCCACCGGGTTCGGCCTTTGCCAGTAGCGCCCGCGCATCTTTTTCGTGGGTTCGGACCTCGTCCAAGTTGGCCTGCAGGTCGGCCAACTGATCCTCCAGCTGCCGCCGGTGAAGCGCCAGGATATCCAGAAACTTTTTCAGCTGCGGACCGGTGTCGCGCGGTGAGTCGTACATGTCGATCAGTTCACGGGCCTCGGAAAGCGACAGCCCCAGACGCTTGGCACGCAGCGTGAGCTTGAGCCGTGTCCGGTCCCGTGCGCTGTAGAGGCGGGTGCGTCCGCCTGGCCCGGCGCGCTGGGGCTGGAGCAGCCCCATGTCCTCATAGAAGCGGATGGCCCGCGTGGTGAGGTCGAATTCCTTTGCCAGGTCGCTGATCGAGAAGGTCTGGGAAGTGGCCATGGGTGTATGACATGCGACAGCGCCTTGCGAGGCGCGTGCCTAGAATGCACGATTACATATGACGTTTACGTCAACGTCAACGGAATTTTGCCTGAGACGGTCTTCACTCTCACACCATGAACCCACAGGAAAGCGCCCTCCACTACCCTCTGGGGGACGATATGCCGGCAGCCGGCTCGACCCGGGAGCTCGCGCCCGGCGTGCGCTGGATCCGGATGTCCTTGCCGTTCACGCTGGACCATATCAACCTATGGCTGCTGAGGGACCAGTTGGACGGCCGCGAGGGCTGGACAATCGTCGACTGCGGCATTGATCGGCCCGAAACCCGACAACAGTGGGAATCCGTGTTCGCGAACGAGTTGCAGGGACTGCCTGTCCTGCGGGTAATCGTGACCCATATGCACCCGGACCATGTGGGGCTGGCGCACTGGATCTGCGAACGCTGGAGTGACGCCGACCACGAGTGCCGACTCTGGATGAGTGGCACAGAGTTCCTGGTAGCCCGGGTCGGCTGCGATCGCGTCAACGGATTTGGCGGTGAGCCGCTGCTGCGGTTCCTTGCCGCCCACGGCCTGACAGACCCGGAGAAACAGCAGGCGTTGCGAGAGCGCCCCCCCTACTTCACCAGCCTGGTTCCCGCGCTGCCGCGCACCTTCCGCCGGCTTGCAGAAGGCGACTCCCTCCGTATCGGCGGCCGCGACTGGCGGTGCATCAGCGGACGCGGCCATTCGCCGGAGCACATCGCACTGTATTGCGACAGCTTGGGGCTACTGATCGCCGGCGACATGGTGCTGCCCCGGATTTCCACCAATGTGAGCGTGCACGAAGACGAGCCCGAGGCTGACCCTTTGCGCCACTTCCTGGCGTCCATCGACAAGTACCTGCCGTTACCGCCTCAGACCCTGGTGTTGCCATCGCACGGCAAACCGTTCATTGGCCTGCATCCGCGCATCGGGCAGCTACACGCACATCACGATGATCGGCTGGCCGACGTCATGGCGGTCTGCCGGGAGTCTCCCCAATCGGCCGCTGACCTGCTGCCGCTGATGTTCAAGCGCGCCCTAGATGTCAACCAGATGCCGATCGCCATGGGCGAGGCACTGGCTCACCTGAACCTGCTCTGGCACGAGGGCCGTCTTCTGCGCGAGTTCGGTACGGACCGGATCTGGCGCTTTCGCGCAGCGGGTTGATTCGTGGGCTAGAAGGGCGGCTCACCAGGGTGGCAGCGCGTCGTCGCGTAACTGGCTGCGTAGCACCTGGTAGTCGGGAACAACCGACGCCACCGTGTCCCAGAAGCGCGGGCTGTGATCCATGACCCGTAGATGGCTCAACTCGTGGGCGACCACGTAGTCGATCACTGGCAGGCGAAAGTGAATCAGACGCCAGTTGAGGCGAATGCCGCCGTCCGCACTGGCTGTGCCCCACCGGGTGCTGGCGCTGCTGAGGCTCAATTTCTTCCAGCGCACGCCAAGCAAAGGTGCGTAATGGTCCATGCGTTCGGTGAACACCCGGCTCGCCTGGCGCATCAGCCAAGCCTGAACCGTATCGCGCACCTGAGCGGGGGTCGCGGACTGCGACAGCCCTAGGTGCAGTGTTTGCCGGGTCACACCGGGCAGAGACTCTAGGTCGGTGCGCAACAGACCCCCGCCTGCCGCCCCTTGGCGCGGGTCAAGCACAACGATGACGGGCTCGCCCAGGAACGGAAAAGTTGCACCGTCGCGCCAGTCAATGCGTGCCGTCTCGAGTCGCTCGCCACGTTCGCGCATCTCGTCGAGTTTGCGCAGGATCCAGCTGGCCTTGGACTGGATCGCAGCTTCGACCTCGTAGAGCGGCACCCACTTGGGCGCGCTCACGGTCAGGCCCTCTGCGCCGACCACGAATCCGATGTTGCGACGGCGAGCGCGTCTGAATTCGTAGGACACCTGAGTCGCTCCCAGGCGGCATTGCCGGTTGGCACGGGGGTGATCAAAGCTGGCCGGTGAGAGAACCTGGTCCAGAGTGGCGGCAGGTACGGCGGGCGCCACCGGACCTGCCGAGTTGGAAGGGCCTGACAGCAAGCCCTTCCCTGGCAAAGCTGGCTCCGCGCGTGCCGGCGGATCCAAAAAATCAAGCGCCAGCTGCAGGAACTTGTTCATCAGCGGCTGGCGCGGAAGGCACAACATAGGCCTCGGGGTCGAGCCGGCGCATCTCAGCTTCGATCCAGCCCTCCACCTCGCGCAGTAGATCATCCGGGTCGCGCCCCAGGGAGGGAATGGGGTGACCAATGGACACATCCACCGTCCCTGGGCGCTTGATGAAGGCCTTGCGCGGCCAGACCTTGCCTGAAGTGACGGCGATCGGGATCACGGGCGCACCCGTCGCCACGGCGAGCCGGGTGCCGCCGCTCTTGTAGTTGCCACTGACGCCGCGTTGGGTGCGCGTGCCCTCAGGGAACATGATGACCCACACCCCCTGCGAGAGCAGGCGCCTGCCTTGGTCAACCACCTTGGTGAAGGCGGCTGCGCGCTGGCTGCGGTCGATATGCACCATGTCCAGGCGAGCCATCGCCCAACCGAAGAAGGGCACATGGAGCAGCTCCCTCTTGAAGACGTAAGCCAGCGGGTGCGGCATCAGCGTTGGCAGGAGAAAAGTCTCGAGGGCAGACTGGTGCTTCGCCAGCAGGACAGCCGCACTGGTGTTGCCGTCTGGAAGGTTCTCCATCCCGATGACATTCACCCGAATACCCAAGATCCAGCGCGCACCCCAGATCACCATGCGCAACCAGATCACGGCGAACCAGTACAGGGGAGCACCCCGGATGAACACCGACAGCAGAATGACGGCCGTCCCCCACGGCATCAGGGTGATCACCATCCACAGCATGTGCAGGACAGATCGAAGCAAGTTCAGCATGACGTGGGGTGCGGGGACTGCGGCCGACTCAACGTGAGGAGGCTGAACGATTGATCAGGTACTCGGCAAAAGCTGCCAAACCCTCGTGGGTCCGGGTCCCTGCGGGGAAGGTCTCAGGCAGGGGGCGTTGCCGGTAAACGCTTCCCTTGCCGGTGAGTACCAGGTGGGGCTCGCAACCCGCAACGGCGCCCGCCTGAAGGTCACGAGCGCTGTCACCGACGGCTGGAACACCGGCGAGGTCGACGCCAAAACGCTCACCGATCTGATGGAACAAACCGGGGGCTGGCTTACGACACCCGCATTGGTCCTCAGGCGCATGAGGGCAGAAAAAAACCGCGTCGATCCGCCCACCAAGGGCTGCCAACTGCTTGTGCATCTTGGCGTGCATGGCATTGAGTGCAGCAACGTCGAACAAGCCACGTCCAAGCCCCGACTGGTTAGAGGCGACTGCGACGTGCCAGCCCGCATGGTTCAAGCGCGCAATGGCCTCGAGCGCGCCAGGAAGCGGCACCCATTCATCCGCGGACTTCACGTACTCGTCGCTGTCGACGTTGATCGTTCCATCGCGGTCAAGGATGACGAGTTTCATGCGCTTGCTACCTCTGCGCTCAAGCCGCGAGGCGCGACAAGTCAGCGATCTGGTTCATCGCCTTGTGCAAGGTGGCCAGCAGACCCAGGCGGTTGAGCCGCAGGTCCATCGCCTCGGCGTTGACCATCACGCCGTCAAAGAAGGCATCGACGGGCACGCGCAGGGCGGCCAGCATCTGCAGCGAGCCGGTGTAGTCACCTGCGTCGAAGCGCGCCTGGGCCTTCGGCGCCAGTTCGGCCATGGCGGCGTGCAGCGCCTTCTCGGCGGGCTCCTGCAGCAGGCCCGCACTGACATGGGCATCCACCGGCCCGTCGGCCTTCTTGAGAATGTTGCCAATGCGCTTGTTGGCTGCAGCCAGGGCCGGCGCTTCAGGAAGGACAGCAAAGGCCCGCACCGCAGCGAGGCGCTTGGCAACATCCCCCAGTTGCTGGGGTTGCAGCGCCAGCACCGCATCGACCTCCTGGGCCGAGTAGCCCTGCTCGCGTAGCAGGCCGGCCAGACGCTCATAGAAGAAGTTGGACAGCAGCGCGCCGGTCTCCGCTCCGGCCTGGGGGAACAGCGCTACAGCCTGCGTGAGTAGCCCGCCCAGAGGCAGGGGCAGGTCGCGCTCCATCAGCATGCGCACCACGCCCAAGGCATGCCGGCGCAGTGCGAACGGGTCCTTGTCTCCGGTGGGCAGCTGACCGATGGCGAACAGGCCCGCCAAGGTCTCCAACTTGTCCGCCAGCGCCACCACCAGGCCCACCGGACCACGCGGCAGGCTGTCCCCGGCGAAGCGAGGCTTGTAGTGGTCTTCGATCGCATCCGCCACCTCTGGGGCCAGGCCATCGGCCTGAGCGTAGTAACGCCCCATGGTCCCTTGCAGCTCCGGGAACTCGCCGACCATGTCGGTGAGCAGGTCGGCCTTGGCCAGCCGGGCAGCCTCCTCGGCAGGTTGGACGAGCGCGGCGCCGCCCAGGCGTGCGGCTATCGCTACCGCAAGCTGGCGCACGCGCTCACTGCGTTCGCCCTGGGTTCCCAGCTTGTTGTGATAGACCACCTTGGCCAAACCCTCGACGCGTGCAGCGAGCGGGCGCTTACGGTCTTGGTCGAAGAAGAACTTGGCGTCGGCCAGGCGCGGACGCACCACCCGCTCGTTGCCGCCGATAACGGCGCTGGCGTCCTGTGGGCGAATGTTGCTGACCACCAGGAAGCGATGGGTCAGGCGCCCCTGCGGGTCCAGCAGGGGAAAGTACTTCTGGTTCGCCTTCATCGTGAGAATCAGGCACTCCTGCGGCACCTCGAGGAACTGCGGCTCGAACTCGCAGACCAGCACGTTGGGCCGTTCGACAAGGGCGGTCACTTCGTCGAGCAGGGCCTCGTCCTCGATCGGGTGGGCCCCACCGCCCACGCGGGCCGCGGCCTCGGTCAGCTGGCGAACGATCTCGGCGCGGCGGGTCTCGAAGCTGGCGATCACCGCGCCTTCGCGCTCGAGGGTTTCGGCGTAGGCGTCGGCATTTGCAATCGTCACCCCCGCCTGGGCTGACTCGAAGCGGTGCCCCTGAGTCGTCCTGCCTGCGTGAAGGCCCAGTGCCTCTACTGGAACGATCTGGTCTCCATGCAGGGCGATGAGGGAATGGGCGGGGCGAACGAACTTCACATCGGTCCACCCGTCGGCCAGCTGGTAGGTCATGACCTTGGGAATAGGTAGCTTGGCGATGGCCTCAGACAGCGCCTTTTGCAGCCCCTCGGCCAGGGTGGCACCACGCTGCGTGCTCTCATAAAACAGGGCCTCGGCCTTGCCATCGGGCGCTCGCTTGAGGCCAGGGATGGCGCTGGCATCGGTCCCGAGTGCCTGGAGCTTCTTCAACAGGGCGGGGGTAGGCTGTCCGGAGGCATCCAATGCCACCGTGACAGGCATCAGTTTCTGCGATACCGCCTTGTCGGCGGCCTGATTTGCGACGGAATTGATGTGCGCAGCCAGTCGCCGCGGCGAGGCGAAAGAAGTCAGGCTGGCATCGCCAGGGGCCAGCCCTTGGGCTTGAAGCTGCTCCAGAAGGACGCCAGAAAAGGCGTGGCCCAGCTTCTTCAGGGCTTTGGGCGGGAGCTCCTCGACGAACAGTTCGACGAGCAGAGGGGCGCAATTCGTCATGGGCTCAGGCCGCCTTCTTGGTCAATTCGGCCACCCACTCCGGCGGAGCCATAGGGAAACCCAGGCGCTCGCGGCTCTCGTAGTAGCTCTGGGCCACGCTGCGGGCCAGGTTGCGGATGCGGCCGATATAGGCGGCGCGTTCAGTCACGCTGATGGCGCCGCGTGCGTCCAGCAAGTTGAAGCTGTGGGCCGCCTTGAGCACCTGCTCGTAGGCGGGCAGGGCCAGTTGCTGCTCCATCAAATGCTTGGCCTGCTTTTCGTGGGCATTGAATGCGGTGAACAGGAAGTCGGCGTCACTGTGCTCGAAGTTGTAGGCCGACTGCTCTTTTTCATTTTGCAGGTACACGTCGCCATAACTCAGGGTGTCGGGCCACTGCAGGTTGTAGACGTTGTCCACGCCTTGCAGGTACATGGCCAGTCGCTCCAAGCCATAGGTGATCTCACCGGTGATCGGTTTGCAGTCAATACCACCGACCTGCTGGAAATACGTGAACTGCGTCACCTCCATGCCGTTCAACCAAACCTCCCAGCCCAGGCCCCAGGCCCCCAGGGTGGGGTTCTCCCAGTCATCCTCAACGAAGCGGATGTCGTTCTTTTTCAGGTCGAAGCCCAGGGCCTCCAAAGACCCGAGGTATAGCTCCAGGATGTTTGCGGGCGCGGGCTTGAGCACAACCTGGTACTGGTAATAGTGCTGCAGGCGGTTGGGGTTCTCGCCGTAGCGGCCGTCTTTGGGGCGACGACTGGGCTGAACATACGCGGCCTTCCAGGGTTCCGGACCCAGCGCGCGCAGGAAGGTGGCGGTGTGCGAGGTGCCTGCGCCAACCTCCATGTCATAGGGCTGAAGCAGGGCGCAACCCTGGGCGTCCCAATAGGACTGCAACTTCAGGATGATTTGCTGGAAGGTAAGCATCACCCGATTTTACGGGGCTGTTCAGCCTGGGGGCCGCCCAATGCCTCGCTCGGAAAAGCCCGCAAAAGCTAGCAATACCAGGCCAAGCAGCCAAAGGGGCGCCAAGCCCCAGGCTCCGGCCCAGCGGGCAAACGCAGTGATGCCGCTGCGACCCTCCACCTCGCCTTCGAGAACACCCCGTGTCAAACGGGGAAGGCGGGCGGTCACTCGCCCCTGGTGATCGATGATGGCGGTGGCTCCCGTGTTGGTCGCTCGAAGCATGGGACGGCGCAATTCGAGGGCACGCATGCGACTGATCTGGAGGTGCTGATCGATCGCGACCGAGTCTCCGAACCAGGCGATATTGCTCACATTCACAAGGATCGTGGGGGCCTCCTCTGGGACGGCGAAGCGGGCCGCCAACTGCTCGCCAAAGAGGTCTTCGTAGCAGATGTTGGGAGCCAGGCGCTGTCCCTGCCACTGGAAGGAGGGCTGAGAAAGGGCGCCGCGCCTGAAGTCTCCTAAGGGAATTTCCATCAGCTCGGTGAACCAGCGAAACAGCGGGGGAATGAATTCGCCGAATGGCACCAAATGGTGCTTGTCATACCGGTAGGCATCAGCGCGGGGCCGCAGTCCGATGACAGAGTTGGTATAGCCCTCGCGCTCTCCTCCAAGGGGGATTCCCAGCATCAAGGCGCGATGGCCGCTGCGAAATTGTTCGGCGATTTCATCCAGATAGCCGGCAGGCAGGTCCCGAGGAAGGAGAGGGATGGCCGTCTCAGGGGCGATCACCAACTGCGCGCCGCTGCCGACCATCTGCCTGCCATACCAGTCCAGCGCCAGCGGAATGCCGCTGCCAGGGCGAAACTTTTCGTCCTGCGCGATATTCCCCTGCAAAAGAGCAACCCGCAGAGGTGACGCCGCCTGCGACATCTGTGGCGCCAGTGGCCGGTCGCCAGCGGGCACGAGCCACAAAGCCCCCATCAAGATCGCCAAGGCACCCACGGGAAGCCACAAGCGGCGACCCCGGGTACTGGCCCTGTGCGCTGGATCGGCCGTTGCAGGGTCAGGGCCGGACCGAGGCGGACTCAGGAGCTGACCGACAACAGCGGCGGCCAGGGCCGCAACAAATCCGATTCCGTAGACGCCCACCCAGGGCGCAAGTACCGCCAAGGGGCCATCCACGTGGGCGTATCCGCCCGCGCCCCAAGGGAATCCAGTGAGCCATTGCCCGCGGGCCAGCTCTGCCAGAAGCCACACCGCAGCGAAGACCAGAGGAAAACGCCAGACTGCGGACCCGGGCCAGAGCGAGCCGCCAAGCTGGACGAAAACTCCGAGACGCCAAGCCACCGCGGTTGCGGTCGCGTAATAAAGCGCAAGACTGCCCGCCAGAGCCAATACGGACGCCACCGCGAGCGGCGCGGGCAGGGCACCATAGACATGCAGCGAGGTGAAGAGCCACCACCAGCTGCCGGCCAACCAGGCGAGCGCAAAGGCGAAGCCCAGGGCGGCGGCCTCGAGAACGCGCCGCGAACGAGCTACGAGACCAACGAGCAAAGCAAGTGAGACTAGTTGCAGCCACCAGGCCGGCTCCCCGGTCCAGGGGAGCAGAATCGACAGGGCCTGCAAGCCGCCGGCGACGAGGGCCAGAAGCCCTCGGGTCCAGGCCGGGGCGAGAAGGGCGTCCGCCACGCCACCTTTCACGATGGCAGAACCATCAGGCGAGCGCCTCGTCAGGGCTCGCTGGTGAAACCTTGAACCAGCGCACTGCGCCCCCCTTGGTGTGAAGCACCACAAAATCGAGGCCGGCGATGCCATGCCGCTCGCCACGTTTGGGCACATGCCCCATTGCGTGGGCTATGAGGCCCCCGATCGTGTCGAACCGGGGTTCTGCCTCGTCGATCTCGGCGGGAATCAGCCTCACGCCGAAAGCCTCCTCGACTCGCTCAATGGCCGTGTCGCCGCTGACACGAAATGTCTTGTCCGCTAGGCCAAAAATATCTCCCGCGTCTTCAGCCTCGTCAAATTCATCCTCGATTTCACCAACGATTTGCTCGAGGACATCTTCGATCGTGATCAAACCGGCAGTCCGGCCGAATTCGTCGACGACCACGGCGAGATGGTTGCGATTACCGCGAAACTCCCGCAATAGATCGTTGAGGCCCTTGCTCTCAGGGATGAAGGCCGCAGGGCGAAGGAGTGCCCGCAGGTTGAGCTCCGGAGCCCGCTGCAACTTGAGCAAGTCCTTGGCAAGGAGAATACCGATGATATTTTCGCGGTCGACCTCGTAAACCGGGAATCGTGAGTGCGCCGTATCTATCACGAGGTGAAGGATTTCCTCGTAGGGTGCGTCGATGTCGACCAGGTCCATCCTGGGCGCAGCCACCATCACATCGCCTGCGGTGAGATCAGCCATCCGGATCACGCCCTCCAGCATGGCCCGGGACTCGGCGCCGATGACCTCGTTGTCCTCGGCGTCTGCGAGGGTCTCGTAGAGATCCGCCTTGGAATCAGGGCCCGGGTGAAGGAATTCAACAAGCCTTTGAAGCAGGCTGCGTTTGTCTTCTTTTTCGGAGAGCTGGCGCGTAGGGTGTGGGTCAGCCACTAGGGTGGGAGCAGGACATGCCGTCGTTGGGGAGTGCGTAGGATAGCCCAATCAAGTGTCAGGAACGGCAAGAGGCACGGGTATCCCTCTCGCGACCGGCAGATCCTGGCGATGTCATTGCCCAATTAGAACGCGCCCCTTTTATCCCCCTACCTGATCAACTGAAGCGTCTGAAAAAAGCTCCAGAAAGTCTGGAGCCTTTCGCCTGCGTCTGCGTCTGGTCTGTGCGACTTGGTCATGAAGCAAATCGCAGACTCGGGCTAGCGATTGGCAGCCAGAAGACTCAGATGTTCCTCGGCCTGACACCACCCCGCACGGGAACGGAAAGTCCAAGATCGGCGCAGGTGGAGGACGCCGAATTGCGCGTCTCGGTCGAAATCAATCTAGCCCCCATCAACGACTTTACGCATCTGGGCTGAGGGTTCCTGCTCCCGCAGTCGCGAGCGAAACAGCTAGGGGATTTCATCAAGATAGGCCAGCGTGCAATCAACGACCTCAGGCAAATGAGCCAATGCCACATGCCCGACCCCCAAGACCAGCCGATTGTCTGCGCCGCGCAGGGTGGCAGACGAGGGGGGCATCACGATGTTGTCGGCATTCGAATACCAGCAGGTAAAGCGATGGGGCGGCATGCCAGCGGCCCCCTCCTCCCAGGCCGACTCCAGGCCCTGGATCCAATCGCTGCCCTCCCGCATCTGTAGCCCGTTAGGGGTGTGGCTGAAACGGGCCAGCCATGTGCCGTGATGGGGGCTGCCAATTGTCACGACTCGGTAGACAGGATCGTCGCGGCGCACCCCCGCCGCACAACGTTTAGCAAGCCAAGCGCGGGCCACCAATCCGCCCATGCTGTGACAAACGAGCAAGGGCGGCAGTCCTGTAGCGGCCCTAACCCGGGAGAGCGCCTGATCCAAAATCGGCCCGTATCCGTCGATCGACGAGAAAACGGGCTCGAGGTTCACTGCGACGAAGGCCCTGTTTTCGCGCGCGAGGCGTTGCATCCAGGGATTCCAGAACCCACGGTTACAACAGAAGCCATGCACCAACACAACACCCCGGCGCCCTTGAATACCTTCGCCCTCTAGCCGATCGGGGATAGCCCGCCAGCGAAAGGGCTGGTGCCAGCCAAACACACGCAGGTAAATCGCCGATTCTGTAACCCACGCGCTCACAAGCACTGGCCAGGCTGGCTGGGG
>JACCEB010007149.1_pt1 | contig 20201 bp, 14 predicted proteins | sample 7454761 | NCBI WGS metagenome assembly JACCEB01 (sample SAMN15323454, study PRJNA562643) | freshwater metagenome | isolation source: river surface water | place: USA:Blue River Watershed | collected 2017-08-18 | reverse complement strand
CTCCGCCGGCGAAAGCCTCTGCCCAATCTCAATCACCTCGGGTTCCTTCAAAACCCACTTGGCCATCCGATCAATCTCCGGCGGCATCGTTGCCGAGAAAAACAGCGTCTGCCTCTGGGCTGGGCACTTCTCCACAATCTGCCGAACCTGCGGCAAAAAGCCCATATCCAGCATCCGATCCACCTCGTCCAAAATCAGATACCGAATCGAAGACAACGAAATCGTCCCGTCCTCCATAAAGTCCAGCAACCGCCCCGGCGTCGCCACCAACACATCAATCCCGCGCTTCAACTTGTCACGCTGTCCCCCGTGCTTCACCCCCCCGTGAACCAACCCAATCTCCAAATCCGAGAACCGCGCAAACCAACGCAACGACTCCTCCACCTGCGCCGCCAACTCCCGCGTCGGCTCCAAAATCAAACACCGCATCCCTCGGTGCTGACCCAGCAAAGTCAAAATCGGCAAGGCAAACGCAGCCGTCTTTCCCGTCCCGGTCTGCGCCGAGCCCATGACATCCTTACCACTCAGGATGACAGGGATCGCCCTCTCCTGGATCGGCGTCGGGTCGATGTATCCCATCGACTGCACCCCGTGTACGACAGCCTCCGAAAGGCCAAACTCCTGAAACGACATAAGTCATCAAACTACCCCCTCCCCCACCCCGGAGCAATGGAAGTCGAAGAACACTGCGGCAACCTGCAAATCACCCTCAGCGCTCATCCATCCCCGATTGCTTCGTTCCCCCCGTTCATTCACCCTTTCAACGTCTATGAGACACCTCATCAACCTACCCCTCGTCACATTGCTCATCGCAGGCAATGTGCTCGCCCAGAACGCAACCCCCGCAACGCAAGCCGCACCGGTCGTCGCACTGCCCGTCCAAAAAGCCGACGTCGCCGCTCCGAAAATGGACCCAAAAACCGGTGCTCCACAGGAAGGATTCATGAAATCTCATGATTCGTTCGTCGCCATCGCCAAGGAAGGGAAAGCTCAACTCGTGTTCCTCGGCGACTCCATCACCGCAGGTTGGAGAGGGCAGTCCGCAATCTGGGAAGCCTCGTTCGGGAAATACACACCAGCCAACTTCGGCATCGGCGGTGACCGCACGCAACACGTTCTCTGGCGCGTCGAAAACGGTGAGTTTGATGGAATCAAACCCAAGGCCGTCGTGCTCATGATCGGAACAAACAACAGCGGCACGAAAGAGAATTCTCCCGAAGAAGTGGCCGCCGGCATTCGCAACATCATCAGCGCCATTCACAAACGCTCTGCTGAAACCAAAATCCTTCTGCTCGGAATCTTCCCTCGCGGAGCCGGTGACGCGAACAATCCAGGACGCGATAAAAACAAGGCCGTGAACGCGATCATCTCGAAGTTTCACGACGGCAACAAAATCCACTATCTCGACTTCGGCACGAAGTTCCTCGAACCCGACGGCACGCTCACCAAGGAAATCATGCCCGACCTCCTGCACCTGAACGCGAAAAGCTATCAGATCTGGGCAGACGCCATTGCCCCGAGTCTCGAAAAACTCATGAAGTAAACTGGGCGCATACGCCCTCTTTGAAAAGGGATTCCCCTCGCGCGGGGGAGTCCCTTTTCCTTTAATCACCTCATGGACCCCGCGGTCGACGCTCTCCCCCCGCTTTTCCCTTTTACCGCTATCGTCGGACTCGATACGGCAAAGCGCAGTCTCCTCTTGCACGCCGTCGATCCCCGTATCGGCGGGGTCCTGCTGTCCGGTCCGCGAGGCGCTGCAAAGACAACGCTTGCACGAGCATTTGGTCGATTTCTCGACGCCCTCGACACAACCCCTCGACCTTGGGTTGAGGTTCCACTGGGAGCCTCCATCGAGCGCCTGACCGGTGGCACAGAACTCAAATCGCTCGTCGAGTCAGGCCGCTGGGTTGAGCAACCCGGCCTCATTACATCCGCCAACAACGGAGCCCTCTACATCGACGAAATCAACCTGCTTCCAGACCATCTCGCGGATCTGCTCCTCGATCCCGCATCGTCGGGAAGACACCAAACCGAGCGCGATGGAACAAGCCGAGTCGCAAGTTCTCGCTTCATTCTGATTGGGAGCATGAATCCCGAGGAAGGTGACTTGCGCCCTCAACTTTCCGACCGATTCGCGCACGGAATCAACGTCACCCCGCCATCGACGACGTCCGAACGGGCCGACGCCAGTCGTCGCCGCCTCGCATTTGATGATGATCCCGCGGCATTTCTCGCAGCATGGACAGCCGAGGAATCTGCTCTCATTGAAAGCATCAACGCCGCACGCAAACTCCTTCTGAATGTCTCGATACCCGATGCTCTCCACGCAACAAATGCAGAAATCGCGGCTACGCTGAACATCGAAAGCCTGCGAGCGGGAATCGCCGCCCTGAGAACGGCCCGTGCCATCGCAGCGCTTTCCCATACGCCAACCGTTACTGCTGAACATCTCGCTGAGGCATGGACACTTTGCTCCCCTCACCGCATCGCCCCCGACCAAACGAGCAACACGCCCCCGACCAGTCCGAAAAACAGACCCTCGGCCCTCTCGAGTCACCAAGTCCCCGGAGCGCGTCCAGCGTCTCCTCCTCTTCCGCCGCTCCCTCAGCCGCCACCACTTCCCCCGGTCAAACGGACTCTTTCTGACCAAATAAACCCAGCCCGAAACACCGCTTCCAACCTCCTTCCGAAACCTCCGATTGCTTGGGTTGAGAGCGTTCTGTACTCGCTCGCTTCATCTTGGCGTCCCGGCAATCCGGGCTTTCAACTTCGGACGCTTTCAACGAACCAACGCCCCACTCCCCATGTGCTGCTCGATGCCAGTCGTTCATCGGGAACCGGATTGTTCCTGACCCGCTGCATTTCACATCTCTACGATCGTGTTGCAAAGGGACCGTACTCCCGCATCACGCTCCACCTGATCTCCGCCGGATGCATCAAGAGCTTCCTGCGCACGCCGAGAAAAAAACTTCTCTCGCTGCTGCTTACACCCACCCCAGCGCACGGGAGCAGCGCCATTGCTGACGGCCTAGCGAAGCTCCGAATGCGTGCATCGCGCCAACACACCTCAATGCCACTCGCCTGGGTGTATTCCGACGGAATCGCCTCGCCAGCACCGCATGAAACGCCGCTACAGGCATTTCAACACGTCGTTCGAATGGCGCAGCGCATCCGCCAGGCGGCCATCCCAATCCAGTGGTTTTCTCCAGCACCGATGCGCGTTACCCCGCACCTTCATGCCATCACCTCCGTCCCCGGGCTTAGCCTGATTCCTCTGGAAACATGATTCACACTTCCGGAGAACCTCCCGAGCTTCAACGCCTCCTCGGACCCGTCCTTGCCTCGGTTTCGCGATCATTCTTCCTTTCCATCCAACTGCTGCCAAACGCGATAAGATCCACCGTTTCGCTCGCTTACCTTTTCGCACGAACATCTGATTCCGTCGCGGATGCACCGGTTGCCACAGCGCAATCGGGCTCCGCACTCCTGGCGGCTTACCGCGACGACGTGGTTGCGGGAACGCTACGCGCAACCACCCAACAAGCCCTTCAGGACACCCCCACCCATCACGCTGGCGAGCGAGAACTCCTCTCCCGTGCCGCCCTGTGCTTCCACCTCCTCACCCTTCTTCCCCCCACACAACAGCATCTCGTCAAATCGGTTCTGACAAAAATCATTGCGGGCCAAATCCTTGATCGGAATCGGTTTACTGATCCATCAACCCTCCGGTTCCTGTCTCATCAATCCGAACTGGAAGAGTACACCTACCTCGTCGCTGGGTGCGTGGGCGAGTTCTGGACCGAAGTCGTCCACCTCCTTCCCGGACAGAGCCCCCCCTCATCCGAACGCCTCCAGCAGGCCCGCCTCTTCGGCCAAGCACTCCAACTCATCAACATCGTCCGCGATGTCGGAGCCGATCTCGCGATTGGCCGGTGTTACTTCCCCGCCACGGAACTCGAATCCGCAGGCATCAGCCTTGACCACACCTTCATCCGCAATCCGCGCTTTGCCCCCATCCACCGCCGGTGGGCTCACCAAGCACGCCTTTGGCTCGCGAATGCCACACGCTACGTCAACCAAACACCCCTTCTCAGACTCCGCCTAGCAGCATGGCTACCGGCCGCGCTTGGACACAGAACTCTCGATTTAATTGAGGCACAACCTGCTGTTCCTCAGCATAAAATCAAGGTCTCCCGAGCCTGCGTGTATCGCGAAATCATAGCGGGCCTCTTCCGATGCCTCTGACATGCTCGCCGAACTCTGCGAATATCTTCTAACGCCCGTTGCCGGACCTCTCCGATCCAACTTGCGCTCCGCAATTGGTATTCGAGCCCGTGCTCGCCGCTTGGCGCACGCTTGGGCGCCGCACTTGCAAAAGACGCAGCGCGTTCTCATGCACGAAATGCAGCAGTGCCAAAGGCGAGACCTAGCAATCATCCTCGGTGCAGGACTCCACCACGACATCCCAGTCGCGGCTCTCGCAGCGGCGTTCAAAACCGTTCTGCTGGTCGACATCGTCCATCCCGCCTTCTCAGCTCTCCCGCTCATGCTCCGCCGAAATGTGCATCGCATTCATTTGGACCTGAATGGACGGCTCAATCTTGATCCACGGTCAGGTCATCTCCTTGAGCAAACCCACCTCCAACTGGCACCCTCGCTCCCGTCGCTGCCCGCGTGCGATTTTCTCGCTTCGGTGAACGTCGCCTCGCAACTCGCCTTGGATGGGCCTGCGGAAACGGATGAAAGCGATTCGGAGCAGAATCCCCTCGCCCTGATTCAACGACACCTCTCGGAAATGCGCTCGCATTCTGCGGAGCGAAAAGCCCTCATCTCCGACCGTTGGATTTCCAGAACTTCCTCTGCTGAAACGGGCGAAACCACGTCCGTCGAGGATGCTCTGCAAGGGGTTAATCTCCGGACGCCAGATTACGAGTGGGAGTGGAATCTCGCTCCCCTCGGTGAGATCTCTGACAGCATCAGCGTGCGTTGCAACGTCAACGCATGGACCAATACGTTTTGAACTCCTTTACCATCAAATGGATGCGTCGAATATTTTCAAAAAGAGCTCCTCGCCCCGATGCTTGTTCTGGTCCCACTCTCCCGCTGAAGCGCCGTCAGCAGAATCCGACACGTATTTGAAACATCGAAACTTCACGCCCGCTTGCGCGCACGCCTTCGCAATCGCATAAGCCTCCATCTCAACAAGATCGACGGCGACCGAAAGCGCAGGATTAGTGACGAACTGATCGCCCGAACCGCACACCAACCCCTCGCCGCCGAACGTTATTTCCAACTCGTCCTCATAGGGAGTGTGCCCAACAGCAAAACCCAGCGGCGAACAATCCATGTCGCGCTGAACAAACCGAGTACACTCGTAGAGTCCTGCTCCAACCGTGATGCCGCCCGCCGTCCCGAAGTTCCAGATTTCCGCGGGCGAGTGCCGCTCAATCAGCCTCGCGGCCGCAATTGCCGCATTCACCTTGCCCACTCCGGTGAAATGAACCCCTTCGCGGCCTTTCAACTGCGGCGCTTCATCCTCGAGAGCAATGAGAACGAGCCGCTGCATCAGGAACAAATCAGGGAGTGAACCCTGCCCCCCTCACGCTCAATCGGCATCCGTCCGGCAAGCGCGCCAATCTCCAAAACCACAGCCAGCACCGCTTCTTGCACTTGAAACTCTCGACGTAACAACCCGTGAAGGCAGCGCAGCGTTCCCCCTGTCGCCAGCACGTCATCAACCACCATCACCCGCTTCCCGCAAATTGGCGCATCACGCTGAATGCAAATGGATCCCGAAGCGTACTCGTACTCGTAAGAACCGCAGACTGATTCCCCGGGCAGCTTCCCTGGCTTCCGCGCCAAAACAACCGGCAGTCCGAGAGCGGCACTCACCGCTCCCGCCCACAAGAATCCTCGCGCATCCACAGCGACCAGAACCTCGGCCCCCTCACTCCGAGCAATCTCCACCAATCCAGACACCGTCCATCCAAACAACTCCGGAGATTCTGTCAGACTCCCAATATCGAGAAACCGCACGCCCGGCTTAGGCCAGTCGGGAAACACCCGAAGTCGCGAGAGAACCGTTGAAGCGTCCATTTGCGTGAACTATTTTGCGTCCCGCAAGGTGGCAAGATACTCCACCAAATCAACGAGATCCTGCTGCGTGAGCGCTTGATTCAAGCCACTTGGCATCATGGACACGGGCAGCTTCTTGATCTGCTGAACATCCGTGCGCGGCACCTTCTGAAGTGCCCCGCCTGGCAAAACCAGCACCACCTCATCCTGCGTCTCACTCCGCACAATCCCCATCGCAAGTCCACCACTCCGAAGCCGAACCTCAGAGGTCTCGAAGCCCATCGAAATACCCGCGTTCGGATTGATAATCGCGTCGTACAAGGCTTCCTTCGGTAGCTTCGCTCCGATTGCACCCAACCCCGGCCCGAAATCGACGCCCTTCGCGCCAACCTTGTGGCAGGTCACGCAAGAGGATGCCGCACGCTCAAACACTTCTTTTCCGTGAGCCGCATCCCCTTTCACCTTCACCAACTCACTGACCGGCGGCAACGGCTTGCCTCCCAGTGCCCCCGCCTGAGGGAACTGCTTGGCAATCTCCTCCTTCAGCGAAGCGTATTGCACCATCGCCAGTGCCGATGCTGCCACTCCACGCAGTTCCGAGGGAAACGCACCGCCCTTTGCCGTGTTCACCAACGCCTCGGCACCAGCCTGCGTCCGAGCCAACGCACGAATCGCCGCAGAACGCCTCTCAGGCGTGCCCTCCGCCTTAACCTCACCCGTAAGCAGATCCACCGCCTTCGCTAACCCGCTGTCTCCCAGCATTCCAAAAATGCCTTCAACCGTTTCGCCCTTCGCCCCTTTAATTGCCGACTGAATCTGAGAAAAGCCTCCCGCATCCTTCACCAGCATCCGAATCGCATCCATGGCTTCCGGTGCCGGCCTCAACTGCAACGCAGCCTCAAGTAACTCAGCTGCCCGATTTCCAACTCCGACCGCACCAACCATATCGACATACGCAGCCCGCCCCTTCGTCCGCGCCAGCGCCCCCTCCAACGCCGACACCACAGCAGGAGCATCTTTCGCCGAAGTGCGAACCAGTCGCTGCAACGCCTCGACCACCACCGCCACATCCGTGGAGTCTTTTGCCAAGGTTAGCAACGCATCCGTGCGCTCCGGCGAATCCGGAACGAAATCAAACGAGCGCAAATACCGCTGCTCCTGAGGACTTCGCAAAATGAGCTTTGCGAGTAATGGCGCAACCTTCGGCGTCCGTAACCGCCACACAATGTCGTGCCCCGCCGCAGTATCCCACTGCCCTTTCACCTCGGTAAACCAAGCGTCAAAGCAGGAGTCATCAATCCCGCGCGCACCAATCCCAAGCGCCTCCAAATACCACCGGTCACTCCCATCGTGCTGAACAGCCAGTTTCGCCCACATGGGCTCCACCTTCTTCGCATGATGCAAGGAAACCGCCAACTGCCTCCGCACCGCCGGATCCGCATGCCCAACCAAACGACCAACCAGTCCCGGCATATTTTCAAGGACTGACGTATCCAACTCGCCGGACGTTGCGAGCATGGTCGCAAGCCGAATCCCCGCAATCACCACGTCCGAATCCTTGTCCTGTAGCGCTGCCGCGAGTGCCATATTCGCCTGTTTCGGCACCCGCGCCAAAAGCGCCAGCGCGCGCGCACGCATCCGCGGGGCATTCGACTCGAACATCCCCTTCAACGCAGGCACCGCCTTATCCCCCATGGCCGCAAGCGCGCGATAGGCAATGTGCTGCGTCGCTTTATTTGGCGAACGCAATGCCGCCACTGCTCCCTCGGGAGTGGATACATCTACCTTGGGCACACTGAGTTTTGCCCCCTTGGACGCCACACGATAAATCCTACCACGCAACGCGTTCACCTCGTTGTCCGCCATCGCATGCCCACCAACCCCAGCGTCGTACCAATCCGCCACAAACAGTGAACCGTCCGGATAAATCGCCACATCCGACGGCCGATACCAACTGTCAGAGGACGTTAGAATCTCGACCATTTCCGCACTAAAACCCGCCCCTTGCTTCCGCACCGGATAGGCTCGGACAACCCGCGGACCAGCATCGCAATGAATAATCTGATTCTCAAACCTCTGCCCGAGCGCTGATCCCTCGTTAACCAACAGTCCCGTCGGTGATCCCGCCCCTGTCTGCAGCAGGTTCGGAATCGTCCCCGGATCGTTCTGGTGCCAATGCCGCAAAGGAATGTCTTTCTCGATATTGGGCCGCTTCGTTTGCCAAGCCGCTCCCGTCAGCTCATCGGAGTAACCGAAACTCCCATGCTCCATCACATAGTTAATCCGGACCCCCTTGTTCCCATCATCGTCGTTATCGCTCTGCCACAGATTCCCAAACGAGTCGGGCGCCGCCTCGTAGTTGTTCCGAAAATTGTTCCCGAGCGTCTCGAAGTTCGTCAACTGACCATCCCGGTAGTCCGCACGAAACACCATCCCCTGCTGATACGGTTTCCGCGTCGCCTCAATCACGTTCCCCGTCAGATCAGTGATCGGTTCGCTATTCTCTTTCACATCGTCCAGCGAGATAGCGCCGTGCAATGGAACATTGAGCAACTTGCCCGTTGGACGCCGGTAATGCGAACCCGTGTTCCCAAAGTTGAAGTACAGCCTCCCGTCCGTTCCATGCACAAACGAGTGAAACGAGTGATCATGCTGACGCCCCGCCGTCCCCGTTAGGAGGAGCCGGCGTTGGTCCGCTTTTCCATCCCCATCCGTGTCGCGCAAAACAAAGACATTCGGCGCCACCGAAACAATCACCTCATCTCCAAACACCGCAATTCCCAGCGCCGAATCAATGCTGGGATCCTGATAAAAAACCGTCGCCTTATCCGCCCGCCCGTCTCCATCCGTATCCTCCAACGTCATCACGCGATCCCCTTCCGGACGAATCGGAGGATTCGCCCACTTTCGATAGTTCGCAGCCTCCGTAATCCACACTCGCCCACGCGCATCGACATCCATTGCCGTGGGATTTTGGACCATCGGCTCCGCCGCGAACAAAGACACCTCCAAACCCTCGGCAACCGTCATTTTGGAAAGCGATTGCAACGCTGCTTCGACCCCGTAGTTCTCCGGTGCCTTCGACCTGTCCTGCGCCACACACAACGATGCTAGAGCCATCACGCCTAACCCAGCTTTCAACACATTCATTCTGTCCATGGATTCAAAAAAAAGGAGCGGCTCCTTCGAGGGCCGCTCCAGGTTTCAATTCATTGTTAACGGCCTACCTTGGACTCATTTCTTAGGCTGCCCCTTGGGATCGAGGTTAGCCTGCATGTCCGCTTCCGTGACACTCGAAACCACACCCGCAGCAGGCACTTCCGCGCGCGCCGTCCAAACAATCGCGTTACAAACCAGTTTACGCTGGTCGTCATTTGCCCAACCCGCATGGAAATGTCCGCCGGTGAAACCGAAACCGCGCCCGCCATCTTCGCGCTCAACCACCCACGCAACATGCTGTGGCTGTTTCAGTTCAAGCACCGCTCGCGCCTGGTCAGGATTCCCTGCATGCGGCCCCTCCCCCCGCTTGGTCGTGGACTCCGGCGGCAGGTCACTCAAAACGGGAGTCACCCCCTTCATGCCATCGCGGAAACGCATGTGGTAATACCATTCATCATTGGTGCTGAATGGCTTCACCCCATTCGAAACCGCATGCTTGGGCAGAGATTTGAAATCAGCCGTCCAATGCGGGTTCACCGACCAGTACTGCTCGAAATATCCGCCCAGCCATTGCTTGAATTCCTCCGCGCCACGGCCCTTTGACCCCCGCACCGCAGGAACCTCCTGCTTAACCGGTTTGCCGTCCGGCCCAGTCTGAGCCTCAGGCCACCCGACCTTCTCGTAAGCCGGTTCAACCGCGTAATGTAAACACACAAATCCGCAACCACGCTTCATCTGGGCCCCCAACTGAGCCAACCGCTCGCCCTGAACCGCCGGATGTCCCCCACCGCCATCCGAATAAATCAAAATCGTGTCCGCCTTGCCCAACTCCTCTTCCGACGGCCATTCCCCGCTCAGCTTGAAGCTCACCTCCACGAGGTCAGCCGCTCCCTGCTGCAAGCTCTTCGTCAATAACTGCACGCCCGCATTGTGCTCGTGCTGACCCGGCCCGTGCGAAGGCCGCCCCGCAATCATCAACACTTTCTTCTTCGCCGCCGCAGCTCGCGCGTCAGGACCTGAAAATAACACCGACACACCCGCGGCAAGCACCGCGCCGGCAAACATCACTTTTTTCATTTTTGAATCACTGGGGTTGAACGAAAAGGGCCGCCCGTCTCACAAAACGGACGGCCCACGCTAAGAGCAGACGGCGTTCCTCACCCTCATCACAACAGGGTTCCGAAACGCCCAGACAATGCTACTTCAGGGGATTCAGCACGATGTCTTTGTACTGCACTGCCATCGGCGGTCCGCCATGAATCTGCAGCGCGAGAATCCCCTTCTTCGCCGCTTTCGCCTCGTGCTCATCAACCAAATCAATGGTCTGCTTCCCATTGATGAACTGCTGGATGTGGTTCCCCTTCGCAATGATGAGGTAGTCGTTCCACTCACCCGTCGGCTTAATCGCCGCCTTGATTTCAGCATCTTCACCCACCGACCCCACCACCTCAATCTTCGCCTTGTTTGCGTCAGCAGCGTCCGCCTTGATCACCGACTTGGAACCCCGCTTCGCCAAAATACCACGCCCGCGCTCCTCGTAGTTGATTCCCGTGTAACCATTTCCTGCGTCGCAGTCGGCTTGGTACCCAGAGACGATTGGCCCATCCACGCCGTCCTCCACGTGTTTGCTGCGGAACTGGATTCCCGAGTTCCCCGCATTTGAAATAAACCGGTACTTCAGTCGCAGCTCAAAATCCCCGACTTCGCCGCCCGTCCACACCAAAAAGCTATTGTGCTTAAGCAAACCACGCTTCGGATTTTCGGGGTCCGGTTGTGTCTCTCCCTGAATGGCACCATCTTTGACCGACCAGAGGCGGTCGAGTCCTTTCCATCCGCTGAGATCTTTGCCGTTGAACAGGTTCTGCTCTTGGGCGGAAGCGGAAACCGCCATCCCCAAAGAGAGCGCCATCAAGAATGCTTTCATCGTTGTTTTCATTGTTCTGGGTGTTTTTCTTGGACGTTTTTAAGGCCTCACCGGCCCGAAGGTTCCACCACGTGACGAACCATCGCGATTCATCACCGGAAACTCGCCCGATTCTTAGCCACCCCTCCCGATGCGCAAGCGTTAGCGCAAAGTTTCCGAGCCTCAGGACATCACATCCGCTTCGCCTTGCGCCTGAGCAAATCGTCGGACGCTTCCCCAGAACCGATCACGCCGACCAGAGCGCGGCTCAATCTCACGGCACAGAAACGAGAGAGCGCCCCCGCCAAATGAAGCAATCCAACTCTTGTACCGCCCGCCTCACGGCTCACAGGTTGCTTGAAGGCACTCACAACCCCGCCCTCAAAAATGTCCCCTCGCCAAATCTTGTCCGTCGCCGCCGTCCTGACCCTGCTCATTCCGTCAACACTCCAAGCGACGTCAGTTCCCTCCGTCCCACCCTCAGCAACGGCACTTTTTGACGGCAAATCCACCGCAGGATGGGACATCCTGCCCGGCTCGGTCTGGACCATGAAAGATGGCGTCCTCACGGGCGGCAACGGACTGCAAAAGATTCCCTACAACGACTTCATCTGCACCACCTCCAGCCACTCCAACTTCATTCTTCAGCTCAAAATCAAACTCACCGGAAACCCTGCAACCGGGCTGATTAACTCCGGCGTCCAAATCCGTTCAAAACGGGTCCCCAGCAGCCACGAAGTGTCAGGTTATCAATGCGATTTCGGCGAACCAAACTGGTACGGTGCCATCTATGACGAAAGCCGACGGAATCGCGTCGTTGCAAAGTCCGACATCGAAAAACTGCGTCCCGTCCTCAAACCCAATGACTGGAACGATTATGTCATCAAAGCGGACGGACCACGCATTCAAACATGGATCAATGGAGTGCAGGCCTCCGACTACACAGAACCCGAAAAAGACATCGCTTCCGATGGCGTCATCGGCGTTCAAGTTCACAGCGGTGGAAACGCGATCGTCCAAATCAAGGACATCGTCATCGCCGACCTCCCCTCGACGCCGAACGCCCCGACATGGGAATCCCTCGGTGGTATTGAAGGCCAGCGCGCGAAACTGAATCTCCCTGCGCACACGCCCCGCAAACCAGCCGCGTCAGGCGCGCCCACACTAAAGCCGAACACAATCTCCATCCCACCCAAGAACCCCGCAGGAAAAGTCCTCAACCTCGGATTTGAAACAGGAACACTCGACGACTGGATCGCTGAGGGTGACGCATGGAAAGGCCAACCCGTCAAAGGTGATTCCGTCCAGAAACGAAAGCCTTCGGAACGGAGCAACCATGCCGGCGACTACTGGATTGGCGGCTACGAAATCAATGGCGACGCACCCACCGGCACGCTCACCTCCGTCCCGTTCGAAGTGACGCAACCTTGGGCAAGTTTCCTTGTGGGAGGAGGAAGCGACTCCTCAAAAACGCGCGTTGAAATCATTGAACACAGCACTGGCAAGCTCATCCGAAGCGCTGTCGGCTTAACTCGCGAAGACATGCGCCGGGAGGTCCTCGACCTCCGTCCACACGCAGGAAAACAAATCCACATCCGCATTGTTGACGCGTTTTCCGGAGGCTGGGGTCACGTGAACTTTGACGACTTTGTCTTCCACGATCGCGAGCCCGAACTGACCCTAGGACAGCCTTCCGTGAACGCAATGCCGACGGCGCAAGGCGCGGCTGCAAATGCAGATCGAGCTGCACGTCAGAAGGAAAGCCCTGTTCTCAAGCATCTTGCGCCCAACCCCGCCAAACCTTCCTCCATCAAAAACGAGGACGCGCAAACAGTAGTAGCCAGCATGATGCTCACACCAGGCTTCCAAGCTGAACTGATTGCAGCCGAACCTGAGGTGAAACAACCCATCGCCTTCGCAATGGATGAACGTGGCCGCCTGTGGATTGCTGAGGCTTACAGCTACCCCAACAAACGAAAGGACGGACAAAACGAGGACCGCATCCTCATTCTCGAGGACACCAACGGTGACGGAACGTTCGACAAACGCTCCGTGTTCATGGACGGACTCAATCTCGTCAGCGGGATCGAGGTCGGCTTCGGTGGCGTTTGGGTTGGCGCGGCCCCCGAGCTTTTGTTTATCCCGAAAGACGCCAATGACCAACCGGGTAAACCCCAGGTTCTTCTCGATGGCTGGGGCTACCAAGATACCCACGAAACCTTGAACAGTTTCTCGTGGGGCCCGGATGGTTGGCTCTACGGAAACCAGGGCGTGTTCACCCGCTCGCAAGTGGGCAAGCCTGGCGCTCCCGACGACCAGCGAATCGACTTCCGATCAGGGGTCTGGCGCTACCATCCCGTGCGGCATGAGTTCGAGATTTTCGCGCACGGCGGGAGCAATCAGTGGGGGCTCGACTTCAACAGCAGCGGCCATCTTTTCATGACCCACTGCCGCAGCTTCTGGGGCGGCGGCGGAACAACCTACGTCATCCGAAACGGTCACTTTTGGAACCAAGCAAACAACAACTACGCTCCCTTCCTCTCCAATGCAGGTCCCGACTTCGCACCGCACCTCAAAAACTTCCTCCCTGCCGCTGCCCAATACGACAGCGGAGCAGGTGGCGCGGGAAAACCCGGAAGCGATGCCATTTACGGCGGACACAGCCATGTCGGCACGCTGATCTATCTCGGCGACAACTGGCCAGATACGTACCGAAACCATCTCTTCACGAACAACCTGTTCGGGCACCAGATGAATCATCAGGTCAACGAGCGGCGTGGATCCGCCTATGAGACGCTTCACGCCGGACACGATCTGATGATGGCACCAAACCCGCGCTACATGGCCGTCGATTTGCAAACAGGCCCTGACGGCGCGGTGTACCTGATTGACTGGTGCGACCTCCAGCATTGCCACACGCCGTCGGACGAAAAATGGGACCGCACAAACGGACGCGTCTACCGCGTTTCGTGGGCGCAAACCTACAAGCCAACGAACGTCAATCTTGCGGCAAATTCAGATGTCGAGCTTGCTAAACTGCATACCCACAAAAACGACTGGTTCTCCCGTCACGCAAGGAACCTTCTTCAACACCGCAGCAGCAAAAAACCGATAGCTCCCGAAGCAGTCGCTTTCCTCCAATCACTCTCGTCCAGCGGCGACCGTGACCAAGCGCTTCGCGCCATTTGGACGCTACACGCCACGCAAAATCTCGACGCAACGCGTCTCGCAAAACTCGCAGCACATTCGGACGAAACGATCCGTGCGTGGGCTATCCAACTGGCCACGGAACATGCCGGAACCACCAACCTTCCACTCACGACGCTCACCCGCCTTGCTAAAGAGGACTCCTCGCCACTCGTGCGGCTCGCGCTTGCGTCTGCCATGCCGCAACTCGATTCAGAAACTGCTTGGGAAATCGGAACGACGTTGGCAGCACATGGCGAAGATGCGGCGGACCGGTTTTTGCCGAAGATGATTTGGTGCGGAATCGGTCGCCTCGCGCCCGCGAATCTTGCCAGAGCATTGACGCTTGCGAACACAACGCCGCTCGTTTCGCTCGCAGACTCCATCCGATGGTTTGCCTCACGCAGCCCGCAAGGACGCGAACTCCTGCTCGAATCGCTGAAAAAACAGGACTCGGCGACGGTTTCAAAGGCGCTCCGGATCATGGCATTCGCTTTAAAAGACGACGCCGCTTGCCCCCCACCCAAAGGCTGGATTGAGGCGCGCGACCGCATCGCTTCAATCCCGGACACCGCGCTCACGGATGTGGCAGACAGCCTTTCCGCGCTGTTCGGAGACCAAGCCGTGCTCACGAAACTGCGGACAATTCTTGCCGATAAATCCCAAGCGCCCGAACGGCGTCAGTTCGCCTTCGATCAACTCAGACGCGCGAATGATCCCGCGTCGCTTCCGGTCTTCGCAGGCTTGCTCGATAATGAACTTCTGCGGAGCGCGGTCATTCCGATGCTCGCACGGTCCAATGATCCGAATGTCGCCGAATCGCTCATCGCAACCTTTGCCTCACTCAAACCGGAAGACCAAAGCGCTGCCCTGAACACACTGACAAGTCGACCTGAGCTCGCAACGCCCCTTCTGAATGCAATGAAATCAGGGCGATTCAGTCGAAACCACGTTTCCTCCCTCCACGTCAGGCAGATGCGCAACCTAAAAACCGATGCGATTAACCGTCTCCTCGACGAAGCGTGGGGAAAAGTGAACGAGTCATCTGCTGCGGCAAAAGACACCATCGCCCGCCTCAAAAAAGGATTCTCGGCCGCACCACTCTGGGCCTACGACGCGAAAGCCGGCGCCGAGACGTTCAAACAACTGTGCGGCATTTGCCACGCCATCAACGGACAGGGCGGCAACCTTGGCCCTGACCTCGGTGGTTCCTGGCGCCACGGGGTAGACTATTTCTTGGAAAATATCGTCGATCCCAACGCGGTGATTGGTGAGAACTTCCAACTCCAAATCATCACGCGAAAAGATGGTGCCGTGGTGTCCGGACTTCTCGACCAAGAGTCTGCCACCGCCGTAACCCTTCGCACCACCGGCCAGCCCGTGGTCGTGCCAAAGTCAGAAATTGCGAGGCACGAACGCTCATCGCAGTCCTTGATGCCTGCGGGCCTCCTGGAAGCCCTCCCCGAAAAAAAGGCCTTCGAACTCCTCAAATATCTCACCAGCCGCCCGTAGCGTCTAGGAGCGCCAGCGATGGCACCCCGCCCCCACTCAAATCCAAGCCATCGCCTCCGTCGCGCGCTTGGGTGGCTCCGTCGCCCAAATCCGACTTCGGAACGCCGTTGGACTCTCCCCCGTCAGCTTCCGAAATGACCGATTGAAGTGAGTGATGGATTGAAACCCCACTTCAAACGCAACCTCTGAAATCCGAACATGCGGGTTCTGAAGAAGGTTGCGCGCCTTCGCAACCCGAACCTGGGCGAGGTACTCCGTAAAGGTAAGCCCCGTGGCTTTTCGGAACACCTTGCAAAAGTAAAAAACACTGATGTTCAACATTTTGGCAACATCGCCCACACTCAAATCTTCCTGCTGCCTCGATTCAATCAAATCCTTCGCACGCTGAATCACCGGAGAATCACCGGGAATCATCTTCGCCTCCGCACCCGCCACCGACTGGTCCACCACAAGGCTCAGGTGACGGGCAAACACCTTGAGCAACTGCACAAACGCCTCGTATTGCTGCGGCTTCAATACCCGTGAGTGAAACCATGCCTCCTCCATTCGCGACAAATCCGTCACTTCTCCCCATTCCATCAACTGGTTCGCAACCTTCGTAAAATGGCCCTTTTTCAACGGCGATAAAGCCACCTGACCCGTCCGCAAATACCCAGCCACTTCCCCTCCCACCACCACCGGAACGGCAGTGTCCGCCAACCCCGCAATACAGATTTCCGTGCGAGCCTCCTCACTCGCTCCACAGCGTAACCGCTCACGCACATCCAAACACATCCGACACCCCGCATCCGTTTTGGACAACAACGCGCAAAAGGGATTTACCCCCGTTCCCGAATCCACGCGGGAGGCCTCGTCACTCCCGCGCACGACCGGTTCAAACTGCAACGGCAAACCAGAAGCCGCCGCAAACGCCGCTTCGTAGTCAGCCAGCATCTTCGAACGCGAAATCCTGAGGGCAGCAGAAAAGCGCCTGTCCATGATTTCGCATTATCCACCGTCTCCGCGCAGGGCTGCAAGGACGCTCGTTCCGCGAAAAACAATCCGTGAGCAGCGAATGACAAGGGACGGAGAGCATGGTGAGGCCGCGCCGATTCACAATAGGAACGCACTCAGACGAGATCACAGAACCCATGTCAGCCCTCGCCATCACTATCTTTGTGAGCCTCACGCTGGCGGTCTTTTTTGTCGCGCTGTTCCTCATTCAGACCCGCGAGGGCGCGGGAAACCCAGCAGACGCGCTCCTCCCCCTTCGGGACGATTCTCTCCCCCCAGCCGATACGGCAACCCGGAAAACCATTCATCATGAACAGCGGTAGCAGCCCCTTCGAAGCCACTCCCTCCCCAAACAAAGTCAGAATCCACTACAACGACAAAGTCGTGCGCCAGTTCTGCGTCGCGACCCTGTTTTGGGGCATTATCGGCATGGCAGTCGGAGTGCTCGCCGCAACCCAACTCGCTTTCTGGCAGGCAAACGCAAACACCGCTTGGCTCACCTTCGGCCGGTTGCGCCCCCTTCACACCAACGCCGTTATCTTCGCCTTCGTTGGCAACATGATGTTCGCCGGCGTGTACTACTCGCTCCAACGCCTCGTCAAAGCACGCCTCGCCAGTGATTTCCTCAGCAGCCTCAACTTTTGGGGATGGCAGCTCATCATTGTCGCCGCCGCCATCACCCTCCCCTTGGGCCTCACCCGCGGCAAGGAATACGCAGAGCTCATCTGGCCCATCAACATTGCCGTCGCCATCGTCTGGATTCTTTTCGGACTGAACTTCTTCTGGACCCTCAGAAACCGGCGCGAACGCACCCTCTACGTCGCCATCTGGTTCTACATCGCAACCATCATCACCGTCGCCATCCTTTACATCGTCAACCATCTGCAGATCCCAACCAGTTGGACTCACGCCTACCCCGTCTTCGGAGGTATTCAAGATGCCCTTGTCCAATGGTGGTACGGACACAACGCCGTCGCGTTCTTCCTCACCACCCCGATGCTCGGAATCATGTACTACTTCGTCCCAAAAGCAGCGGGACGTCCGGTCTACTCGTACCGCCTCTCAATCATCCACTTTTGGTCAATCGTCTTCCTTTACATCTGGGCCGGTCCACATCACTTGCTCAACACGGCCCTGCCCTCCTGGCTGCAATCCCTCGGGATGGTCTTCTCCCTCATGCTCTGGGCTCCCTCCTGGGGCGGCATGCTCAACGGTCTCCTCACCCTTCGAGGCGTCTGGAACCGCGTCCGAACCGAGCCGGTTCTCCAGTTTTTCGCCGCCGCCGTAACCTTCTACGGGATGTCCACATTTGAAGGCCCGCTCCTCTCCATCAAGTCCGTAAACGCATTGTCCCACTACACCGACTGGACGGTTGGACATGTCCACTCCGGCGCACTCGGCTGGAACGGTTTCCTCACAGCAGGAATGCTCTACTGGCTGGTGCCCCGCCTGTGGAACCGCCAACTCCACTCCACCGCGTGGGCGCAAATGCATTTCTGGCTCGGAATGGTCGGCATCCTCCTTTACGTCGCCGCGATGTGGGTCTCGGGAATCACTCAAGGCCTCATGCTCTCCGCAACCAAGGAGGCTGGATCCATCCTTGCCTACCCAAACTTTCTCGATGCCGTTACCTCCACCCGCTGGCTCATGCACCTCCGAGCCATCGGAGGAACCCTGTACCTCGCGGGCTTTATCATCCTGGGAGTCAATCTCTGGAAGACCATCCGCGGAGCGTCCCCCGTCGAATCCTACTCCGACGTCATCCCAGAACCGGAAGACGACAGAACCTCGCTTCCCTTGCGCCGGGGCCTCTTCGATCCGCCCGTTCTGTATTCGCTCGGCCTGATTCTTTTCGCGGTCGGATGGGGAACCCTCGATGGACTCGCCGGTGGCATCTGCCTCTGGGGCACGCTCGCCATGCTCATGATGGCCGTCCTTCACAAGGAGATCACCGGCGACCGCTGGTCCGACTGGTATGACCGTCTCCTCGCCAACGCATTACCCTTTTCCATCCTCACCACCGTCGCCGTCCTCATCGGAGGAATCGCTCAGATTTTACCAACCGTGATGATGTCGAAATCACAGTACACCGCTGAAGGATCGCTCCCCGATCCCTACTCGCCGCTCCAGCTCTATGGCCGCGATCTCTACGTGATGGAGGGCTGCTACAACTGCCACTCACAGATGATTCGTACCCTCGTGGGAGACGTCCTTCGCTACGGCCCTTACTCGCGTATCAACGACAGCGTCTACGATCACCCCTTCCAGTGGGGCTCCAAGCGAACGGGGCCAGATCTCGCCCGCGTCGGGGGAAAATATTCCCACGATTGGCACTACCAACACATGCTGGACCCACGCCAAATCTCCGCTGGATCCACCATGCCAGCCTACCCGTGGCTGTTTAAACAACGGTCGGAGTTTGAGGTGCTTCCCGCTCGGATAAACGCCCAACGAAAACTCGGGGTTCCCTACCCAGCAATGTCGTCAGACTCCGTCATCGCCGCAGCGCGAACGGAAGCAACCACCATCGCTCGCGAGCTTGCCTCAAAAGGTGCTCCGATTGAGCCCGATAAAAAAATCGTCGCCCTGATTGCGTACCTCCAACGCCTCGGAAAACCCTCCGACCCCTCGCAAGCCGCACCACCACCGAGCGCAAGCTCCGCCCTCAACCCAAACTCAAAAACCACCCATGTTCCGTAGAATCCTTCTCGAGGACTGGCAACGAACCCTTTCCCTCGTCGGATGGTTCCTCTTCGTCCTCGTGTTCATTAGCAGCGCCATCCGCGCGTTTCGCCTCTCGCGCCCCACCCTCGATCGCCTCGCGAACCTCCCCCTCGATCCGGAAAACCATGAGTGAAAACACTCCCGCCACACCCAACGCCACTGCCGAAACAGAACCCCTTCGACTGCATCAGTTCGATGGAATCCAGGAGTTTGACAACCCCATGCCCAACTGGTGGCTCTTCCTCCTCTACACCAGCATCGTCTTCGCAGTCGTCTACTGGGCCTACTTTCACCGCTACGGTCCCAAGGTGAATGATGGACAATCCGTCACCAGAGCTATCGAAAAGGCGCAGCAGGAGGCCGCCCGCCTCGCCGGTAAAATTGACGACCCCATCCTTTGGGCAATGAGCCGCGAGCCGAACGCCGTCAAAGCTGGAAAAGAAACCTACACCGGCCTTTGCGCAGCCTGCCATCATCCCGAGCTCACAGGGGCCATCGGCCCCAACCTCCGCGACAACATCTGGATCCATGGCAGCCAGCCCATGAACCTAGTGAAAGTCATCACCGAGGGCGTTCAGGCCAAGGGCATGCCGACCTGGGGTCCGAACCTCGGACAAAAGAAAATCAGCGAAGTTGTCGCCTTCATCCT
>JACCEB010769164.1_pt1 | contig 20231 bp, 15 predicted proteins | sample 7454761 | NCBI WGS metagenome assembly JACCEB01 (sample SAMN15323454, study PRJNA562643) | freshwater metagenome | isolation source: river surface water | place: USA:Blue River Watershed | collected 2017-08-18 | reverse complement strand
TTAGTTACGAAATTGAAGGTTAAAGAGATTTCAGCTTTGAATTAGTGGGAAATTTCCGCTTTAAAGCAAAGTAAGTTGCACAAGGTTTCGCAAGATGAGGCGGAAATAAAATTACTAATTGAGGCGGCAAAAATTGGTTTAACGAAAATGATTTTTTATTTTTCTGAGCCGCAAAATGGTTATCGCGCCACCTTTTTTAAAGAAGGAAGTGAATATAAAAATCTTGCCCGTTTTGAGGGTTGGGAAAGTGAGGATTTTTAAATGAAAAAAATATTTTTCGGATTTTGTTTTTTATTTTTTTTGAGTGCTTGCGGCGTCAAAAAGTGGAGTTACGACAATCAAGAAAATTGGGGAGAAAAAGTAGAAAATAAATTTTGCAAAATTGGCTATAATCAATCGCCAATTGATGTTGCTTATGGTTTTTCTGACAGTGATTTGCAGTTTTTTTACAATAATTCTGAAGTTGAAAAAAAATATTCGGATTACGTTTTGCGCACAGAATTTTTTGGTAAAAGCTATATTTCTCGCAAAAGAAAATATTTTATTCGTTACCTTGATTTTCATCATCCAAGCGAACATTTGCTTAATGGCGAACAACAAAGTTTAGAAATGCAAATTTTGCATAAAAGTGATGATGAGCAATGGTTGATTTTGGCGATTTTTCTTGAGCTTGGTAAGTTAAATCCAAAATTTGATGAGCTAATAAATTTCCTCGAAAGCAAGAAAAGCGAGGGCAAAATTGATTTGAAAAAAATTGTTAACACAGGTGATCAAACTTTTTTCTATGATGGCTCTTTCACAGTCCCTCCTTGTCGCGAAGGTGTTAAATGGTATGTAATGAAAACGCCAATTCAGATTTCAAAAGAGCAAATGAATCGAATTATAAAATCGGCAATTTTGGTCAAATCAAATGCCCGCAAGATCCAAGAATTTCACCCTGAAAAATTTTAAAATAAAATGAATCTCAATCCGCAACAGCTTGATGCTGTAAATACAACAGATGGTCCTTTATTGGTTTTAGCTGGCGCTGGAACTGGAAAAACCAAGGTTTTAACAAGTAGAGTTATTCATATTGTTAATTCTTACAAAGCCTCACCATTACAAATTTTAGCAGTTACTTTCACCAATAAAGCTGCCGCTGAAATGAAGAAACGCATTGGCGCGGTAATTGGCGATCAAGTTAATAATTTGTGGATTGGAACATTTCACTCGATTGCTGCTCGAATTTTGCGACGACATCCAGAAGTTGTTGGTCTTTCTTCTGATTTTACAATTATTGACGATGACGACCAAACTAGACTTTTGAAGCAAATTCTTGGCGATTTTAATATTGATCCAAAGCAGTTTGCGCCAAAGGCTTATTTGAATAAAATTTCGCGCTTTAAAGACAAAGTTGTGTCGGCGCAAAGTTTTGATTCTAGCGGTTTCGATATTGCTTTGCCAAAATTAAAAGAAGTTTATGCCACTTACCAATCGCGTCTAAAAGCAATGAATTCAGCCGATTTCGGTGATCTTCTTTTGCATAATTTAACAATTTTCTCGCAAGCGCCAGAAATTCTATCTTACTATCAAGATAAGTTTCGTTATGTTTTGGTTGATGAATATCAAGATACTAACAATGCACAATATCAGTGGCTTCTAAATTTAGCGGCAATGCATAAAAATCTATGCTGCGTGGGTGATGATGATCAGTCAATTTACAGTTGGCGCGGTGCCAATATTGCCAATATTTTGCGTTTTGAAAAAGACTTTCCTGACGCCAAAATAATTCGTCTTGAGCAAAATTATCGCTCAACTTCAAGAATTTTAAAAGCCGCCGATGCGGTTATAAAAAATAATAAAGAGCGTCACGGAAAAACTCTTTGGACAGAAGCTGGGCAAGGCGAAAAAGTAAAACTTTTATCTTTTTTAGATGATCGAAGTGAAAGCCAAACAACGGCACAAATGATTAAAAATTTTATTTCTTCGCAAAAATTTAAAGCCGGAGAAATTGCTGTTTTGGTTCGTGCTGGCTATCAAACTCGACCTTTTGAAGAAGCGTTTATTCAGAATTCTTTGCCCTACAAAGTTATTGGTGGCATGAAATTTTATGAGCGTGCCGAAATCAGAGATGCAATTTCATATTTAAGAATTTGCGCAAATTTGAATGATGATTTGGCTCTGAATAGAATAATTAATGTTCCGAAGCGAGGCGCTGGAGATGTTGCAATTACTAATCTTTACGAAAAATCTAAGCAGCAAAATATTTCTTTTTTTTCGGCAATAAAATATTCGCTTGAAGATGGTGTTTTAAAGGGAAAAGCAAGGGATTCGCTCAAGTTTTTGGTTGATCGTCTTGAATTTTATAATTCCAAAATTGGGGAAATGAATTTGGCCGATTTGGCAAAAAATTTATTAACCGAATTTGGTTATATTGCGATGTGGAAAGCTGAAAATACTTTAGAATCGCAAGGTCGATTAGAAAATATTGAAGAGTTTATTAGTAGTTTGGCTGATTTTAGCAGCGTTACTGATTTCTTGGAATATGTGTCTTTAGTTGAGGCGCGTGATGATAAAAATCTAACCGAAGCAATTACAATTATGACCGTTCATGCCGCTAAAGGTTTGGAGTTTGATTTGGTGTTTGTTCCCGGTCTTGAAGATGGATTATTCCCAAGTGGCAAATCAATTGAAGAAAGAAACGGTTTAGAGGAAGAGCGACGCTTGATGTATGTTGCAATAACTCGCGCCAAGAAGCAGCTAATTTTGTCTTATGCCAAAAGTCGTTATGTTTTTGGCGATATGCAGGCGCAAATGCCGTCACGATTTTTAAAGGAGTTGCCGTATGATGAAATTGAAGAAGAAAAAATTTCCTTTGGTGGCGATTTTCTTTATTTGAATCGTTCTGGTTCAGGATTTTCTGGCGCAAAAACTAATTTTTATCCCGTAAAATCAGCGCCAAAGGCAAAAGAAGGAAATTTTGGCAAAAGGGTTTTTCATCAAAAATTTGGTTATGGAAAAATTGTTGGCGAAGATGGAAATAAGCTGGAAATCAATTTTGAAAAAACCGGCACTAAAACCGTTATTAGAGATTTTATAGAATTTGTTTAGGTCTCAAAACCGCTTTTGGCACAATAATTTGTAATGATTTTTGGCAATTGCGGTCTTGTTAATTTCTTTTTTGCGATTACCTTGCGCCCGCCTTTTTTTGAAGGCTATGGTAATAAATTCTTTTCGTAATAAACGTTTTGGACCTGGGGGCAGAACCCAGCACCTCCACCAGAAAACAGCCCAAAATAATTGTTTTCAGTTTCATTTGGCTATTTCCCAATGGCTTTAGTCATCTTAAAATCGCATATTTAGCTTAGAAATCTTTGGGCTTTTGTTGTGCGTTTTGTGGGGGGTGACACAGCTTTCGACATGCGATAAAGGATAAGATTTTACTCGGTTGAGAAACTGCCGGCTGCAATGCGCAAGCTTTGCTTCATCCGTTCAAAACAAATAAACGCAAACGATAATTTTGCTAATGACAACTTCGAATTTGCTCCAGTGGCTTTAGCTGCTTAGCATAAGTGATTTTGTCGGGGCTTGCTCAGGTGCCTTTCAACAGAAACCTGAGCACTTTGATAATATCTAAATGATGTTCTTATGCAGGATTTGATCGGATATGATGAGATTGTAGAAAAGTCGATGCGATTGGTGATTTATGAGGCTTTGAAGAAAGTAGAAAAAAGCGGTCTTTTAGGTAAACATTATTTTGTTGTAACTTTCTTAACAAGATTCCCCGGAGTCTCTGTTAGTAAAGCTTTGCGCGAAAAATATCCTGATGAAATGACGATTGTAATTCATCATCAGTTTAAAAATTTATCAGTTGAAGAAGATAAATTTAAAGTTTCGCTGAGTTTTAGTGGTAAGTATGAAAAAATCACCATTCCTTACAAATGCATTACTTCTTTTTCTGATCCGTCAATTAATTTTGCCCTGCGTTTTAGCATTAATTATAATGATTTAGGGTTATTGGAAGATTTTGATGAGGGGAAGGGTAGCGCCAACCGCGATTCTTTAGAAGATAAAGCCAAAGTTGATTTGTCAGCAAAAGTAATTTCTTTGGAAGCATTTCGTAAAAATAAACAAGATAATTCTGAGGGAAATTAATGATCATATTATCGCAAATATTTTTTTTAGTCCTTACTTACGCAATTGCGGCGATACCTTTTGGCCTTTTTTTGGTGAAGGTTTTTGCTAAAAAAGATATTAGGCAGCATGGTTCGAAAAATATTGGTGCCACAAATGTAACAAGAGTTGCGGGTAAAAAACTTGGGTTTTTAACTTTAATTCTCGATGGTTTTAAGGGTGCGGCGATGGTTATATTTGCTCGTTTTTATTTTTATGACGCGCAAAATTTGCATTTATTTTTAGTTCTTGTTTCGGCGGTTGCGGTTATTGCTCACATTTACCCAATTTATTTGCAATTTAAGGGCGGAAAGGGCGTTGCAACTGCACTTGCTACAATGTTTGCTCTTGATTCAACCGTTGGTTTTTTGATGGTTTGCTTTTGGATTTTATCATTTTGCATCTTTCGAATCTCGGCAATTTCTTCTTTGATAGCGGTCTTTTCTTCTATTGTGTTGTCTTTTGTTTATGGCGCTCCGAAGTCACAAATTGTTTTTTGCGCATTTTTGTTTTTGCTAATTTTTTATCGCCACAAAGAAAATATTATGCGGATGTTGTCGGGCGAAGAAAAAAAATTCTGATCTCTTTTTAAGAAAATTTCCAATTTACAACTGAATCGATGAATCAAAAGGAAAGGCTAATTATTGCTCTTGATGTTGCTGATTTTGCGGCAGCAAGGAATTTGGTTGAAAAAATTGGAGATGAGGCTGTTTTTTATAAAATTGGCCTCGAATTGATGATGAGTGGCGAATATTTTGAAATTATAAGATGGTTAAAAGAGCGGAAAAAAAAAGTTTTTGCCGATCTTAAAATTTACGACATTTCTGAAACGGTGGCGCGGGCTGTAAAAAATTTAGCGCAATATGAAGTTGATTTATTGACCATTCATACCGCTAGTCGCGAAATAATGATGAGAGCGGCTGAAAATAAAGGTAAAATGAGTTTGGTTGGTGTTACTGTTTTAACAAATCTTGACGAAGGCGATTTAAAAGAAATGGGCTTTGATCCAACTCAATCTGTTGAAAATTTGGTTTTAAAAAAGGCTAAATTGGCAATAGAATGTGGTTTAGATGGAGTTGTTTCATCGGCTCTTGAGGCTAAAAATTTGCGCCGCGATTTGGGTGATAATTTTTCTATCGTTAGTCCGGGAATAAGGCTTATAAATTTCACGAATGATGATCAAAAGCGCGTTGCTGATGTTGAAACTGCTTTGCAAAATGGTTGTTCTTATTTAGTGGTTGGAAGGCCGATAACTCGTGAAGAAAATCCATTTTTGGCAGCACAAAAATTTCAACAATTAATTGCTAAATTTTCGTGAAATTAGCGCAAATTCTTTCTTTGCTTAAGGCGAAATATACGCTTGGCAATATTTCTAATGTCCAATCAATAGAAATTGAGTCGATTGAAATTGATTCAAGATTAGTAAAGAAAAATTCAGTTTTTTTTGCGCTTTCAGGCAAAGTAAATGATGGTTCTGAATTTATTGATAGTTCGTTTAGAAATGGTGCTAGTCTTGTTGTTTGCGCGAGTTTATCTCAATTTCAGGCGCAAAATTTTCCTGTAATAATTGCAGAAAATCCTTTCGAATTATTGGTTGAGTTTCTGCAAATTTTTTATTCACCGCTTCCAGCAAATATTTATGCCATAACTGGAACTAATGGCAAAACTTCGGTGGCGGAATTTACTCGCCAAATTTTACAATTTTTAGGCAAAAAATCGGCTTCAATTGGAACTTTGGGAGTGGTTTGCGATCGTGAAATAGAAGATCATTTGCAAATTTCTTCGCTTACGACTCCTGATTTAGTCTCGCTTTATAAAAATTTGCATGTTTTGAAAAATTTCAATATTGACGATGTGGCAATTGAGGTTAGCTCAATTGGTCTAGAGCAAAAAAGGGTGGCTGGTTTGAATATAAAGATTGGCGCTTTTACCAATTTTACTCAAGATCATTTAGATTATCATGGTGCGATGAGCGAGTATTTCCGCTGTAAAATGATTTTATTTGAGAATGTTTTGTCGTCAAAAAGCGCCGCAATTATTAATTCTGACATTCCTCAGGCTGAAGAAATTAGAAAAATTTGCCAAAAAAATAATCACCACATCATTGATTATGGCTTTTTGGCGAAAGATTTGAAGTTGCAAAAAATTGAACAAATTGAATTTGGTCAGAAGGTTTTTTTTGAATTTCGTCAAAAAGAATATGAATTTGAACTTTCTGTTGGTGGCGATTTTCAGGCGATGAATGCGCTTTGTGCCTTAGGAAATGCGCTTTCAACAAATAATTTAAGTGAAGATGAATTGCGAAAATTATTAAAAAATTTTCAACAATTGCAGCCAGCTTTGGGTAGAATGCAGCGGGCGGCTATTTTGCCAAATAAAGCGCAAATTTTTATTGATTTTGCTCATACGCCAGATGCCTTGGTAAATGTTTTGCAGTTAGGTCGTCAAATTTCGCAGCTACAAAAATCTAATTTGATTGTACTTTTTGGTTGTGGCGGCGATCGCGATCCAAAAAAACGCCCAATCATGGGAAAAATTGCCTGCGATTTGGCTGATATTGTGATTGTGACAGATGATAATCCTCGTACCGAAAGGGCTGAATTGATTCGTGCTGAAATTTTGGCGGCCTGCAATTTGCAAAAGACGTTTGAAATTGCGGGTAGAAAAGAGGCGATCAAGCTCGCTATTTCAAGACTTAAGCCAAATGATATTTTAATTCTGGCTGGCAAAGGTCATGAAAAATATCAAATTATTGGCACGCAAAAAATTCACTTTGATGAATTAGAAATTGTGCGCGAAGCAATTGATGAAGTTTAGTTGTATGAAATTGAATTTTGGCCTCAAATTTTCTGATCTTTATTGTCGAAATGGTTTGATAAAATTGGATCAAAAATTTCGTCAATTTCTTCTTTTAAAAGAGGCGCAAACTTCTGATCTGATTGGAACGGCGCGATTTATTGAAGATTTTTTAGTCGAGCTTTTTGGCATTAAAAACGAAAATGAAGCGCTGAAAAAAAATCACGATGAATTGCAAAAAATTTATGTCGCGCGCCGTGATTTTGTGCAAAGAAATGTGGCTAAAAAAATCAAAGAAATTTCTGCCGATTTTGATGGTTTGCAAATTTTGCAAAATTTGGCGATTAATTATGAAGATGTTGATGAATTAGAGAAAATTTTGGCGGCAAAAATTTTGGCCGAAGAAAATCTGGCTGATTTGGAAAAATATGCGGCTTGGGCTCTTTATTCTCAAGCTGGTCGCAAGTTGCATAAAAAAGGTTCTCTGTTTATTTTACCGCAAAAAGTTGAGTCGCATAATTTACTAAATCGTAATTGCGAAAAGTTTGAGAGAAAGGGTTTTGATTTAACTGATAAAGGTTCTTCGCTCAATCGCGCTCTTGCCGAAGCGCATTATTGTATTTTTTGCCATAAACAAGATAAGGATTCTTGTCGAAAAGGCTTATTTGAAAAGGGTTGCGATAGCCCAAAAATTGATGCTCTTGGAGTTGAGTTGCATGGATGTCCTTTGGATGAAAAGATTTCTGAAATGAATTTGTTGAAATCTGCCGGCTTTTCTATTGCAGCTTTTTCGGTTGCGGTTTTGGATAATCCAATGATCGCAGGAACGGGACATCGAATTTGCAACGATTGCATGAAATCTTGTATTTACCAAAAGCAAGATCCGGTCGATATACCGCAAATTGAAACTCGCATTTTAAAAGATGTTCTTGGTTTGCCTTACGGTTTTGAAATTTATTCACTTTTAACGCGCTGGAATCCTTTAAATAAAGATGCGGTTTTGATGAAAGAGCCTTCGGGCAAAAGAGTTTTGGTTTGCGGATTGGGGCCTGCGGGCTATACTTTATCTCATTATTTGCTTAATGATGGTCATGATGTTGTGGCAATTGATGGCTTAAAAATTGAGCCGTTAAATTCAGAAATTTCAGGCGTTGATTGCTTTGGAAATAATTGCCAATTCAAGCCAATAAAATTTGTTGATGAAATTTATGAACCGCTTTCTAGCCGTATTCCTTATGGTTTTGGAGGGGTTGCTGAATATGGAATTACTGTTCGTTGGGATAAAAATTTTTTAAAAATTATTCGTTTGCTTTTGGAGCGTAGGAAAAATTTTCAAATGTTTGGCGGAATTCGTTTTGGCTCATCAATTACCGATAAAATTGCTTTTGAAAGATATGGTTTTGATCATGTTTCGCTTTGTATTGGCGCCGGTCGGCCGAATATTATTAAATTAAAAAATAATTTTGCTAAAGGCGTGAGAATGGCTTCAGATTTCCTGATGTCTTTGCAATTAACCGGAAGTTTTAAAGAAGAATTATTTACCAATTTGCAAATTAGAATGCCGGCTATTGTTGTTGGCGGCGGCCTGACTGCGGTTGACAGCGCTTGTGAAATTCAAGCTTATTATTTGGTTCAGGTGAAAAAATTTGCTAAAAAAGTTGCGATTTTAGGAAAAGAAAAAATCTGGGCAAATTTGAATATTGAGGAAAAAGCGATTGCTGATGAGTTTCTGCGCGATGCAGAGAATCCACAAAATATTCCGCCAGTTAAAATTTTATATCGTCGTAAAATTCAAGATTCACCCGCTTATCGTTTGAATCATCAAGAACTTCAAAAAGCTTTTGAAGAAGGCATTGAATTTATTGAAAATGTTTTGCCAACCGAAGTTTTGGTTGATGAATTTAATCACATTAAATCTTTGAAATGCGCCGATGATAGCGTTTTCTTATGCCGCTCTTTGATTGTTGCCGCTGGAACCTCACCAAATATTTCGCCAAAATTGGAAGATGGTTTGGATTTTGAGATTAATGATAAATATTTCGCTGAAATTGATCTTGATCACAAACATTATCCAATCACTCATAGCGCGCGTCCAAAACATTTTAGTGTTATTACGAAAATTGACGATTATTCAAAAAAAGCGGTAAGTTTTTTGGGTGATTTACACCCGAATTTTGAAGGAAATGTTGTGAAGGCGATGAAAAGTGCAAAAATTGGTCGTCAAGAAATTAGTAAAATTTTGCAATTACAAGATTCGACCAATTATTTGAGTGAAAAAGATTTTTGGCGCAAAATTAATAGTGAATTTTTGGTAAAAATTTTCCGCGTGGAAAGGCTTTCTGATTATGTTTTTGAGATTTTTATACATGCGCCACTTTTGGCAAATCAGTCAGAAATTGGTCAAATTTTTCGTTTACAAAATTATCACGCATTTGCCGACAAAATTAAAGATCAATTAATGGCAATGGAAGGAGTTACGGTAACCGCCTTATCTGTTGATAAAGATTTAGGAATTATTAGTGGAATTGTTGTAAATACGGGTGGATCAACGGCTTTAATTGCTGGTTTTAAAGCGGGTGAGCCTTGCATTTTTATGGGACCTTGTGGAAAGCCAACTGAAATTCCAAAAAATGAAACCGTTGTTTTTGTTGGTGGTGGTCGTGGGAATCAGCCTCTAACTGCTTTGGCTGAAGCTTTTACACAAAATGGTTGTAAGGTTTTATTTTTTGCCGGTTATCGAAAAAGATCATATATTATTCGTAAAGAGCGCATGAAGAAATCTTGCGCCGAATTGATGATTTCAATTGAAGATGAAGTGGCGATGGATGTTGAATTTCAAGGATCGGTTATTGATTCTTTAAAAGGATATTTTGCAAAAAAGTCGCTAAAAATTGACCGAGTTTTTACCATTGGAAATGATAAATTAATGAGCGCGGTGGCAAAATTGCGTCACGAAAAAATTATTCCAGAATTTGCCGAGGCAAAACATGTTGTTGCAAGCTTGAATTCACCAATGCAATGCATGTTAAAAGGCGTTTGCTCGCAATGTTTACAAAAAAGAATCAATGATGAAGGTGAGTCAGAATTTTTTTATTCTTGCGCTGATCAAGATCAGAATGTTGATAAGCTTGATTTTCTGCATTTGCAGACTCGTTGCGAACAAAATTCTTTAGCGGAAAAAGTAAGTAAGTTTTGGATTGCTGATTTACTTTCTTGATTTTGCGATGGCGCTTTTTTCGATTAAAAAGAGAAAAAACGGGCAATAAAAAAGGAGGCTTTTGGCCTCCTTTCTTGGGATTAATTTTGTGTTTTTACTCAACTACAGTAACTGCTCTTCTGTTTTTTGACATTGCTTCTTCAGTGGCGCCAATAAAAGCTGGACGCTCTTTACCATAAGAAATTACTTTAATTCTTGCAGAATCAACACCTTGTGAAACCAAGAATGATTTAGCTGATTCGGCTCTTTTTTCACCAAGAGCTAAGTTATATTCGCGGGTTCCGCGCTCATCGCAATGTCCTTCAATAATTATTTTGATTGATGAATCGCTTTTTAACCATTCGGCCTGAACTTTAAGAATTTCTTTTGCGGCTTCGCTAATTGCTGATGAGTCGTAGTCGAAAACTACGCGATCTTTAACTTCAACTTCTTCGATTTCTTTTTGGGTTTTAGCATCGATGGCGGCTGCATCTTCTGCGGTGTTTATTTCTTGGAATGTTGCTACTTCGTTTGATTTGTCTTCAATTTTAACTTCTGGAGTTTGATCTAAATTTTCTTTTACTTCTTCTTTAACTTTGCTTGAGCATGATGCGAGCAATAAAATTGTGGTGATGGTGAGTAGTTTTTTAAACATTTTAACCTCTTTTTGGCTTTTGATTTTTTTGGGAAATGGCAACTTTGTTGCAAAATAATGAGGCTTGGAATCTATTTTTGGCTTGCCTAATGTCAAGAACCTATAAGCTTATTTCTAGAGCTTTGATTGAATTTTTTATTTGAGTAATCACCACTCTTTAGAAATTTGTAATTATCGCAAATTGTCGATTTGGCGACGATGTTTTGTTAAAATTAAATGAAATCGATTTTATTGAAAAATGCCTAATAAACAGCCTGTTGAGATTGATGAAAAAAAATTCTCCGAATGCAAAGTTGCTTTTCTTAAAAAGTTAGAAGAGCAGCCAAAATTAAAGGAAGAATTTATTTCGATTTTAAGTAGAAATGCGCCTAATGGCAGTGAATATTTTGATAAAATTTGTTACAAAATTCAAAATGCTGATTTTGCTCGCGATCTTGATAAAAATATCGAGAGGCTTGTTGATGAAATGAAGGTGATGTCCGAAAGATTTATTCGTTATGAAAATGTTAAGAGGCAGATTAAGGAAATTGAGAATATTTCAAAAAATCCTTCAGAGATAAAAGTAAAAGAACTTTTTGATGAATTTGAGCGCCCTAATAGAGGGCCTGTAATCGCCAGCCCTATTGGTTTAAGTCCAAAAAGGCTAGAACAAATTGCTAGTAACAATACTCCAGAATATCGCATCGAGAAGCCGAAACCATCTGAGCAAAATAACATTGTCGATTCGCGCGATTTTATTAAAGGGGAAATTGTTTTGAGTTATAATCAGATTGATGCTGCCACGCAAGGCAAAGTCTTGACTCAGGCAGAAAAAGAGGCTTGTAGCCCATTATCTTGGTCGAAAGAAAAGCGGCGAGATTACTTTATGAAGGATTTATTTGAGGCTGTTTCGCATGAAGCTATTAAAATTGGGATCCCAGGCCTTACTAAAAATAATAAGGCGGAAGACGGAAAATATTTCAAACAGCAAAGAAAAAAACACATTAAAGCTTTACATGAGGCCTCAAGTCTTCGTAATATTGGTTCAAATTCTCAAGATGGTGCTGTTTATCTTAAATATTTGGAAGGTTTGAATTTGGAGCTTAAAAATAGTTCAGATCCAGAAGATATATTTCTTTACAATTCGATAAGTCAATTTTTGTCCATTAAAAAAGAAGAGCTGAAGAAACTCACCAAGGAAGAAGAGGAAAGATTTGAAAAAGAGTTAAATAAAATCAGCAAAGATTTTTACAATAAATCAGCCGATTTCACGCAAAAGGAAGATGAAAATTTTAAGTGGCAAGCCATGATGTTGATGTTTGCGCTCGGACCACTTATGCCAGCTGTTGCTGGTATTGGATCTTTAAATGTTGCAGCTCCAATTTTAAAGCCAGTAATGGATTTTATTCTTAGCAGCCAAGGATTTGCCACTGGTTTCTCTAATGTTATAGATTGTTTGGGTCCTTTTTCTTGGATACCAAATCAAATGCATATTCCAGAAGCGGTTGAATTTCTTTTAAATGAAACCCCGTTTGTTAATAGTATTTTTGGGAATGATGGAGTTGCTCAGTTTTTGCTTAAAAACGATATAGTTCAAAATTCTTTAGATGTCGTTTCTCCTTTGCAATCTTCGCCTTTGCCATTTTTGTTTTTAAGCGCAATTTGCGTTACAAAACTAGCTTCTGATGGCTTTGCTAATTATATAAAAAAAGGGGATGTTTCTAAAAATAATATAGAAGCCTTTGAAGGTGAGATAAGAAAAACAGTGAAGACCAAGGAGGAGATATTAAATAAATCTCTTAACGGCATAGGTGGTCTAAAATCGGTTTCCGAATATCTTCTTGAGTGCAAAAAAAATCCTTTTCGTTACGGCGAAACAATGAGGCATATTGCTAAGATGAGTGATGAGCAGCTCGCGCAATTTGACGATATAAAGTTAACCTATGGAAATTCTGGTGATGCTAATGAAACACTGCGTTCAATAGCTCAAAAAAATGGTGGTAAATTAACCCGAGATTTTGTTGGTGATATTTTTGGGGAAAATAATATCAGCTTTAATGACGAAACTTATAAAAAAATTGAGGAAAAATTATTGCTAATATTGGGCTTTTCTTCGGAAGAATATAAAGAAAATTGCAATCGCAAATTGATTGATAAAGAGTTGGAAAAAACCCCTTCTTTGCCAAAAACAGCAACCGAAAAGCAATTAATTGACCATCAGCAAAAGAAGTTACAAGAGTTATCTTATGTTGCCCCAACTCCAAGCGGCAGCCCTTCTGCCAGTAAAAATGGTGTATTTAATTTTGCTCCCGCTTTTCCAGTTCTTTTTGGCGGAAATCAAGAACGCGTAAATTAAATTCATTGATTGATGTTTTTTAAAAATTCCGAAAATTTTTATATTAAAAATCAGCAAGATTTGGCTTTGGTTATTGCTCAAATTAAGCAGGAAAAAATTTTTGCTCTTGATACTGAATTCATCAGAGAATCAACATATTATCCAATTTTATCTTTAATTCAGATAGCTGTTCTTAATTCAAAAGGAGAGAAATTTCTTTATATTATTGATTGTCTTTGCGGCCTTGATTTACAAGAGTTTTACGCATTAATTTCCGATCAAAATATTATCAAAATTCTCCATTCCTCGATGCAAGATTTGCAAATTTTTTTTTACAAATCTCATTCATTACCTAATTCAGTTTTCGACACCCAAATAATGGCGAATTTTTGCGGTTATGATTACGGTTGTGGCTATTCAAATTTGGTAAAATTTTTCTTTAATGAAACCATTGATAAAGATCAGCAGAGAAGCAATTGGCAAGCCCGCCCACTTAAAAATGAGCAAATAAAATATGCGTTACTTGATGTTTTTTTCTTGCATGAAATTTATCAAAATCTTTTGCAACAAATTGTAAAAAATAATCGTTTTGCATGGCTTCAAAAGGAGATGATTTTTTTTCTCGAGTCAATTTTTTGTAAGTCGGAAGATTCTTTGATGAAAAATTTTATCACAAAAAATAAAACCGCTTCGCAAATTGAAATGATGAAAAAATTGGTATTTTTGCGGGAAGAATGGGCGAAAAAATTAGATTTACCAAGGCGGCGTGTGATTGGCGATGAAATGATTGAGAAAATGGTTTTTAGCAAAAAAGTTCTTCAAAGAATTAATTCGAATCTTGCAAAAAAAGTTAAGGAAATAATTGAGTTAGAAGAAATTGATGTGGCTGATAATTCAATGTTATTGGCCGCTGGAAGCGATTTTCTGCAAAAAGAAATTTACAATAAAGCGAAGGAAGAAATTGCATTAATTGCAAATAATTTTGGTCTCAAAGAGCAGTTTTTGATTAATAATTCTGATCTAAAGCAAATAGTGCAAAGAAAGGAAATTTTGCCAAAAATTAAATTGAGCTGGCGCTATGATTTATTTGGCAAGGAATTGGAAAAAATAATTAACTAAAATATGAAACTTTTTGTTGCAAACTGGAAAATGAATCATGCTTTCGATGAAACGGATGAATGGCTTGAGGTGTTTTTCCGTAATTTAGATGATTCTCGTCAGCTAAAGGATAAAGAAATTGTTGTTTGTCCACCGGTTTTTTTGCTCGACTATTTCGATACCGAATTAATGGAAGATTCTTTGAAATGTTTTGAGAATTTATTGAAAGAAACGGGCAGGCCAGCCGATGATTTTACGCCGCAAGAATTAACGGAAATTTTGTTGCGTAATAGGCCAATCCGCCTTGGAGCGCAAGATTGTCATCATGAAGAAAGTGGTTCCTTTACGGGAGATGTTAGCGCGAACATGTTAACAAAAGTTGGTTGTGAATATGTTATTTTAGGCCATTGCGAAAGAAGATCTTATCATGGCGAATCCAGCGAAATTGTCGCTAAAAAGCTTGCCGTTGCAGCGAAAAATAATTTAAACCCAATTCTTTGCGTTGGGGAAAATAAAGAGGTTCGCGACGCTAACGATCATTTAAATTTTGTGCGCGAGCAAATTTTTCAATCAATTCCGCGCGAAGTTAATTTTCAAAAATTAGTAATTGCTTATGAGCCAATTTGGTCGATTGGAACGGGAGTTATTCCAACATTGGCGGAGATTGAAGAGATGGTTAATTTTATTAAAAAAACCGTTAACGAGTTTTTTGGCGATAAAATTAGCCATTTTTTTGTTCTTTATGGCGGTTCGGTAAATTCAAAAAATTCTGCAGAAATTTTAACTGTAGAAAATGTTGATGGATTCTTGATTGGCAAGGCCAGTCTTGATCCGATAGAGTTTCTTAAAATCTGCTCTTAATCTAAAAATATAAATTATGACACAAAACTTTCGTATTGAATCCGACTCTTTTGGCGAAATTAAAGTTCCCGCCGAAGCTTATTACGCCGCACAAACGCAACGCTCTGTACAAAATTTTCCAATCCAAAATCATAATCCCGGGCACAAAATGCCTAAAGAAGTTGTGCATGCGATGTTGTTGGTAAAAAAGGCTGCAGCCCTTACAAACAAAGAGCTGATGGCATCTGATCCAAAATCTGATGAGTTTAAAAAATTTTCTCCTGACTTGGCCGATAAAATCATTGACGCGGTTGATACAATTTTAGCGAAGTTCGACTGGTTTTACGAAAATCATTTTCCGCTTGTTGTTTGGCAAACCGGCTCTGGCACGCAAACAAACATGAATACCAATGAGGTAATTGCCTCAGTTGCCAACGAAAAAGTCACTGGCCAAAAAGGCGGAAAATCGCCAGTTCATCCCAACGATCATGTGAATTTGGGTCAGTCTTCAAACGATACTTTCCCAACGGCAATGCATGTTGCGGCGGTTCTGACCACTTACGAAAAATTGTTGCCGACCCTCGTTCGCTTCTCAAACGAACTCGGCAAAAAAGAAAAAGAATTTAACGACATCATCAAAATCGGCCGCACCCACACGCAGGATGCAACGCCAGTAACTTTGGGTCAGGAATTTTCGGCTTACAAAGTACAAATCCAAACTGCCGCGGTTTTTGTTTCGCAAGCAATCGCTTATGTAGCCCATCTTGCACAAGGCGGCACCGCCGTTGGCACCGGACTTAACTGTCATCCAAAATTTGCTGAGAAATTTGCTGAAAAAATCACTGAAGTTTCGGGTTTAAAATCTGCTCACAAAAAACTTTTAGAACTCGATTTAGGCCGCACAACTTTGGCCGACGGAGTTTGGAAAGTGAAAGATTCAAATCTTGCCAAGCTAGGTCTTGATTACGGCGACAGCTTTGTCACCAACAAAAATAAATTCTTCGCTTTGGCCTGTAACGATGAGTTGGTCAACCTTTCTGGCGCGCTAAATTCGCTTGCAACTTCGTGCATGAAAATCGCCAACGACATCCGCTTCCTCGCTTCTGGCCCACGCTCTGGGCTTGGCGAAATCAGCCTTCCTGAAAACGAACCGGGTTCATCAATCATGCCCGGAAAAGTAAATCCAACTCAGTGCGAAGCTCTTACAATGATTGCTTGCCAAGTGATGGGGAACCATGTCGCTGTTACAGTTGGTGGATCGAATGGTCATTTCGAATTAAACGTTTTTCGTCCAATGATTATTCGCAATGTCATCGAATCGATCAATCTTTTGGCTGATGGAATTAACAGCTTCATCGATCAATGTTTGGTTGGAATTGAGGCAAATCGCGAACGCATCACGCAACTTCTCGAACAATCTTTAATGTTGGTGACGGCGCTAAATCCTTACATTGGTTACGACAATGCTGCCAAAATCGCCAAAAAAGCACACAAAGAAGGAACAACCCTAAAAGCCGCCGCAATTGCTTCTGGATTGGTTACAGAAGCTCAATTTGATGAATGGGTTGATCCAAAAAAGATGATCTAAAACTTCTGGCGAGACCCTAAAAAGTTTCGCCCATTCTACTAACCACAAAATAAACACCATGCAAAGCACCCTATCCATTTTTGAAAAATTTAAAATCCGTCGCCACTTCGACGAGAAATCACAAAAGTGGTTTTTCTCGATTGTTGATGTTGTTGCAGCACTTACTGAGCAACGCGACTTTCAAAAAGCGCGTAAATATTGGAACAAGATTAAAGAAAGGCTAAAAGCGGAGGGAAGTGAACCGGTGACAAATTGTCACCGGTTGAAAATGGTTGCTGAAGATGGCAAGATGCGCGAAACAGATATCGGAGATCTCGAAACAATTTTCCGCCTAATCCAATCAATTCCATCACCCAAGGCCGAGCCGATAAAAATGTGGCTGGCAAAAGTTGGCAATGAGCGCATCCAAGAGATTTCCGATCCAGAGCAATCCATGAATCGCGCTAGGGAAAATTGGCAGAAACTAGGTCGCAGCGAGAAGTGGATTCAGCAAAGAATGACTGGCCAATAGACCAGAAATAAACTCACTGATTACTGGAAAGAAAACGAGGTTAAAGAAGGTGAAGAGTTCGCGATTTTGACAAATATTATTCATCAAGAATGGAGCGACCTAACAGTCGCAGAACACAAGAATCTAAAGAGTTTAAAAAATCATAATTTGCGCGATCATATGAGTGAGGCGGAATTAATTTTTACCGCACTTGCTGAATTATCGACTCGCCAAATCGCCGAAACCAGTGGAGCCAAAGGCCTCACAGAAAATAAAATTCCCGCAAAAAAAGGCGGTAAAATTGCCAAAGACGCAAGACTGGCTCTCGAGAAAAAAACTGGCCAAAATTTGGTAAGTAAAAGTAATTTTTTACACAGCGCAAAAAATAAAAATCTGGCATGAATTTCGACATTACAATCATCTCTGAATTGTTTGTCGGCTCAATCCCAGCGATTGTTTTTAAAAAATAACCAAGCCAAAAAACACAAAGATGACTCAAGAATTTCTCAATCAGTGCAAAAAAAATCTTATCGATTTAACCGCAAGAAATGCGCTGATTAATTTTAAGTTTAATTCCGGATACACATACCACGAACACAGATTTGGCGCGGCAAGCAATAGCTTTGAGGTGGCGGTTGAAAAGCCAAAAAATAATGAAACCGAGTCGCAAGAAAGGCTAAAAAAACTCAAAAAAATTCATACAAAACAAGAGGAAATAAAATCTGAAAAAGGCTTTAATCCTACCGCCTTCGCCTTCGGTTTTTTTAAATATAAAGAAAATGATCAAGAGCGATTTGCGCCAATTTATTTAGTGCCGGCAATTGTTGAAAAAGATGGGCGCGGCGGCTTCAAAGCGGGTTTAGAAAACGGATTTCAAGACGCTAAATTTAACTTTGCGATTAGAGAAAAATTCAAAGAATTTGATGTAAATTTAACCAACGAACTGACTGATGTTTTGGAATCTTCTCAAGAAGAAGTAAGTTTTGAAGTTTTGAAGCAAAAAACTCGAGAAATTGCTGCATTTTTACAAAATAATCCCCTCGGTATTACCGTTGAAATCAATATTGCCTTGAGTGTTTTCAACTCAGCAAAGGCTTCGCTTTATCACGAAATGGTCAAACATAGAAGCGACATGTTAAATCACGATTTGCTCAAAAATTTTTTACAAAGCGGCAAAACGCTTTTGCAATATTTTGGACAAAGCGAATGCCCGAGCGAAACTGACAAAAATCCATCTCAAAAATTTTACAGCCCGTTTGATTTTGATTCTTCGCAACTACAGGCAATAAAAGCGGCAAAAGACGGCAAGAACTTCATAATTCAAGGCCCGCCCGGAACTGGCAAAAGCCAAACAATCTCCAATATTATTGCTGAATTAGTGGCGGATGGCAAAAAAGTTTTGTTTGTTGCCGAGAAAAAAGCAGCGATTGAAGCGGTTTTGAAAAACTTTTCCAAGATTGGTTTGGAGAAGATTTTCTTAGATTTACACGACAAAAAATCGAAATCTAAAGACATACGAGATCAGGTTGTTGACTCACTGGAATTCTTTCAAAACCAAGGCGGCAGAACCCCAAGAACTGAAGATTTTTTTAGCAAACTTGACCAATCAAAAAACCAAATAACTAAAAGAACCGAAGCGCTGCATGCCAAAACAGCACTTGGCAAAACCGCCTTTGAACTGATTGGCGATTTGTATAATTTGCAAAATTTTGAGAACCTAAATTGCCAATTTAACACCGAAATAACCGCCGAAAATTTTGAAAAAATCGCTAAAATTTTAGATGAAATTCAAAGCTATCAATACCTCTATTTTGACGATCTCAACCCTTATCTAAAAAACGATTTCAAGAAATCCGAAGATATAAATTCCGAAGTTTTGGAGAGAAATTTTCTGATTCTGGGGGAGAGTTTGGTAAAGGCGCCTCAAATCCAAAAACAAATAAATGAACTGGAGAATTTGAATTCAAAAATCCTTCTTCGGTTGTTTGGTTTAGGGCTTAAAATCAATAATTTGAACGAAGGCGATTTATTAAAAATTCTCAATTCTTTGGTCGAAATTAAAAACTACCAGCACATCTATTTTGACGAGCATAACCCATATTTAATTAAGAATTTTTCAGGCTCAAACGAGAGTAAAAATTTTGAATTTCTTGTTTTTGATTTGAGCAGAACTCTCGATTTGATTAGTAAAAAGAAAGATCTTTTAGAATCTTTAGAAAGAGAAAATTTATCAAAATCTCTTCAGATTAAGGAGTTAAAAATTGCTCTACCTTTGCAGCTAAATGAAAATGAATCCAAAAAAATCATCGAAATTTTAGATGAGCTAAAAAACTACCAACAGATCTATTGCGACGAATCAAATCCTTATCTGAGAAGCGACTTCAAGAAATCTGAAGATGTAAATACTGAACTTTTGGAAGGTAAACTTTTTGAACTGGAAGAAAATTTGAAACTTACCTTCGGGCAAAACGACAAACTAAAGAACATAGAAAAAGAAAGCTTTTTGATCAAAAGCGAGTTAGAGCTTTTTGCTAAGTTAAGTTTTTTTGGGCGCCTTAGAAACTTTTTTGAAATCAGAAAAATAAAGGAAAATTTCTTTAAAAAAGAAAATGAGATTAAGGACTTAAAATTTGAAATTTCCAAAAATGAACTCGGAAGAAAAAGAATCACTTTTGAAATCGAGAATTATTTCGAAATTCCTGCTGAAATAAAAGCTAACACTCAGCTGCTGACGCAAGAAATAAATTTAAGGAAATCTTATTTACCAAAACTTGATGAAACCTTGAAATACAAGGATTTGAAGCGGGAATTAGAAAATTTGGGCTGTGCAGATTTTTGGCAAAAAATTTTATTCAAAAAGTCGGCTTTTGAATCAGAAAAGAAGCTGCTCGACCAATTTTTTACAAATTTTTTCAATGCCAATCAAATAAAAACAGAAATATCAGAAATTGAACTAGGAAAAGAAAACCTAATTTCTGTAATCGAAAATTATTTTGAAATTCCTGCGGAAATAAAAACTGATAATCAACTGCTGGCGCAAGAAATAAATTTAAGAAAATCTTACTTACCAAAACTCAATGAAACCTTGAAATATAAGGATTT
>JACCEB010885196.1_pt1 | contig 20292 bp, 18 predicted proteins | sample 7454761 | NCBI WGS metagenome assembly JACCEB01 (sample SAMN15323454, study PRJNA562643) | freshwater metagenome | isolation source: river surface water | place: USA:Blue River Watershed | collected 2017-08-18 | reverse complement strand
CGTGCAGCAGAAGCCGGAGGGAACCACCGTAGGCAGCAATTCAGTAGCCGATTTTGTCAAACGAATTGCCACTACACCTGCAGGCACTGTACTGGATGAGCGCATCCTTTCTTACCAAATCAAAGTAGATGGATCTATGGCTAGTGCATGGACTCCCTATCAATTTTATGTAAACGACACCTTTTCTCATTGTGGAGTGAATTCCTTCCAGCTAGTGAAACTGGCAGAAGGATGGAAAATCGTCTACATCATCGATACCCGAAGAAAAGAACCCTGTCAAGAGTAATTTGTATGAATAAATTTAAAAGCGAAGTCTACCAGACTGCAATCACCCAATTGAAACAAAAAGAAGCCCTTCTTGCCGAAGAGCGAAAAAATATCATTGAAAGTATCCTCGAAGAGGAAAAAAATAGTGCGGGAGATAAGTACGAGACGAGTCGGGAAACCATGACTCAGGATCTCAACTCATTAGAAAAGCAAATCAAACAAAGCAATTTGGACTTAGAAGAATTGTATCGACTCCAAACCATCAAAGATACCCCTCCAACCGTGCAAGAAGGGGCACTAGTACAACTGGGAACCGAATGGTTTTTGTTGGCCGTCAGTGTGGGGCAGGTAAAAGTTGGAGATAAGTCCGTGTTTTTGTTAAGCAAAAACTCTCCCCTTGGAGAACTTCTAGTCGGTAAGAAAAAGGGAGAGACGATTCAGTTTCGAGGAAAGCCCCAATCCATCACCGAAATTCATTAAGTAGGCGGATTAGATGACGCTGCTATTAGCTAGCGACCAAGATTGATTTGAAAATATTCAATTTTACGAGCGTATTGATAAGCTATTTGCAATAAAAGGAGGCTTTTGTTTCATTTTTATTGATAATTCTATTTTTTTCTAGTAAAATTGAATGTCAATTGCTTCAGAAATGATTTTTCCAATTATCAACATCGGCTTGAGTTTGCCTTCACGGATCGGCGTAAGTATTGCTGGTGCATTTTCCCCGAAGGATTGGAATGGGCAATTTTCGCTGGAGTCAAAGCCCATGCAAGGGTAGATTTTTAGTTCTACTTGGATTGGTAATCCGACCCACTCTTTTCCTATCCATTTCATCATGAAAGTCATCAAATTTGGAGGTTCCTCAGTAGAAAACCCCAACAACATCCAGCTAGTTTTTCAGATCATTCAAGGCCAACTCCAGAAATCGGAGTTGGTGGTGGTCTTCTCTGCCTTTGGAGGGGTGACTGAGCAACTTTTTGCGCTAGCCAACCTGGCAAAATCAGGAGATCTAGGCTATTATAAGACGGCATTGCTAGCCCTGGAGCAAAGGCACTTGGATATGGCCAATGCGCTACTAGGGAATGAAAAAAGAGAGAAAGTTGACACCTTCATCCGCCAACGCTTCCATGAGTTGGAAGATCTCTACCACGGAATCTTCCTGATCAAGGAACAATCTCCGCGAACTCTAGATTACGTGGCAAGCTTTGGAGAGCGATTGAGTACCTTCATTCTCGCCGAGGCATTAGCAGCACAGGGAATACCCACTTGTTTTGTGGATGCACGAGAGATCATCCGAACCGATGATCGCTTTGGGCAGGCTCGTGTAGACGAAGCGACTACTCATGCACAAATTCAAGACTATTTTGCCAAGCAGGAGGGAGTTAAAGTGGTGACTGGCTTTATCGCCTCAACCATCAAAGGGGAAACCACCACTTTGGGTCGATCGGGTTCCGATTATACTGCTGCGATCTTGGCAAGCGCCTTAAATGCCGAGGTATTGGAGATTTGGACCGATGTGTCTGGCGTCTTGACCTGTGATCCCAAGATGGTGTATGCGGCATTTACCATTCCCCAGCTGAGCTATGCGGAAGCGATGGAACTTTCCCACTTTGGAGCCAAGGTTATTTTTCCGGCGACCATGCAGCCGGCGATGAAGAAAAACATCCCGATTCAAATTAAAAACACCTTCGAACCCAGCCACCCAGGTACCTTGATCAATGGACAGGTTCGCGAAGGCGGTTGGATCAAGGGAATAAGTTCGCGTTCCAATCTTACCCTGATGACCCTTCAAAGTGCAGGATGGATGGCAGCAGGGGGAAGTCTAGGACGAATTTTTACGGTTCTTTCTGAGGCTAGACTTTCGAGTTTGCTTATTTCTCAAGCCTCCTCGCAGCATAGCATCTGTCTGGCACTGGCCACTGAGGAGGCTATTTTAGCAAAGGAATTGATCGAGCAAGAGTTTTTCTACGAAATCAAGTCTGGGGAAATGGATCCGGTATCCCTAGTCCCTGGCCTAGCTTTGGTTGCTGTGGTGGGGGAAAATATGAAACATGATCCCGGAACTTCAGGAAGAATGTTTCGGGCCTTGGGCCAGAACAACATCAATGTGGCTGCAATCGCACAGGGAAGTTCTGAGTTGAATATTTCTGCCATCATTCCCCAGGCAGACTTACAAAAAGCTTTAAATGCCCTCCACGAGGTATTTTTCCTCTCAGAGCATAAGGTGGTCCACCTATTTTTGGTAGGTACTGGCCTTATAGGTACCGAACTCTTGCGCATGATTGCTCAGCAAAAGGAGAAATTGCTCCTCGAAAATCAGCTAGATATCCAAGTGCACGGCATTGCCAACAGTAGATACATGGCCTTCGATGAGGACGGCTTTGACTTGACTAATCTCCCTCAACTCGGCCCCTCGAAGTCCAAAATGGATTTGAATGCTTTTGTGGAGACCATTGAGGAAATGAACTTCTCCAATTCAGTGCTAGTCGACTGCACGGCAAGCCAGGAAGTCGCCCAAATTTACCCTCGAATATTGGGGGCGAAAATCGCGATTGTCACCCCAAACAAAAAAGCCAATTCAGGTTCTTTGGAAAGCTATTTGGCCTTGAAGCAACTTGCGAAAAGCCGAGGAGTACACTTTCTCTACGAAACCAATGTGGCGGCGGGACTTCCGGTAATCAATACCATTCACGACTTGATGCTTTCGGGTGATCGTGTTCACCGCATTGAGGCGGTACTGAGCGGCTCCCTGAATTTTATTTTTTCCGAGCTGGAGAAGGGACTTCCATTTTCAGAAGTGGTGGTCTTGGCCAAAGAAAGAGGATACACCGAGCCTGACCCAAGGGAAGATTTAAGTGGCCTAGATGTGGCTCGAAAAGTAGTCATCCTGGGCAGAGAAGCGGAACAAAAGTTGGAAGTAGAAGACATTGTGGTACACTCCTTGGTACCTGAAGAAGCAAGGCAGGGCTTGAGTGTTCAAGAGTTTCTTGAGGTGCTTAAAAAGCAAGATGCAGCCTATACCGAGCTACTAGCTACTGCTAAGGCCAAAGGAGAAAAATTGCGATTTATGGCTACCCTAGAAGAAGGAAAGGCCGAAATTCGCTTACGGTCCTTGCCAGCTTCTCATCCATTTTATGGGCTCGAAGGTTCTGACAACATGATTTTGCTGACTACTGACCGCTACTACGATCGACCTATGATCATCCGTGGACCTGGAGCTGGAGCTGAAGTGACGGCAGCAGGGGTATTTGCGGACGTGATTCGTGTGGGTAACTATACGCGAGATTAGGAAGGAAAATAACCATAGTACAATGTACCAGGTACCAGGTACCCCGCCTGCGGCAGGCAGGCAAGTACCAAGTATGGATCCTAAACCTAATCACATAATGCTACGATTGTGGACGGTGGAACGTTGACCATTTAAGCCACTGTAGGAATGGCAGATAATTTATTCCCTATTTCTTCCTTTCGATGGAATACAAGACCAAGTCTCGCAGAGAAGCTTTGTAAGCTGAATCAGGGAAATGATCCAGAAGCCCAAGTGCCTCCTGGTAAAACGCAGTCATCTTTTGCTTGGCATAATCGAGTCCCCCACTTTTCTTAACAAAGGAAATGACTTCATTCACTGCTTTTTTGTCTTCAGAGCGGTTTCGGATGAGGTACATGATTTTCTTTTTCTCCAACCAATCCGCATTTCGAAGCGCATAGATGAGTGGAAGAGTCATCTTTTTCTCCTTGATGTCAATTCCCAGCGGTTTGCCGATTTCATCCTCTCCATAATCAAAAAGGTCATCCTTGATCTGAAAGGCCATCCCTACTTTTTCTCCAAAGTTCCACATGCGTTGGATGGTTTCCTCGTCAGTACAGACACTGGAAGCTCCTACGGAGCAGCAGGAAGCGATTAAGCTTGCAGTCTTTTGACGGATGATTTGGTAATAAACTTCCTCTTCTACGTCCAATTTTCTCGCCTTGTAACTTTGAAGTAGCTCCCCCTCGGACATCTCGCGAACGGCATTGGAGACAATCCGTAAGAGGTGAAAGTCGTTGTGCTCTACACTTAGGAGCAAGCCTCGGGAGAGGAGGTAGTCCCCAACCAATACGGCAATTTTATTTTTCCAGAGGGCATTGATTGAAAAAAATCCTCTGCGGTAGTTGGCATCATCGACCACATCGTCGTGGACCAAGGATGCAGTATGCAGGAGTTCGATCAGTGCGGCACCTCGGTGGGTTGATTCATTGATTTGTCCACAGACTCCCGCTGTCAGAAACACAAACATGGGGCGCATTTGCTTCCCTTTGCGTTTGACGATGTAGTGGGTAATGTGGTCGAGCAACTTGACCTTACTTTTCATAAAGTCCCGAAACTTATGTTCAAACTGAGCCATCTCGGACTCAATGGGGACTTGAATGTGTTTGAGGTCTAGTTTCATCACGGTTGGAAGCTGTAAAAATACCACGCTTTTTGGCATGGACAACAATTTGGAAACTTCCTTTTTCTTTCAACTCCAGAAGCGTGAAAACGTTTCTTTTTTTGTAATTTAAATTCTTCGTTCACTTTTCTCCACCTGCTTACTTATGAAAAAGTTTCGAATCGAATTGAAATGGGGTTTTCTTTTCTTCTTGTCAGGCTTGGCATGGATGGTTTTAGAGAAAAGTCTCGGCTGGCACGATCGTTTGATCGAGCAGCATGCCACCTACACCCTCTTGTATGCGCCTCTAGCGATTTTCATTTATGTAGTAGCACTATGGGAGAAAAAGAAAAAAACCTACCGAGGAAGGATGACATTTTTGCAGGGGCTACTATCTGGTTTGGTGATTACCTTCGTGGTAGTGCTACTTACTCCTCTGAGCCAATACATTTCTCACTCCCTGATTTCTCCAGATTATTTTTCCAACATTATTCAGTTGACGGTCAACTCTGGAAAAATGACTTTGCAGGAGGCCGAAGCTCATTTTAACCTGATGAATTACACGACAATGTCTGTGTTCTTTGCAGCAGGGATGGGTTTGCTCACGACAGTGGTCGTGATGATTTTTATGAAATCTATCCCACAGAAAGATCCCTCTGAATAATTTGGAACCCCACAGTTCCTTTTTGCTTATCTTTGGGAGTTTTTAAAAACAGAACGACCACTTGGAGGAGAACTACATCAAACACCAATACGCTCCCATTTTGCCTGAAAAAGACGAATGGCCTGTGGTTAAGCTCGCCCGTGAGCGGAAGGAATTTGTCAAAAAGGTAGCCAACCTTGCGGAAGGGAGAATTTTAGACCTGATCGGGAAGAATCCCGAAATCTTGAAGGAAGAGCTTGAGACAACCCTCTATCGGGAAAAACTACGCATTAAGCAAAATCCTTGGGATGTGGATCCTGACGATGAAGGTCCTTTTTGGGGGGAAGTAAAAAGCAACTTGCTTCAAATTCATACCGAAGTTTCTGGAAATAAAGCCAAGAAATTGGAAGCCTACCAGGCCGTATTGCGTAAAATCACTGCGCGCTATTCCGAAGAAATTGCATCTAATTTCAAAGCTTCCCATTACAAGTTTACCCGAAGGGTGGTGACCTATGGCTTCTCACGCCTACTCAATGCTGCTCGGGTTAAGGGTTTTGGGTCCTTGTTCAGCAATCAATATACCCTCCAAGATAAAATTCAAATTACGGGGCAAACTGCTCAGCTTCGGGAGTTAGCCCGAAAAGGAACTGTGGTGATGGTACCTACCCATTTCTCGAATTTGGATAGCATCCTCATTGGATGGATTATTTCCGTTTTGGGAATGCCTCCATTTATTTATGGGGCGGGTCTGAACCTATTTAATATTTCGATTTTTGCCTATTTCATGAATGCCTTAGGCGCCTACAAGGTGGATCGAAGAAAGAAAAATATGATGTACTTGGAGACTTTGAAAACTTATTCCAAGGAGGCAATTCAATTTGGTTGTCATAGTCTGTTTTTTCCTGGAGGAACTCGTTCTAGAAGCGGAATTATTGAATCTAAACTCAAGTTAGGGCTGCTTAGTACAGCTATAGAAGCTCAACGCGCCAATTTTCAAAATGGCATTTCCGATGTGTCTGGAAAGATTTTTATTGTCCCAGTGACCATCAATTACCACTTTGTACTAGAGGCTCCAGGACTTATTCAAGATTACCTGAGCCAGACTGGACAAGAGCGCTACTACAAGGAAAACGATGAGTTTTCCACCTCCTACAAGATTTCGAAGTTCCTCTTCAAGTTTTTCACCAAAGGGTCAGACATTTCTGTTTCCATAGGCCGCGCCATGGATGTTATGGGAAATTATGTGGATGAAGAGGGGAAAAGTTTAGACAAGTGGGGGCGTGTGGTGAATACCCAAGAGTACTTTATGTCCAATGGAAAAGTCACGGTAGATACGCAACGCGAGGAAGAGTACACCCAGATGCTAGGTAAGCGGATTGTGGAAGAGTTTCATAAAATCAATCGGGTATTTAGTTCGCACTTGGTGGCTTTCGTAGCTTTTGAATTGATCCAGTCAAAGAATACCAAACTAGACTTGTTTGATTTGATCCGTCTTCCGCAAGAAGATTTGGTCCTCAATTACGAGGAGTTCAAATCTGCTTGTCAACGTGTATTGGATCAGATCTTTGAATTAAAGGCTCAGGGTAAGATTGACTCGGCCCCTCACCTCAACCGTCCTATGGATGAGATTATCACACATGGGTTGGAGAACGTAGGCTTGTACCATGCCAAGCGTCCGTTGATTAAAGATGAGTTGGGCAATTTGGCTACCGAAGACATGAGCTTGCTCTATTTTTACCACAACAGACTGCACGGATATGGCCTTGAAAAACTCTTCTAAACCGCAGCCCATCGGCGTAATCGGAGTGGGAAGCTTCGGAACGGCCATAGCAAATATGCTGGCTGAAAAAAATGAGGTGATGGTCTATTCCCGCAAGCAAGAAGTGGTGGAGGAAATCAACAACCAGCACAGTGCTTCAGGAAAAATACTCAACCCCAAGATTCGGGGTACTTTTTCTCCGGAGGAACTTTGTGCCTCCTGCGGAGTACTTTTCTTTATGATTCCTTCTGCAGCATTCTTGGCAGTGACGCGAACCTTTGCCCCCTTTTTACATCCCTATCACCTGGTGATACATGGTACCAAGGGATTGGCTGTGCAACTAGGTGAAGGAGAGAATTGGGATACCGTAAAAAAACTCCGACGCAATCAAGTCCTAACCATGAGTGAGGTGATTGTGCAAGAAACGCTTGCAGTACGAGTGGGTTGCCTTGCAGGACCTAATATCTCCAAGGAACTTACTCATGGACAACCTGCTGCTACGGTGATCGCCAGCAAGTACAACGAGGTCATTCAGGAGGGTCAGCGTTTGCTTCGCTCCGAAAAATTCCAAGTTTATGGCAATTCGGATATCATTGGTGTAGAGCTCAGTGGAGTGCTCAAAAATATCATTGCCATTGCAGCTGGAGCTTTGGCAGGCTTAGGATTGGGAGAAAATGCAAAAGGCCTGTTGATCTCTCGAGGAATCGTGGAGATGGCGCATTTGAGTAAAGCACTAGGAGGAACCGCCAGTTCGGTCATGGGTCTTGCTGGCATCGGTGACTTGGTGACTACCTGCAACTCCCCGGATTCCAGAAATTTTACCGTAGGATTTCGCCTTGCAAAAGGGGAGAGCCTAAGTCAGATTATGGCCTCTATGGAAGAGGTGGCAGAAGGGGTCAATACCATCCGAATTGTAGATGCCTTTTTGAAAACTGCAGGCATCCGTGCCCCAATTACTGAAAATCTGCACCGTGTACTATTTGAAGATCTATCCATCGAAGAGGCTCTTCAGTTTTTGATGAAGTATCCCTTCAGTGTGGATGTGGATTTTGTCTAGGTAGGTATGGAAGTAAATATTGTTAATCTTTACTTGGAAGGCACCAACTTGATCAAAAGTCCTGTTCCCTCGGTGATGGCATATAGATATCCATCCGGGCTCTGAGCCACTTGCCTTACCCGGCCTATTCCTGGAAGTAATTTTTCTTCTCCCACAGGTTTGGTTCCATTCATCTCCACCCGTGCAATGTGCGTGCCTGCCAATGCAGCAACGAGGATATTTCCTTTCCAAGCGGGGTAGCGATCTGATGTCACTAGGGTCATCCCACAGGTGGCAATCGAAGGAACCCAGTACTTGATAGGCTGCTCCATTCCCTCTTTTTCAGTGATCTCCGTGATCGGGGTCCCGTTGTAGTTGATGCCGTAGGTGATGACTGGCCAACCGTAATTTTTACCTTTTTCGAGCAGATTCAATTCGTCCCCACCCCGAGGACCATGTTCCACTTCCCAAAGGCGATTGGAAGCCTTGTCGAAAAATAACCCCTGTGGATTTCGATTCCCATAAGTCCAAATCGAGCCTATCGCTCCTGGGGTAGATACAAACGGGTTGTCAGCAGGAATTCGTCCATCGTCATGGATGCGGTGAATCTTTCCATGTGAATTAGTTAGATTTTGTGCATTGTCCTGACTGCCTCGCTCCCCATTGCTGAAGTAGAGGTAGTTTTGATTGTCAAAGACGATTCTGCTACCGTAATGAGTTCCTCCTTTCCATTCGGGACTAGTGACAATCAGTTCTTCAAATGAGGTAACAGCAGTTCCTGATAATTTAAATCGAGCAATAGTCGTTGCACCTCCATTGCCCACAGGTTTGCCATAAGCAATGTAAATCCAGCCATTCTGGGCATAATTGGGATGAGTGGCAATGTCCAACAATCCGGCTTGACCTGTGGTGTAGAACGTGGGCAGTCCAGTTACTTTTTGGCCTGTGTAACTATCTTTTTTGAAGATAAGGAGCTCTCCTTTTTTTTCGGTCACCAACATGGTTTCTGCTTCGATCCAAGTCATGCCCCAAGGGTTTTGAAATCCACGGTGGAGGGTGTCCACCTTGATGACCATCTTTTCAGTTTGGGTAGTAAAATTTAGGTTGGGTAGGCTATCTGGAAGAGAATCTCCATCCTTGGCATGGCAAGAAAAAAGAGGAGACAGCATGCCCATGAAAGTAACGAGAAAGAGAGGGAAATTTTTCATAGTGTTCGAAATCAAGAATATACCTCCCTAACGCATGAAAAGCTGAAAGAGTTTGAAAGGCAGGGTCAATTTTAGTTTGTTTCAGTGAGATAATTTATCGGCAAGATGAGTACAAAAAAAGACCTTTCGTTTGAAAGGTCTTCTAGGGGTCTGAGTTGTTATTTTTTTATCGGATTGGGAGCAATTTGATCAACAAGCCTGTTGCCTCGGTGATGGCATAGATGTATCCATCTGGGCTCTGGGCTACCTGACGAACACGTCCGATATCCTGAAGTAATTTTTCCTCCTTCACATAAGCAGTTCCATTCATCTCCACGCGAGCGATGTGCTGCTTCGCCAAAGCGGCAACTAGGATATTTCCTTTCCATGCGGGGTATTTGTCAGAGCTGACCACGGTCACACCGCAAGTCGCGATAGAGGGTACCCAATAATGCTTGGGTTGTTCCATACCTTCTTTTTCTTGGATATCCGTGATAGGTGTACCATCGTAATTGATTCCGTAGGTAATCACTGGCCAGCCATAATTCTTACCTTTTTCAATCAGGTTGAGTTCATCGCCACCCATTGGGCCATGTTCCACCTCCCAGATTCGATCGGTTTCCTTGTCATAAAATAGCCCTTGTGGGTTTCTGTTGCCATAGGTCCAAATCGAACTGGTATTGCCCAAGGAATCCTTGAAGGGGTTGTCTGCAGGAATACCCCCATCGTCCTTGATGCGGTGGATTTTTCCATGAGCATTGTTTAAGTTTTGTGCATTCATCGGGATATTTCCCTTGTCTCCGTTGGAGAAATAGAGGAAGCCAGCCTTGTCAAAAACGATGCGGCTACCAAAGTGACGGCCACCTTTCCAGGAAGGTCCTGCTACGATTAATTCTTCTTGATTGACTGCATTTGTGCCCTCTAATTTGAATCTTAGGATAGTGGTGGCAGCTGTACTGTCTTCAAAATGCTTCGCATAGGAGATGTAAATCCAACCATTTTCTGCATAGTTGGGATGCACAGCGATATCCAATAGACCTGCTTGATTCACGTTGTGAACAGGTGGAAGGCCCTGGATTTTTTCTCCTGTAAATTTATCTTCCTTGAACACTAAGATTTCTCCTTTTCTTTCGGTCACCAGGAGGGTTCCATCTGGAAGCCAGGTCATGCCCCAAGGATTCTCGAATCCGCTGTGTAGCGTATCCACCTTGATGAGCAATTTTTCGGTTTGGGTTGCAAATCGTTCGTCGATGACGGGTGCTTTAGGTCCACAAGAGGACCAAAATAAGGTGGTCGCTAGTACAGCGACAAGGGACAAATACAGGGAACGTGAGCTCATACAAGAATTGGATTAGGTAGACAAATGTAAAAATCTCTAGTAATTTCTCCTTCACAAATGTGAAAAGTGGTCAGGAATTTGGATTAGCGATTCCCAATGGATCCACACCTGGGATTGTGCTTTTCATTTCTCCTTCTTTATGTACCTTCGTGGGGAAGAAATCCCTCGTTCTTCGTTGAACTTATGCGTGCAACCCTGGTTTACAAATTTGGAGGAGCATCGGTCAAAGATGCACCTGCTTTGAGAAATCTATACGATATTTTGCTTCCTCGATTGCAAACGAGTACGGTCATCGTGGTCTCTGCCATGGGCAAAACTACCAATGCCTTGGAAGTGATTTTGAACAAAAAATTGGCAGGGGAGGAATACGATACCGAATGGAATTCACTCAAGAAATTTCATAAAGATCTTTGTGCAGAACTTTTTCCGGAGTCACACCCAGTAGGGGAGCAATTGGACACATTTTTCTCTGACGCATGGGAGGCCATTCAGGCGCAAGTGTCCAAAGCAAATTACGATGAGGTGTACGACCAGGTGGTCTGCTTTGGGGAGCTGATTTCTTCCTTGATTGTATCCGAGTACTTGGGTTTCCGAGGATTGCCCAACCGTTGGGAAGATGCGCGTGAAGTGATTCACACGGACTCGGATTATCGCTTTGCAAAAATAGATTGGGAAAAGACCCGCAGTGCTTGCCAGAATCAATGGGCTGGCCTATTGGATCACACAACGATTTTGACCCAAGGATTTATAGGGAGAGATCCTCAGGGACGAACCACCACGCTTGGAAGAGAGGGATCTGATTTTACAGCGGCAATTCTTGCCACTAGCTTGGATGCGGAGTCGGTAACGATTTGGAAAGATGTGCCTGGCGTGCTCAATGCAGATCCCAAACTATTTCCAAATACTCAAAAATTTGAAGAACTCAGGTACCGCGAGGCAGCAGAAATGACCTATTTCGGGGCTTCGGTCATCCACCCCAAAACCATCAAGCCGCTGGCCAATGCAGGTATCCCCCTTTTTGTTAAATCCTTTTTAAATCCAGAAGGCTCAGGAACCAAAATTCATGAACATGCTGCCCCGCACGAGGTGCCTACTTTAGTACTGAAGAAAAATCAAGTATTGGTGACCTTCAAGGTGACTGACTTTACCTTCATTGAAGAAAAGCATATTCATCTTATTTACGAGCAGCTTCAAGTACTCAAGTTGCGCGTGAATATGTTGCAGGTATCTGCCATCACAGTTTCTATCGTACTGGACACACAGCCTTTCAAGTTGGAGCAGCTGGTGGAAAGTTTAAAAGCTGCCTTTGAGATTCGATACAATGAGGAACTAGAACTCCTGACCATCCTCAAGCCTAGAGTGGAGGAAATTTCCAAGTTGATGGAAGGATATGCCGTCCTTTTGGAACAAACCACCCGAACCACCTATCAGGCCGTTCGAAGAAAAAAGTAGGTTTTGGCTTCACTTGCTGGCGGGTTTTGCTAACTTTTAGTAAATAAATCCCTGATACTCATGTCCACACGCCGACGTTTTCTCCATCAAGCTGGCCTTACCACGCTCGCACTCAGTCTTCCTTTTTCTGACAGCATTGCCCAGGCATTGGGTCAACAAGAGCCAAAGGTATTGCGCGTAGCCCTCATGGGTCTAGGAAGTTATGCCTCCCGTGTGGCCGAAGCGATGAAGGATTGCTCAAGAGCAAAATTAGTAGGCGTCATCAGCGGCACCCCATCCAAAATAGAACAGTGGAAGGAAAAATATGGGCTTCCTGCACAAAATTGCTACTCCTACACCAATGTAGATGAAATTAAAAACAACAAAGACATCGATGCCGTCTACGTGATTACTCCCAATGCCTTGCACAAGGAGCATACCCTATTATTGGCTAAGGCGGGCAAGCACGTGATCTGTGAAAAGCCCATGGCTGTCAACGCCCAAGAGGGGCAGGAAATGATTGCAGCGTGTAAAGCAGCGGGGGTGCAGCTCTTGATCGGCTACCGCATGCACTTTGAGGCCAATACCCTAGACATTGTCAAAAGACAGCGTGCTGGTGAATTTGGCAAAACACTATTTTTTAAAGGCCTAAGTGGATTTATAATTGGAGACCCTTCCCAATGGAGGCTCAAAAAGGCACTCTCTGGTGGTGGAGCGATGATGGATATAGGCATCTATTCCATCAATGGAGCCCGCTACTTACTTGGGGAGGATCCGATTTGGGTGACTGCACAGGAAACGAAAACTGATCCAATCAAATTTGGGGAAGGTATTGACGAGACCATCACCTTTCAGATGGGCTTCCCTTCAGGTGCTACTGCCTCTTGCTTATCTACCTATTCCCTGAATTACTTGGATAAATTTTTTCTCAGCGGGACTAAAGGTTTTGCAGAAATGCAGCCTTCCACAGGCTACGGTCCCATCAAGGCTAGGACTCATTCTGGTCCACTCGAGCATAGCCATGTGACTCATCAAACCACCCAAATGGATGAAATGGCAGCGATTATCTTGGATGGCAAGCAACCGCTAATCCCAGTTGATGGAGAAGAAGGATTGAAGGACATGCATATCGTAGATGCCATCTATGAGGCGGTGAAAACTGGGCAAAAAGTAAAAATTTCTGGCCAATAGAAGCTGAGAAACAAGGAAGGTTAGGTGCTATAAATTGGAGTGTTGAGCATGTGTCAATAATTACAACACTTGCTCCCTTTTTTCGACTAGCACCGGATGTACCTTCTTCAAATGGTTGAGAAATTCATCAAGTGCTTCGTCTAGAATACGGTATACTTCCTCAAATTCCTTTTCACCTCCATAATAGGGGTCTGGTACAGGGAGACCCATACTCCCAGGGACAAAGTTGCGCATGAGGTAAACTTCCTTGGTTGAGTGGGGAGTTTTTTCCTTCAGCTGATTTAAATTTTTTAGATTGTGTTCATCCATCGCCACGATATAGGTAAAATCCCTGAAATCTGTACGGTGAACCTGTCTTCCTCTATGCTGGATAGGAATGCCTTTCTCTTTGGCGCAACGAAGCGTACGTTCGTCTGGAAGTTCTCCAATATGGTAATCCGAAGTGCCCGCGCTATCCGATTGCAGGTGTTTTTCCAATCCCATAGATTTTACCTTGGCATTAAAAATCCCTTCCGCTAGGGGAGACCGGCAGATATTGCCCAAACACACAAACAAAACTTTAATCATTTCTTAGGTAAATGAAAGCAATTCCAAACAAAATTGTATCCACTTTCAAATCTATAGGGTTGGTGGTGAGCCTCTTGCAAGGCATCAAACTGTAAAAAAAAGACCATCGGATAATTCATCCAAGCAAAAGCTAAAAAAAATATAGAAATCTAAGGGATTGCCTACTTTTGAAGGATGAACGCCGTGTATACCTTGTTGATGGAGTTAAGCACCAGGATTTTACCAATCCTTGGCGTTTTTGTGCCAAAAATCAGGCATTTTTTAGCGCAGCGCAGCGATTTGTTTTCAAAACTTGCTGATTTTCGAACTGCCCACCCAGGCCCCTTGACCTGGTTTCATGTGGCCTCCCTAGGCGAATACGAACAAGCAAAACCGGTCATTGCCGCACTTAAGGCCAAGGAACCTAAAACTTGGGTTGTAGTTAGTTTTTTTAGCCCCTCTGGGTACGAACCCACAAGCAGGAGGTCGCAGTCTGGTGTGGATTACATTACTTACCTTCCTCTCGATCGTAAGTCTTGGGCGGAGCGTTTTGTGGAGATCCTACAGCCTAGTCAAAGTATCTTTGTGAAGTATGACCTTTGGTACCACCACCTGCAAGCGCTAAAAAAGCGCGACATTCCCATGTATTTGATTGCAGCTTCCTTTCGGCCTGAGCAATCCTATTTTGCCTGGTATGGCAAATTCTTCCGCAGGATGCTAGCGCAAATGGACTGGATTTTTACCCAAAATGCAGCCAGCATTCAGCTCCTGACTTCACTCAAAATCACCAAGGCTAGCCTAACTGGAGATACACGATTTGATCGTGTAGCTGCTACTGCTGCCCAACCATTGGATTTTCCGGCAATTAAAAATTGGATCCAGGATCGGCCTACGGTTGTCATCGGATCAGCATGGGAGGAAGATATGAATCTGCTTATTCCCTTGATCCAATCCAAACCAGATTGGCTATGGATCATAGCACCCCATGCAATAGACGCAGTGGTGATTGACCGATGGGCAACTACGCTTGGAGTCCCGTTTCAAAAATATTCCCAGTGGAAAGAGGAGCAATCCCATCGAATCCTATTTATTGACAACATCGGAATGCTTTCTTCCTTGTACCAATTTGCCCATATTGCGTACGTGGGCGGTGCCTTCGGCAAGGGTCTTCATAATATTTTGGAGCCTTTGGGATTTGGAGTTCCGGTGATTTTTGGAAAGCTAAGACGTGCTTCCAAATTTCCTGAAGCTGCACAAAGCCAGGTAGAGGGATGTGGCTTCACGGTAGCGGACGCACAAGAACTTCAAGAAGTAGTGGCAAAGCTGGAGCAATCAGGATTTTATTCACAATCCGTGGCCGCTTCCCAAAACTGGGTCAAGGCAAACCTGGGTGCTGCCACTCGAATTACCGAACACCTAAGTAGAACTGCCAAATGAAAGGAAGAGTCATCAAATCTACGGGGAGTTGGTACCTGGTTCATACCGATCTGGGGATCCTTTCTGCGCGCCTGAAAGGAAAATTTAAGCAGGATGAGCTCAAACTGACCAACCCGATTGCTGTTGGCGATTGGGTATCATTGGAAAAGGAGGAGGGACAGGAGTCGGCGGTGATTCATGAAATTTTTCCTCGGGACAATTATGTCATTCGAAAATCTACGCGAAAGCAGCATTTTTCACACATCATCGCGAGCAATATTGATCAGGCGATTTTGGTGATTACGATGAAGAAGCCAAGAACCTCGCTAGGCTTTATTGATCGGTTTTTGGTGGCTACGGAGAGTTATGGCATCCCAACCCTGCTTGTCGTCAATAAGATGGATCAGTTGGAAGGAGAAGATGAAAAAGATTGGCTCCAAGATATTCATGAGATTTATGTGCCACTTGGTTATCCGGTGGTAGAGGTTTCTGCTTTGGAGGATCAGGATCTTGACTCCAAGCTGCTACCCTATATTCAGGGGAAATCCAACCTAATTTCAGGGCATTCGGGTGTGGGAAAGAGTACCTTGCTCAATGCGCTGCTCCCTCATGCAAAGCAGGAAACCAAGGAGGTATCTGATTACAGTGCCAAAGGGGTGCATACGACCACATTTGCGGAACTATTTTTCTTACCCGGATCAGGAGACCTCATCGATACGCCTGGGATCAAAGAGTTTGGCATTTTGGATGTGGCAGAGGAAGAACTCTCCCACTTTTTCCCAGAGATGCGGCAGTACCTGGGGCAGTGTAAATACAACAATTGCACCCATGTCAACGAGCCAGGTTGTGTTGTTCTTGCTAAACTAAACGAAGGATATATTCATCCCTACCGGTACCAGAGTTACCTGAATATCCTGAGCGAGGAGGATAGTCATCGATAAAGTGTTTTGAATCTAGGGCAAATTGGCCTAATTTTCCTCTTCTAAATTTCATTCCATGAGCGAAGTACTGAACCATAAGCAAGTAGGGCAGAAGATCACCCGAATGGCCTTTGAAATCTATGAGCGAAATCTCCATGCTTCTGCTGGAATTGTAGTAGCAGGAATTACCGGTATGGGCACTACTTTGGGTCACTTGCTGGCGACGGAGTTACGGAAAATTTCCCCCATCCAGGTGGAGGAAGTGGAAGTGCTTTTGGATAAGCAGGCTGTTTCCACTTCTGAGGTACAGCTCTCTGCGCCAATTGCCTTGGCAGGCAAGACCATCCTCTTGGTGGACGATGTTCTCAATACGGGCAAAACCTTAGTCTATGCCCTGAAGCCTTTTTTGGCGCAAGAAGTAGAAAAAATGGAAATAGCCGTATTGGTCAACCGTAGCCATGGCCTTTTTCCCGTGAAGCCCGATTATACGGGTTTTGAATTAGCGACCACCTTCAACGAACACATTCGGGTGGATTTTTCCGAAAACAACTATTCCGTTCACCTTCTCTAAGTCTCCATGTCTATTCATTCCGCTGCTTCTGTGAAGCGCATTACTACGCATACGCTTCAGGAAATGAAGCTTCGTGGAGAAAAAATTTCCATGTTGACAGCCTATGATTTTTCCATGGCCAGAATTGTGGATGAAGCAGGGATGGACATCATTCTTGTGGGGGATTCGGCGTCCAATGTGATGGCAGGCCACGAGACAACCCTTCCGATCACCCTGGATCAAATGATCTACCATGCTTCTGCAGTGGTTCGCGCGGTAAAACGCGCTTTTGTAGTAGTGGATATTCCTTTTGGTAACTACCAAGGCAATAGTTCGGAGGCCTTGCGTTCGGCCATCCGAATCATGAAGGAGTCTGGAGCTCATGCCGTCAAAGTGGAGGGTGGAGCTGAGATTAAGGAATCTGTCTTGCGCATATTGAGCGCTGGAGTGCCTGTTATGGGGCACTTGGGCCTGACTCCCCAGTCCATCTACAAGTTTGGGACCTACACTGTCCGCGCTCGAGAAGAGGAGGAAGCAGAAAAATTGATTGAAGATGCCAAGCTCCTAGAGGCTTGCGGTTGCTTTGCCCTAGTTTTGGAAAAAATTCCTGCGGCCTTGGGCAAGCGAGTAGCAGAAGCACTCACTATTCCTGTCATCGGCATCGGTGCTGGAGGCGATGTAGATGGTCAGGTACTCGTGATGCATGATATGTTGGGAATCACCCAAGAATTTAAGCCACGGTTTTTGAGACGCTATGCCGATTTGCAAAAAATCATGACCGAGGCATTTCAAAGCTACATTGCCGACGTAAAGTCAAAAGATTTCCCAAGCTCTTCAGAGAGTTATTGATTGCTTGGTCAAAACTCCGATTTGAAATAAAAAACCCAAAAATCTTTCTATCATTCCTCCCTCTTAAACCTCCCTTAAGCGAGGTTTTTTTGGTGTGCCTCTACCCGAAGGATAAAGTCACTTAAGACATTCATGTAGTTGATAAATGCGTCGTAAGGCGTATCGTAAGGACTGAAATACTCATGCACCGACCCATCTGAAAAGAACTTGGTACAGATGTAATAAAAGTGATCGGAAGTCTGTAGGTATTCCCAATCGCGAAGTAGATCTGGATCTTGAATTTTTCGAATTTTCTTTTCCAGTTCATACAACCGATCAAAAGCCTCATCCTGCATGTCATTTCCTAACCAGGCAGTAAGGTCACGCTCCTCATCCGCCCAAGAAATTGGGGTAGGCACATGAATGCTTCCTACAGCAGGTAGCGCTGCTAACACTTCAGATGGGGTGGAAAAGGTAAAGTTGGATTGCGTAAATACAGTCTCTGGGAGGTGACGCATAAAGTCAAAAATTCCAGTTTCTGCCCACTGGTGCTCCCCAAAAGTTTCGTAATCCATGAATAGGTTGACCACAGGCTCTTCCTTGGGAAGGGCATTGAGCCAAGACACAAACTTGTCCGTGCTGAGTGGAAAGTCTCCCCAGGTTTTATCACCAAATCGGAAGGCGATGTCATCTGACAGTCTGAAATTTTTCAACAGCACTTTCAGGTTGGAGTTTTGAGCATTGGAATAGACGTAGTTGGGACTTTTCCATCCCAAAACATGCTTGGCACCTTCGGTTAGGACTCCTTGGAAACCTAGCTCTGCCACCATTTTTCCGATCTGATCTGAATAAATCAATTCGGTATTCCTGAAGACACTTGGGCTGTAGCCATTAAAGAGGGTCTTAATTCTTTCTTGATGTTTGTGAACTAGTGAAGCAAACTCCTCCTTGCTTTTTAGCGCCGCGAGGGAGTGAGAATAGGTTTCATTGAGTAATTCCACATGCCCTGTGGCCACCAAGCGTTGGAAGCTTTCCAGTACATCGGGGGCATAGGCTTCCATCTGGTCCAAGAAGGTGCCGGAGATGGAAAATGCCACCTTGAATCTGCCCTCATAGCGTTGAATGAGTTCCAACAACAGGGAATTCATCGGGAGATAGCATTTCTGTGCTACTTTTCGAATGACGTTTCGATTGAGGTAATCGTTCCAATAGTAGTGGTCCTCCCCGATGTCAAAAAAACGGTAGGGCTTAAGCCGGAAGGGTTGATGGACCTGGAAATAAAAACAGACGGTTCTCATGTGCGTTGCGCTAAAAGTTTTTCATAGACTGTTACAAGTTTGGCAGCTACATGCTCCCATTTCAATTTTTTCAATTCATCTGCTCCTAACTCGGTAAACATTCGAGCGATACTTTGATAGTGCAGCAATCCAAAAATGGCATCAGCCATCGCGTCTACATCCCAAAAATCAATTTTGATGGCATTATTCAACACTTCTGCCACCCCAGATTGCTTGGAGATAATTACAGGAGTGTTGTGTCGCACTGCTTCCAAGGGTGCAATGCCGAAGGGCTCGGATACGGAAGGCATCACATACACATCGCTGATGGCATACATGTGATCCACATCGTCCCCTTTCAAGAATCCTGTAAAATGAAATTTAGTTCCCATGCGAAGTTCGGCCACGCGATCTACCATTTTGTTGAGTAGATCTCCTGACCCGGCCATGACAAATCGAACATTGGGGTCTCGATCTATCACCTTTTTGGCGGCCTCCACAAAATACTCTGGACCCTTCTGGTAAGTAATCCGACCTAGAAACGTTACGATTTTTTCAGGTACTTTTTTCTGAAAAGAGGACTTGATGATGCTCGCATCAAGTACCGCGTTGTGCAAAACAGTTACCTTTTCTGGAGGGATGCCGTACTTCCGCACACAAATATTTTTGGTCAACTGACTTACCGCTACCACATGGTCTGCGGCATGCATGCCCGCACGTTCGATTTCAAAGACCGGAAAGTTGACCGACTCCCCAGATCGATCATACTCTGTAGCATGTACATGGACGACCAAGGGCTTACCACTGATTTCTTTGGCGGCGATGCCTGCAGGATAAGCTAGCCAGTCGTGTGCATGGATGATGTCAAAGTCACTTCGGTCTCGAGCGATCTGAGCCCCTACCAGGGCATAGCGAGACACTTCCTCCATGAGGTTTTTCCCGTATTTGCCGCTAAACTGGTAATTGGTAGAAAAAATACTTTCAGCTACATCCGTACGGTCATGCAAGGCGTAGTCGGTATATTTTTTGAACTCTTGAGGCCCTAGGTAAGGAACCAAGTGGCTATTCACTTCTAAATAGGTCAGATTTTTCCAAAGTTTTTTAAATCTTCGCTCCCGGTAATCGATGGTTACCCCGCTGGCATTGACAAAATCAGCCACGGGTTCTTCATCTCCCCAGAGTTTGGGTACCACAAAAATCACCTCTTGCTTGTGGACATTCATCCCTTGGATCAATCCATAGCAAGCTGTGCCAAGTCCTCCAGAAATATGGGGTGGAAATTCCCACCCAAACATGAGTACTTTCATAAAAAATGCGTTAAATCTGTTTGACTAAGTCCATCATGCGGAGCAGCTCTGCAATACTCCAAGCCTGGGAGACCGATCCTTTGGGGCGGTGTGGAGCATCCCCGTCGTAAATCTCAGCTACAGTGCCCACTCCATACTGCATCATGACGCCATCAAAGCCTTTGATAATTTTCTCTACGAAAATTT
>JACCEB011836779.1_pt1 | contig 20298 bp, 10 predicted proteins | sample 7454761 | NCBI WGS metagenome assembly JACCEB01 (sample SAMN15323454, study PRJNA562643) | freshwater metagenome | isolation source: river surface water | place: USA:Blue River Watershed | collected 2017-08-18 | reverse complement strand
GTTGTAGTAGTATATGGTGTTGTGTAATCAGTAGATGTAGTAGTTGTATACGGTGTTGTATAATCAGTAGAAGTTGTAGTTGTATACGGTGTTGTATAATCAGTAGAAGTTGTAGTTGTATACGGTGTTGTGTAATCAGTAGATGTAGTGGTTGTAGTAGTATATGGTGTTGTGTAATCAGTAGATGTAGTGGTTGTAGTAGTATATGGTGTTGTGTAATCAGTAGAGGTAGTAGTTGTGTAATCAGTAGGCCCAGTAGGAGGAATAGGAGCATCAGAATCTGTAGGCCCAGATGGAGTGTATAGTGTTGTAGTAGTTGTAGCATTTGGGTCTTCATAAGTAGGATTAGTTAGTTTTAATACTGCAGTTATTTGTGTTTTTCCCGGAGAGATACCTATGTCAGTATTATCAAAAGTAATATATTTAGGAATTGAACCATCTGCCAGGTCTACGAAACTGGCAACTTCTGTTGGAAAATTAATATTTATATAATTATTAAATATTGTGGCAAGTTCTGTAATAAGTATGTTTGCTATAGATTTGTTTGTCTTAGAATTATAATAATCTGTAAATCCAGGATAATAATTATCAATACCTCTCATATAATTATTAATTAATATCCATTGGATAGTTTGATTTTTGGTTAAATAATTGCCAGTTTCACTATTCCTATCAAGAGTTGGATTATATGGATTTAACTCTGAATATTTTACAGACATAAACAAGCTAGATGCTTGTTTTAATGAAAGTTTATCTAAGTTGGGTTCAAGTGTTGAAGCCCATGAGTCATCAGGATTTTTTGTATACAGTTTTTGAAATTCAGGAAACCATGAAATAACCAAATAATTATTATTTGATACACAAGTAATTATTTCCTGGTTATCCATATCATCTATATTTGCGGTTTCATCACATGATAGTGGTATATAATTGGGTGTATCTTCTAATATAAAATTATTATTTGCAGTTGTGGTAGTTGGATTACTTTTGTTTGTTAAATTTTCAGCATCCGGATTATTCAATATAATTATAGGTTCAGTAGAAGTTGTTGTAGTAGTTGTAGTAGTCGTTGGTTCAGTAGTTGTAGTAGTTGTAGTCGTTGGTTCAGTAGTTGTAGTAGTTGTAGTCGTTGGTTCAGTAGTTGTAGTAGTTGTAGTTGGTTCAGTAGTTGTAGTAGTTGTAGTTGGTTCTGCACTATTTTTAAATGATAAATGGAAATATAAATCTTTTTGATATATCTTTGGTATTGAGCTAGACAGATTTGTATAATCTTCTAATCGAAAATGTGTAGTTGGACAACCAATTGTAGATGCAGTTTCTGGGTCATGCAAATGAAAAATTAGTCCATTTGTAGGATTTACAATTACATATGGCATATCGATGTAAATTTGCTTATAACTGCGCCCATCTTCTGAATAATAACCAATGTATTTATAATCATCATTAGCATTATCTGTCCAAGATAATCTACTATCTGCAACAAACTTAAATGAAAATGGAAGTCCATATGAAGTGGTTCCACTAGGAGGAGAATATGGAACATAATCTTCATATATCAGTTTATATGCAGGTAGTTTACAATTACTAGTGTTCATTGAGTCTCCAAATGACAGTATCCTTTGTAATTTCAATATTTTATCGATAACCGGTTTGCCAGTAATATTATTGCCATGTAATCGTATTTGCACCGGTTTGGCTTTCTCTAAAGCACTTGCTGTTACAGCTGGTGACAAATGCATTATTGCAGCATGCACTGTAGTAAATCCTTCTCTTTGCACTGATTTATAGCCCAAAATCAAATATAAAGAAATACCAACTAATGCCACACCTAGAGCACCAAATGTAATAAATACTAATTTACGTGTCCGGGCATTTTTTGTTTTGAGCAATCCACTAGAATATATTGATACTATTGTAATTATAATTACTATACAAATTAAATACCACCACCAAATATTCATCTTTTTTTCGGAGGTATAAATTAATAGCAGAAATCTTTATTTTTACTATATAAAATTATAAATCTTTCTTAATTAGCACACATGTAAAACAAAATTAGTGTTTAATAAAAATTGATTTTATTAAGATTATGTAACCAATAATAATTATTTAAAGCACAATCTACAAATAGAAACAAAAAACTAAGTTATTATCCCCTATCTGACCTAATATGTCTGCATCAGAATTAAATCAAACACAAACCACATGTGGAGGTATGGACCTAGGTAATCAAGTATTTGATATTATCGTCGCACATAGTTGGCCAGAAATGGGTATCGGCGCGGGCGGACAACTCCCATGGTCTATCCGTGCAGATTTGCTAAATTTCAGGCGGATTACATCAAATGCACCCGCAAATAAGATTAATGCTGTAATTATGGGTCGATTGACATATGAAAGTATCCCCGCGGCATACCGGCCACTAGCAGGACGGCTTAATATAGTAATTACTTCTAATCCACATGAATCAGAACATGAACTAACTGAATTTATTCGGCTGGAAGATTTGCAAGCGACTCTGGCTAAATATCAAATACACCGCAAATTTATTATTGGCGGTGGACAATTATATGATTGGGCCTTCCGGAATTGTCAGCTAGGATATGTATATGCCACCGAGGTATTCCAAAATGATAAACGCGACACTAGCAAATATGATACATTCTTTCCTGATTATCTAGCAGGCGCATCATCTGCCGCCTGGATGCATAACAACTGTGATTTAATGGTTCCAGTAGAAGTATCTCCAATCAAGCTGTCAGAAACTGCTTCTCAACCTAATGATACTGGATCATCTCAACCCGTTGCATATAGGTTTGTAACTTATTATAATACCAACCTAGCACCGCAATCACATCCTGACGCACCAAAAAAAGTTTGGGAAAGCCCAGAAACTCAATATCTCCAACTGATGAACCAAATCCTAACTGATGGTATTGACCGCCCTGACCGCACAGGAACCGGGACAATTGCACTATTCGGGACCCGGCAAGTTTATAATTTACATGAAGCATTTCCAATTTGCACCACCAAACGTATATTCTTTAGGGCGGTTTTTGAAGAACTTGCGCTATACCTAAGCGGTCGGACCAATAATGCTATTCTTCAAGCAAAAGATATTCATATCTGGGATGGGAATACTAGCCGGGAATTCCTGGACCGACGCGGGCTTACTGAATATCCAGAAGGCGATATGGGTGAAACATATGGCTTCAATTTCAGGCACTATGGCGCAGAATACGCTGGGTGTGACAAAGACTATACTGGGCAAGGATATGACCAGATTGCTAACCTAGTGCACCTTTTGAAGACTGACCCCACTAGTCGCCGGATGATTATTAATCTATGGAACCCGGCTACACAGGATAAAGCCGCGCTACCTGCATGTCTCATGATGTATCAATTCTTTGTGGATCCAGTTGCTAAAACCCTGAGTGTGCAAATATACTTGAGGTCAAGTGATTATTTCCTGGCCAATAATTGGAATGCCTGCACTGGTGCTATGTTAGTTCACCTTCTCTGCAGGCTAGAAGGAATTGACTTGACACCTGGTAAACTAATTGTAATCACCGGTGATACACATCTTTATAAGACTCACCTAGAGCAGGTTAATACTAACCTAATTCGACAACCTTATCTACCATGCCAATTGTTTGTTAAAGGCGGCAAAAGTCAATTACTAACTGATTTTACGTTCGAAGACTTGCGCCTAGTGGGTTATAAGGCCCATCCCAATATTCCGGCACCGATGGCTGTTTAGGCAAAATGACTAAGGTTGTTTAATTGGTCTTATTTGTTTTGTTGTTCCATAATAGCCGTCTGTGTAGCACGTTTTGTTTTTAATGAGCTAATGACTGATAAACTAACTATAACTAAGACACCTAGACCAGCAGCTAGGTATAAATTTTGTTCTTCAATATTAATTGTTAGTGGTTGTGCCATTTTTGATTTCATAGTTCGCGACTAATAATTCTGTTTAAATAATTCTGTTTTAAAAAACATGCATAAAATTATTACGCGTTATATATTTGATTTGGTGTAGAAAAAAATAAATGTTGTTAATAAAATAATAATACTTAATTGAACAGCACATAATATGAGTTTCACTAGGCTTCCTTATGATACTTGCGCTTATCGCCATGAGCTTGCTGAAAGTGTAGGCACACTTGGCTGGGTGCTCGATCCTAACCGATATGAAAATAACAGCAAATGCCGTATTGAATTCGGTATTGTTGGTGGGACCAATGTTAGCCATGCCAAAGGTAACTTGGTTGACATTGAAAGTGACCTCATGGGCACTACCCGGCTTCAAACCAAATGTCCCACACTCCAATACCTCAACCCATGCCCTAATGGTGATATGAACACCTGCCAACCCAAGAATATTGTCATCCGCAATACACCCACTACCCAAGGCCGTATAGTAGACACCACCCCGCTACATCTCAATAGCTGCCAAATGTTCCGCTATCGCCCTATTCCTATTCCTCCTCCTATGGAACCTGTGAAATGCACTTATAAGTAAACAGCACATGCATGTGGTAGGCTCACTACCAATCGCAGAATAAAATTAACCACTAGGTTCTAAAATATTTATTTTTTCACAATCTTAATTAAAATACTAATTGTAAATCCTAGCAACAAAAATCCAACCAAATAATAAAATGGACAAGCTACTACCCAAATTTATTACGGATAGAATCCCAATGTTTGGCGGGGGTGATAGTGATAATAAGAGCACTACAAATAACTCATCAGCTAATACAAATATAAGCCCACCAAAAGATTTAAATGAATTAGTGGACAGGATTATGGATAATCAGAATATTGATAATAAAACCAAGCGGGAAATATTAACTGTGATTTTAAAGAATTTGGAACATGAAGATGTTGCGCCACATTCTATGACATCTAAACATTCCGCATCAAATAACCAATTATCACCGGTGCACTATATGACACAGCCACATGTACCATCAATGATGCCGATGCAGCTGCCATTTCAGCAGCCAATGATGCCATACCAACAATCCATGATGCCAATGCAACTGCCCTTTCAACAGTCAATGATGCAATACCCAGGAATGGCACAACCAATGTATATGCCATATCCTGCTGTCATGGCTGCACCGTATGGTGCAAATCAGATTGATATGTTAACAAGTAAAGTAAATGACCTCTCTGGTGAACTCGGTCAATTAGTTGCATTAGTTAAGGGCCAAATAGGTGATGTGGATAATACACCTAAATCAAAACTCGAACATATCAAACAATTAATTAATGGATTATCTAGTTCTAATCAGATTGCATCAAATATTAACACTTCTGAACCTAGCACAACTACATCTGAAGAACCACAAGTTGTATCTGATTTACCATCCAAAACATCCAGTGTTAATAACTCGCTAATTGATAGTGTTGGTTCAGCCATTAATTCAGTTAATTCAGCTCTAGGTCTCAATTCATCTGAAGAAACCCCTGTGCAGGCACCTAATACAGAAACACCTCAATCCGCGACCCCTACAACTCCACTAACACCTGAAAATTCACAAAGTTCAGAAGAGAAAATAAGCCCAGAAGCCCAGAAAATCTTAGATGAGGAATCAGCTGCTGTCGCGACAGCTGAAAATACAAGTGCACCAAAACCCGCAACAAACATGTATGATTTAAATGATTATCCAATCGAAGAACCCAAACTACCAGAGCAGAAAACAATTAATTCGACAATTAGCAATAATACTGCACTTGCTAGTCAACCTAGCCCTGCTACTAATTCATCACAAACAGCAGCTAATAAACCCGCTACTAATTCATCACAAACAGCAGCTAATAAACCCGCTACTAATTCATCACAAACAGCAGCTAATAAACCAGCTGTGCCCGCAAGTAACCTAGCTGATGCAATTAGTAATCTTAATAAGTCAGCTGCAGTTAAGCCAGTAGAAGTGATAACTCAACAGCCGACACAACAGCAACAACCACAAACAGGTGGCTCTAAAACGATTAAGAAACGGTCAGGTGTCCTTAGTAAGGTAGCTGATGCGCTAGGCTTGACAAATGTAACACAAAAGGCAAAACATAACATGAATAGCAATGGTAAACGCGGTAGACCAAAAAAAAACTAGGCGAATGCAAAAATAATAAATATTAATAAATTATAAATTATAAACTATATTAATAAACCTAGCACCACAACACAAACCCGACAAGGATGAGTTTTAACAGGATTCCGTATGACACATGTGCCTATTCACATGTATTAGCTGAAACAATCGGTCCCGGTGTTTATCAATTATCTACACCCCCAAATAGTTGCAAACCTTGCCATCCTACTGACCCATATATCAGGCTCCAATCAGTCGGTGTCAGCCACAGCCGTAATACTAGCTTGATTGATATTGACAGTGAACTCATCGGTATCACCCGTAATCTTTCAGGATGCCCTGAACGTAAATATCTCCCGTCCAAAGATAGCAGCCCATATGGTGGTGCTCAACCCGGGCGTGCTGCAGGGTGTGATAAGAACGCTAAACTTTGTGTCGATATGAGTGAAATGATACATTTCGGTGACTGCTTCCCATCTACTGAAGACACCCGGTTGAGCAACCCACCTTGCACACTCCGTGGCACTGGTTGGAACCGTTGGGAATGGTTATGTCGCAATCCCCAGGAGCGTGTCACCATTCCTTTTGATTATCAAATCGACTCAGTGCTCCTAGCCAAGGATAATCACCGAGCATGCGTTCCTAGACCAGTGCAACAAGACAACGCATGGCCCACACCCAATAACAAAGAGCCAGTTTGCAACTATACTGCCAGTTTCTGTCCTGTCCCTCTTGGCCCTCCAAGTGTTCAATGGCAAACTGCTGAAAACATGCGCCTGATGTAACCACGCTTATTTGCCTAAATCTATTTGTTTTTCGTGTTTTCTATTTATTCTTTTCCTATTCTTTGTAAATCGGCCAAATACCGTAGAGTATTCTATTTAAGAACACTCTAGGACACACCCGTTAGCACCTAAAAGAACACTCAAACAGAGTGTTCTTATTTAGTGTGCTAGACGGTAATAGCTCTAATCCTGAATAATTTTTCCTGGCTACCACGTAAAAGATGGTGCTAGGTTCAACTCATACCCTTTCTATGCAAAGAAATAATGATTCACTTTCAGGTATTGTAATCGGTATCCTTGTATTACTTATTGGACTGATAGTTGTCATTTTGATAGTTTGGAATACTACAAAGAGAAAAACCGGAACACCTGATGCTGCAAACGACAAATTTACAGGTGTTGCATACACACATTGCTCTACTAAAAAATTAAACTGGCCATTACGTAATGCATTTAAAGAAAAAAGAATTATTTTTTTAACTCCAAGTGACTTAACTAACCTAGCACACCAACCTAGCAGGCAACCCAGACAAATTATTTATATACCATGCAATTATAATAATTCAGATTGGGATATTCACGAGTTTTTAAAAACTATTAAACCTAGCCGCACTACCGGAGCAGCACAAATAATCACAGCTGCTGTGCTAGGTTGTAACAAGCTGTGTTCTAAAAACGGCCTATGGTCAGTATTAGAGAGAGTATATCGGCGTGACGGTGCCAAAACAATAACACCAGAAAGTTGGGTTATTACAGCTCAAATTCCACAGTTCAAACAAATAATACACATCCGTGGCCAATCACATAATACATCTAATACACGAAGTCAGGCATTCATACTAAAGAAGAATATACAAGGCAAACAAGGATTATTATTGTCTAATTCACCTGCTACTCTAGGTGGGTTATTAGCAACTCCAGACAAGTATGCAGTCGCACAACGTTACTTACCAAATCCGTATCTAATTCATGGTCGCAAGTTGAATATCAGGCTATATGTGCTTATAACTATTTCTAGGGATTTCTCTCCTGCACATCCGGAATGGTGGTTATACACTCGGGGCAAATGTATTTATACCAATCGGACATACACTCCACTCCCAGCAAATACTACTATTAGGTCGGGTTCAGAGCAGGATTTACCACTTTTAGAGCAACATTTTACTAGTTTGAATTTGGATTCCGACCGTGTATATTCACAAGAACATTGTCCAGAAAGCCTAGATGAGCTCTATAAATACATGTCCGGGCGCGGGGAAGATTGGCTACTAATCTGGCATAAGATACAGCTAGGTCTCAAAAAAGTTGCTGCTGCATATCAAGATAAATTATCTATTCCTGCTGGTGTTGATAAAGCATATCAAATATTTGGGGTTGATTATATTATTTCCGCGGACCCCAAGACTGGCAAACCACAAGAACCCTATTTATTGGAATTCAATAAAGGTCCTGAAATGAAATTCAAATCACCAAAGGACCCTGAATTGAAATCCGGGTTACAAACTGATATCCTGGCACTTGTGCTAGGCACAAAAAATACCCCACATATTACAAACCACGCTACAAATCACCCCGCAAACCAAAACACTAATCAGGACAAATGGATACAAATAAATTCAAAAGATAAAAGTAAAGGGAAAAGTAAAGACAAAAGTAAAGACAACGGCAAAATAAATTAATATAAACCGCGAAATGATAGAAGGTGAATTTATAAGCCTAGCTGTTAAAACATTAGTAGTAGTATTAGTTATAACCATTGTATTATCTGCAACTGTATTTTATTACCGTGAACAACATCAAAAAGAATGGCATGGTATTGGAAATTCAGAGAAATCTGGTTTTGCGGATTTCCCGGGTAATCAAGAACTCAAATATGTTATGTGGATTGGCGACACAGTGACTACATTGGATATCCTAGCATTAGCTCAACAACCAGGATCGGTTATCCAGCCAATTTATATTCCTGACCCGGAACCAGGTGCATCGTCTGCGATGTCTGAATATGAGTTACAAATAACCCGCACACTTCGCACAATGATTAATACTAAATATCCACAATCGCAAATCCTACCTATAATTAGTATTACCCGACAGCGACCAGATGACGAAGCATTTAATCGTGAATATGATATGGGAGCAGATGATGGTGCGAGTGATGCCCTAATCCGTGAAAATATACTCCGACGCTGGGCTAAGTATTATAAGTTGACTATTACACAACCTAGCACAGCTACTAGGAATTCAAATAACAAACGTCGGAAAATACTTAAAACAACAAATAAACCAGGCGATGGCCCTATATTGTCTGAAACATGGAACTGCAGGTTTCCGATTGGTGCAAATCAAATTCCATGTGGTTTATGTAAGAAATGTGAAAAAATGAATTCATTAGTATGAACCACAATTATTTGGCGAATGCCTCAAATTCAAGTTTCTCCGTAAGTGCTGTTTTCTGATACGAAAATTTGGCATCTCTAGTTATACGCATAGTATTCAAACGCTGTTTTTGGCAATCAGAACATGCAAGCGATGGATTTGAGTTAGAAATAAAGAATTCAATCCATTTAGAAGCAATAGACTTATCAGTTAGTGTTTCACGTCCATTAATCAATTGGAAATCCAACACATGTAATTGGTTTTCATTGAGAAAATTGTGTGCTATTTTTTTATGAGATAGCACTGTATCAATAAGATTTAGGTCACGGTAATGATATCTTTTGTTGCAACAATCACATTTATGTCCATTAATTGCGTAGCATTCATCTTTCATTTTACGACGTGCTGCAAAAGTTGCATTAAAAAGCGCATCAATTGTGCCGAATTTCTTGTCTTCACCATAAATACATTTTAAATAAGAGATACTAATAATTTTTTGAGTCCCATCAGGTTCTTGTAGAATTGATCCATACGATTTTATTTCAGGACCTGCTTTATAAATAGTTATATCATCTTTTGCCTTTTCAGACCATCTTGGATGACGACTAAAAATCTTATAAAATAGAGGTTTATGTTCCGGCAATATATCATCATGTTCAGCTATATACTTTTCCATATATTTAGCAACAATCCATTCATCGGATTTATCTTTATATTCTGTCTTCAAATCATATGATAGTCCAAGTTTATGGAAATCCGACAAAATTTCGGTAATAGTAATGCTATTATTGCAAGCCATAAAATGTGTTTTTTTTGTAAATCACGACTAAATTTAGTAATTTTTTATAATAAAAACTATAAAAACAATTTTTTTATTCATTAGTAGATTTGTGTTTTATTTACGCCCACTACCTCCAGATTTACGCATCAGAATGAAGTTGTCAATACAGTCAAATAGTTTGTATTTAACACTTGCTGGGATAGATGCGCATTTCTTAATACTATCTAATTGGCACTCAATATCCCGGTAAAAATCAGTGTCCAAACTTTGAATAAACCCACGATTATCCTCTAGGAAACCAACAGTGAAATATACCCGGCGCTCAACTTCTTCCAAATTAACTGGCTCCCAATATAGTAATTCATTTAGCAATTTGAAATTGGAATAAATTGCTAATAACATAATATCCCATGCAGACGGTGCACTACGGTTACGACCACTTGGGACATCCAAGAAATATTTGGCGAACAATCCTAGAATACTAAATGCATCCTGAATATTCGCCAAATTTTCAACACCACCGACTTTGGCGGCCAATTCATTGTCTAGGTTAGCGAAGTATTCGGCTTCTTTAAGAAATTGATTAATCTCATTGAGTAGTGCAGATTTATATTCATTTAATTCATGAAAGCCGGGTTGCCAATTACCTAGACGTGATGCCATAACAGGTGATTTAGATTTCAAACACATAAGTAAAGACTGGATAGATTGGGAAGATACCGATGATTGTGAACCGCCCATAATCCGCCGTAGAAATTTGAAATAAACTTCTGACATATTCGATTGTGTAAGCGATTTACCAATCAGATTATTCCATAATTCAACCATATATTTTTGAAATTTCTCCCGAATTGTTTCAACTGGTATATCATTATTTAATTCATCCAAAAACCATCCTGCAAATATATCAGTAATACTATTTGCAATAATATCCATATTTGCAGAACTTATCTTATTCAATTCACGATTGATAGCCATTTTAACCCTGTCAGCACCTAACAATTTACTTAGAACACCACCTGTTCCACTACCAGATGTAGAACTAGCAGCCGCACCTACTCGATTACCACGCCCACCAGATGTAGATGATTTATATCCAGATTGCCCACTTGTTCCACGTTCATTTTCAGGGCGATATGGTTGATTATATGAACCACTACCTGATGACCTAGAGCCACTGTTATTAATTCTAGAATCACGTCCACCACGCCCACCTGACTTGCCACCACCAGAGCGTTTAGGCATAACCTGTTGAAATCCATCATTATCACCAGCCAATAATCCATTTTCATTATTTCCTACTCCACTAGGTTGCTGTTTATTACGAACAGATGTAGGAGGCAATAAACTACCATATTTGGCCTTAATACGTTGTTTATTTTGTTTAATTATTTCACTATTAATATTGTCAAGAACATCATAGAGATAATTTAATAACTCTATTTGAGGTCCAACGCCTATTTCCTCATATAGCTTAGCATGCTCGACCTTCAGTTCTTTTAATATTTGAAATGTAATACCATTTTCCATATAATTATTAGCCACGTCAATCACAATATTTTGGTTTGCATTAGTTATATCATGCACTTCCTTTTTTGCATCTGTATCATACTTAATATTCTCATCATCAATTGATTTGTTAATAGTTGTCATTTTGTCTGAGTTATATAGTATTTACTAGGGTGTGTTTAAGTTGTGTTTCGGGTTCCTAAATTATTTATGGAAAAAATTGGTTGTTTCAAATGACCACAACCAAATGGTATATTCTAATATATCAGAATATATTCGTTTAAATCTTATAACCGCATACCTAGCAGCACAGCCTGCCAATCTAAATATTAAAGTGGACACAACTTGAATGTGTGCAGTATCAATTTTCTATAAATTGGGTCAATACCCGGATTATTAGCCAAGTGCAATGTGTGGCAAATAATAATAAAAGTAAATAAAAGTAAATTATAAAATAGAATACCATTTGATTAATATTCCATCATCATATAATAAAATACTATATTAAATGTTTGCACCATTTAATCAATCAGCAGCCGGTAATCAATTAGGTTCTGGCAATCAAATGGGGTCAAATACTGTTTATGATGGTCAAATGTTAGCCGGAGTATATCAAGCCGAAACCCGTGCCGCAAATCAAACATGGCAAGCTGCACAAAACCCGGGTTCTACTGGAATCATACCTGGTCTTGGATTCGCACAGAATATATTAAATAATAACACTTCAGCTGACCCAAAAACTCGCACTAACCTAGCAGCCCGTCCTAACCAAGTAATAAGTCAATTAACTGGGCAAGCTATCCCGGCTGGTGAATTCCATCAAAATCAAGTTCCGTTTATAGGCGGTGGCGTCCGGCAAAATATCAACGCATTTGCCAATGAAAGCAAACTTGAACACTTTACCGGGTCAGGGTTTGGGCAACGCCCTAAGAAGATGGAAGTCAGCAGTTTTTTTGACCAGGCACCTAATGCTGGTAGACCAGTATTTGGTAACCAGGCAGTTACTACTCTAGGCTTAGAAAACCGTTTCCATGTCAGCCAATTCAGGCAAGGTGAAAAACCATTCCAGGACATCAAAGTCGGGCCTGCACTTAATGCCGGTTTCGGGACTCAAGGTCAAGGCGGGTTCCAACAAGCTAACGCACTTGAATTTGCCCGTGCAGCTGCTAACCGCACTATTAATAACAGGTTACCAAATAACCCTAGAATCAGTTACGGACGCCCGCTCAATCCAGGTGCTCTACCTGGTGGAAGTCGTGGTCTCCAAGCCGCAGTTAAGAAGAACCGGCCCGATAAGTGGTATCGCAATACTCCTGACCGTTATTTCGTCACAACTGGTGCTGTTACTGGTGCTACTTTACGTGAGAAAGTCAATGCCAAAGCCACACGGCGTCAGAATCACCGTTCATACTATGGTGGTCTAGGCACAACTGGTGTCACTAAACCCAAGAAAGACCCAAGTGTTCGTAAGAGCCGTCGCAATAACTTTATGACTGATGGTGTGCGTAATGCTTATCGTGAGGGTGGCTGGTCAGTCGATGAAAAAGCCAATGAAGAGGGTGTTGGCGATTATGGTGCAAAGAGTATTGAAAACCGACCTAATGAACGTGATGTAACCCAATTACGTGAACATCGGCTCAATGTCGCCACTAATGTTAAAAAACTAATTGCACCACTAAGTGATTTATTCCGCCGGACGCGCAAAGAAAATGTAATTGGTAATATCCGGCCTGAGGGTAACATGAGTGCCCAAATGCCTAGTAAACTCACTATTTATGACCCTGAAGATATTGCACGCACTACTAAGAAGGAATTGAATATTCATAATGAACATGACGGTTTCTTGTCCGGGCCTGAAAAACCCACTGTTTATGACCCGGAAGATGTAGCCCGCACAACCCGTAAAGAACTTAATATTCATAATGAACACGAGGGTTTCTTATCCGGGCCTGATAAACCCACTGTTTATGACCCTGAAGATATAGCCCGCACAACCCGTAAAGAACAGAATATACATAATGAACATGAAGGTTTCCTCAAGGGGCCCGGAAAAGGGAAGGCATACGACCCAGAAGACATAGCTAGGACCACTGTGAAGGAAATGAATATACATAATAAGGCACCGCATATTAATTTGCGGCCACAACAACCTAGCTCACTACGTATATATGACCCTGAAGACATTGCACGCACTACTATGAAGGAACTTACAGAGGACAAGAACCATATGGGTTTCATGCAATACCCTGACGGCACTGCACCTGGTGGTTATCTTAGCACTAATGTTAGTATGCGCAATACTCATAAACAATTCACCAGTGACTATTATTATGCAGGTATTCCAGATGGTGAAGTCGGCAAAGGTTCCGGGCGTGGTTATTTGGCGGCTAGTTACAAGGCCAAGAATACCAATAAGCAATTTACTAGTGATTATGAATACACTGGTAGTGCCGGGTTCTATCAAGGTCGTGCATCTAGCTATGGTAGCGCGTATAATGCCCGTTTGAATCCTAATAAGGAGGAAATTTCCCGTGGTCGCGAACCAACCCAATCTAAGGAAAAACTCACGGTTGGTGGCGATTTTGTTAATATTAGTCATAAGAAATTAGATGCTGATCGTATTAATATTCGTGAACCTGCTGAGACATTCGTATATACAGCACCACCGCAGAAGAATATGTGTGGTATGACTATGACGCGGCAAACATTACCTGAAGACACCCAGCGCTCTAGGATTGACCCGGATATTCTGACGGCCTTCCGTGAAAACCCGTATACACAGAGCTTATCAAGCTCGGCCTAAACCGAAAAAGAGTTTTGAAAACTCTACATAAACCTAGTAAAGAATAGTATTGTTTATTTTTATATTTTTGAATACCTAAATATTTTTGAAATACATGAATAATATTTTTTTTTTTAAAATACCGTAGAGTATTCTATTTAAGAACACTCTAGGACACACCTGTTAGCACCTAAACGAACACTCAAATAGAGTGTTCTTATTTATTGTGCTAGACTGTATTCTATTTAGTTTAGTTATTTTAATTGGAAAAATTGGAAAAACTAAAATTATTCCCGTAGAATATGAATTCATAATTTTTAGAATAATATTTGTGAATAATTAAGGACCACCACGACCTCCGCGGCCTCCACGACCTCCACGGCCACGACTTTCATGACCTCCACGACCACGACCATGTGATGGAACTCCATTTGTTGATTGTTGTGGTGCAAATCCATGGGGTTGAGCATAAGATGACATCATATTTGGTTGTGGTGCGAATCCATGTGATTGTTGTGCCACTCCATAATGTGACATCATATTTGGTTGTTGTGCGAATACAGGTTGTTGAGCATAATGTGACATCATATTTGGTTGTGATGAAAATCCAGTTGGTTGTTGTGCGACTCCATAAGGTGACATCATATTTGGTTGTGATGGAAATCCAGATGGTTGTTGTGGTGCAAATCCATGGGGTTGAGCATAAGGTGACATCATATGTGGTTGTGATGGAAATCCAGATGGTTGTTGTGGTGCAAATCCATGGGGTTGAGCATAAGGTGACATCATATGTGGAGGTTGACCGTATTGTGGTGGAACTACAGGTTGTTGACCATAAGGTGGTGACATAATATTTGGTTGTGATGATTGTTGTGGTTGTGCATGACTTGCCATACTTGCATGACTCATCATATTAGCTCCTCTGCCACGACCCATACCAGTGGCATCGCCACGACCCATACCAGTGGCATCGCCACGACCCATACCAGTGGCATCGCCACGACCCATACCAGTGGCATCGCCACGGCCCCTACCACTGCCATCACCACGACCCCTACCAGTGGCATCGCCACGACCCCTACCAGTGGCATCGCCACGACCCATACCTTTAGTTTGATTATGTGGGTCGCTCTTTAATGTTACACAAACCGGAACAGTCTGTAATTTTTTGTTGGTTAATATATCTTTATAAAATGAGTCTTGGTCCTTGCCTTTGGGAATATCACCTTCAAATCCAATTATATCATACTTATTAGATGAACAACCATCAACCCATTGGTGGATTTCCAATAAATTAGGACTTGCAGCTAGTGACTCAACACTTATATCACCACGCGGTATTTGGTTAACAAATAAGTTATAATATTTGGGTTTTGCATCTCTTTCATGCACTGTTATTAACAACACTGGCATAATATTACCGGTGGGGGCTTCTAGCAATATAATTTTGCATGAGGTTCCTCTGAGTTTCTGCAAAATGGATTCTATAAATTGGTAAAGTCTATCATCACCAATTATGCCTTTTACATGATCGTGGAAAAACCCTTTGCGGGCATTATCAAATATATTTTTCCGTATAGCATCTTCCTTGGACATTGTAGGATTTGTTGCTTTTTTAGTAGATTTATTTGATGCCGCTGCTCCGGGACTTGCTTTTTTAAGCGTGCCGTTTGCAGATGCAGCTGCCCCTGTAGACTGTGTTTTTAATTTTATTAATGCTTGTTTTTGCATTTCTACTAGTTCTTCCCAAAATTTTGAACCATATATTTCTGTTATTTTTTCCTTACTAAAATCAAATTTGTCTTCATCAGTTTTTGCATTTTTACCATTAGAATTTAACCAATCAAAAAATTTTTTTGCATGTGAATTATTTGTTTGTATTGTAAAATAGTCAGTAATATAATCCTTTAATAATTTTTTATCAGAATTAATTTGTTCTTGGTTTTTGTTTTTATCAAAGTTTTGTTGTATTCGTTTATATGTAGATATAATATAAGGTATAATTTTTGTTTTTAATTTTTCATCTGTTGTTTCTGTTTCTGTTTCTTGTTGAGTTTTTGTTGCAACAAATTTTAGTGTAGGTTGTGAAATACTACTACCAGGATTGCCATCTTCCAGTATATATTCTTTTCCATTAAAAATATACTTTATCTTAGTATTTTTATGTTTATACACGTCTCTTGCAAATTTTTGATATATTGCAATATATAATAAAATTCTGGGATAAAGTTGATCATTTCCTTTTATTGCTGTTATAAATTCTTTATATGTCAAGTGATAGTATCTATTTTTGCCTTCATTATCTGGTATGGTGTTGGTAAATTCTGCACATAATTTTAAAGCTATATTGATAATTTTTTCAACATTTGTTATATTAAAACCATAAATTTCCCAAAGGTATAATTTCTTTGCAATAACAGAGTCTATATTATATAATCTGTATATAGTGCCTGGAAAATCTCTTTTTAATTTACAGTCTTTACCTATTTCTATTTTTAGCACCCCATTTAATTTAAATAATATATCGTATAGTTCTTTTATTTTTACTTGTTCTTTTGCAGTTATTTGGTCGATAGGCTTGTTTATTTCTTGTAAATCAATATTAAGTAATTTACGTTCTATTTTGGATGCATTAATATTGTAATAAATATTGTTTTCTATAAGATAATTAGGGTTATAATCGGCAAAATAATTATTTCTAACATTAGCAATTTTTTTTTTTTGTATTGATTCTTCAATATTTTCTCTATCTGTATTTATTATAATATTGTCTGTAGTATATTCGGTAGTAAGTAATTTATTTAAATCATCATCTTTATAAGTTGGTATAAATTCAGAAACAATCTTTTGTCTAATAGAGCTAAATAACCATTCTGTAATCTCAGGTTGTGTTCCAAATGGCTCTAACACATAATCATATTCCACATAATCTAACAAAGAATAATCGGAGGCAATAAGTATATTGATTTTACGATTTGGCATTTGCACTACACAAATAACCCATTGGTTTTTAATTTTTTTAAGTATATATAAATTTTGTGTATCATGTTTAATTAAGAAATAATTAAAGTCATCATTTGTAAGTTCTAGTTTTATTTTATTTGTTGCAGATTTGTTGGTAGATGTATTTTTTTTTTGTTCGTTTTCTTTATTTATTGCAGATTGTTTTTTAATTTTATAATACTTAAATTTATAAAGTTCGTTTTTATCATCGGTAACTGGTTGTGTATTATATATCTTATTTAAACTGTTGAATATATCTTCTGGTAACTTATCAAGTGGATCCATATTATCTAACATTTCTAATGATAAATGCCCAAGTGCTTTTTCACTAGAATCAGAATTGGATGCTGCTGCATTTGTTGCACCAGTTGCCCCACTAGACGCCGCTGCGCCAGAACTTGGGGCTGGGGTAGCACTTGAACGGGTTTCATCCTTTTTTTCAGGTGACTTTTCTTTTTTATGTAACGGTTTTTTTCCTTCGGATGTAGGACCAGATGCGCCAGGTGACTCTTCATCATCCGGTTGTTGTGGTGAATTACTAGATGCTTTCATTTTTCCCTTATCAATTTTTGATTTGAGTTCACTATCTTTCCATGGAGTAATTCTAATTATATCATCATCTCCAAATTGGTCTAATACATAATCATCTGTTTTCAATTCATCATTTGAATTAGCATATATTTTCAAATCTTTATTACCTTGAATATCTATATTTTTAATTACCCAATTTTTTTTATATTTTTGTAACACAAAAAATCCGAAATTTTCAGGTTCAATAATAAAATAGTTATTATTTATTATATAATATTGCATTTCATCAAGCCTAAAATTATAATCTTTAGAAGTATAATAATTTTGGTTTAAATTAGCCAATATATCATCGGGAAATTGTGTTTGTTTTGTGTCTATTACTTCTCTATATGATATTGTCATACCGGTTCCTGCATTACTTGCTGCTGCATTACTTGCACCTTTAGCAGTAGTATTCGCTGCGGCTGCACCACTCGATGGCACCGAGACTGCCCCCACAACAGTATCTGCTTTTGGCGTTCGGGACACTCTCTTGCCAGGAGCAGCAACAGATCCACTTCCCGGTATTGCTGATGAGCTAGTTGCAACTAGTGGAGCTTTACCAACTGGGTAGTTTTCCAATCTATAATTTGATGGCTTTTGCAATAATTCTAATTCATTAGTGCTTGGTGGCATAGTAACAATGCCGAAGATACCGGGTATTTGTTTGTCAAAGCACTGTGCCTGTCCAAGCCCAGTAATATTTTTCCCATTTTTCAAATTAAAATTATCCACATTTGCGCCCCATACATGAATATTATTAATATCTACCGTTTTCGCACGGCAATCAGAATTGTCGTCACTTTCTTTATTACCAACGAGATCAATAGTTACTCTACCACCTGACCCATTAATTAATTTTTGCACCTCATAGTCCAAGTTTTTTTTCATTGTTTTGTATTCATCACTATTTTTACCCCATGAGTCTTTTGCAAGTCCAGTTCCTAATTTGTGTTCACTACCATCTGCAGCCCCAGCAATAATTATATTTAAATCTGGGTTTGCCTCTAAATATTCTCTTAATTCTGCAAATCTGGCTTTTTGGTGTGCAATTACAGCATCAAGTTTATTTTTTAGTTTTTTAGCGTTATTAGCTGCTTTCTCTTCAAGTTTTTTCTTTTTTTCAGCAGCTTTCTCTTCAAGTTTTTTCTTTTTTTCAGCAGCTTTCTCTTCAAGTTTTTTCTTTTTTTCAGCTGCTTTCTCTTCAGCTTGCCTTTTTCTTTCAGCTTCTGCAGCGTTATTAGCGGCTTTCTTTTCAGCTTGCTTTTTCTTTTCAGCTTCTAAAGCGTTATTAGCGGCTTTCTTTTCAGCTTGTTTTTTTCTTTCAGCTTCTGCTTTAGCAGCGTTATTAGCGGCTTTATTTTCGGATGGTTTATTTTTTGCAGATTTTTTAGGTTTTGGTGCTACCGGTGGTGGTGTTTTTTTTTTGATTGGTGTTGTTGCAGTTACAACATGTGCTCCAGTGGCTCCAGTAGGTGGTGTTGTAGGTTTGTTTGTGGCTCCAGGAGATGATGAGTCCCAATTTGTTGAATTCGAACTATTACTGGATTTTTTAGGAAATAATGCATTGCGTATACCATTCATACGGTTGGCCATTTCTTTTTCTAATACAGGATTACTGTTTGTTAATGCTTTGACTATTACATTTTTCTCTTCTGGTTCCCTAATAGCATCCATTTTTTGTTTTAGTGTCGGTGAGGTCCTCTCGATTTTTTTTAAACTAGATGCCCCCTTATGTGTAGTTATCGCTCCTAGTAGCCCAGGTCTACCTGTAGATTGATTTGTTGATGCTTTATTTTTTTTGTTATTTTCTGTAACTGGTGGACCTGCAGTTCCTTCACCAATACCTAATTCGTCTTTTCTACCTGTTTTCTTAAGTTTCTTAAGTAAACTTGCTGGATCAATAATACTAAATCCAGTAGGTGGGCCGGGGGGTAGGGATTTGTTTGATGGTTTGTGCGGTGTATTTTTTGCTGGCGGCCCTCCCATAACCGGTTTATTCGGTGTCGGTAGCCCTCCCATACCAGGCATCGGCGGTGGCGGTGGCCCTCCCATACCATGCGGTGGCCCTCCCATACCAGGCATTGGTGGCGGGGGAGGGTGCCCTCCCATACCAGGCATTGGCGGCGGGGGAGGTGGCCCTCCCATACTAGGCATTGGTGGCGCAGGAGGAACTTTAGGTTCAGATCCAGATCCAGATCCAGATCCAGATTCAGTTTCACCTTCAGATTCAGTTTCACCTTCAGATTCAGTTTCACCTTCAGGTTCAGGTTCAGGTTCAGGTTTAGGTTCAGGTTCAGGTTCAGGTTCAGGTTCAGGTTCAGGTTCAGGTTCAGGTTCAGGTTCAGGTTCAGGTTCAGGTTCAGGTTCAGGTTTAGGTTCTTCATT
>JACCEB010573375.1_pt1 | contig 20298 bp, 19 predicted proteins | sample 7454761 | NCBI WGS metagenome assembly JACCEB01 (sample SAMN15323454, study PRJNA562643) | freshwater metagenome | isolation source: river surface water | place: USA:Blue River Watershed | collected 2017-08-18 | reverse complement strand
GAAATCAGATTGAGTTATTTACAAACTCACTTGAGATCTTGCAACACTTTATTGATGAAATTAAGCGAGCAAAAAAATCACTCCACATGGAGTTTTACATTTGGGCCCTAGGTGGGGATGCCGATCGAGTGGGCGAGGCGCTCATTGAAGCCTCTAAGCGCGGTGTTAAATGCAGGGTCTTATTGGATTCCTTAGGCAGCTCCAAATGGTTTAAATCCAATTGGCCAAAACGTTTTCATGATGCCAACATTGAGGTGACCGAGGCTTTGCCGATTCAGTTTGGTCGTTTTCAGTTTCGTCGAGCTGATTTGCGCCTGCACCGCAAGATCTTCTTAATTGACGGCGAGATCGCTTGGACCGGTAGCATGAACTTAGTTGATCCTCGGACCTTTAAACAGGATTCTGGAGTTGGGGAGTGGGTGGATGCAATGGTTCGAATTCAGGGGCCGGTGGTATCCCAATTTGAGTTGACATTTGCCTACGATTGGAGCGTTGATAACCCTAAAGTAATTCGCTTTAATGATCGTGATGATCTGAGTAAAAAAGCAGTTGGCACTGCATTGGCTCAGGAGTTTTCGTCAGGACCAGTTTATCGCGACGATATTTTGTATCAAATTCTTCTTTCGGCAATCTTGGATGCTCGTGAAGAGTTAATCATTACAACCCCATACTTTGTTCCCGATGAGGGTTTAGTTCAAGCGTTAATGGCTGCAGCATACCGCGGTGTCAAAGTCAGACTCATCGTACCCCGTTTAAATGACTCTACCTTGGTGGCATGGAGTAGTCGTAGTTTTTACAGTACCTTGCTAGGCGCAGGCATTGAAATCGCGGAGTTTAAAGGTGGCTTATTACATACCAAGAGCTTACTGATTGATCAACGTATTGCACTTTTTGGATCAGTTAATTTTGATCAACGTAGCTTACGACTCAATTTTGAGATTAGTTTGATTGTTTACGATCAGGCGTTTTGCGAGCAACTGAAAACTCTAACGAACTCTTATTTGAAGCGCTCCCAAGTGATTAATCGTATTGGTTGGGAGCGTCGACCCCGTTGGCGCAGACTTTTAGAAAACTCTGCGCATTTAGCATCACCGTTGCTTTAAATCGCCCCGTCTTGCGATAGTTTTGCAATCTCGCTTGCGGGGTATCCTAACTCTTTCAGGATTGCTTCTGTATGTTGACCGATATCGGGTACGCCATCCATGCGATATTGGTAGGAGTCATTCACTCCTGGTGGTAAGAGTGCAGTGATTTGACCATTTGGCGTGCTCACATCTTGCCAGCGAGCGCGTGCCTTAAGTTGTGGGTGATCCCAAAACTGATGCATATCATTAAGTGATGCGTTTGCAATTTGGGCTTCATCGAGTTTGGCAAGAACCTGCTCACTGGTCATTTTGGAGAATAGGTTCAAAATGATTGCAGTGAGTTCAGCACGATTCTCATTACGCTTAAAGTTTTTATCAAAGCGCGGATCGTTCGCTAACTCGGGCTGAGCTAAGACCTTTTCGCAAAAGAGTGCCCATTCCCGTTCGTTTTGCAAGCCGAGCATAATCGTTTTGCCATCGCCTGCACGGTAGGGGCCATAGGGGAAGATGGTGGCATGAGCGGCACTAGTTCGCGGGGGAGGTGAGGCGCCATCCATGGAGTAATACATGGGATAACCCATCCACTCACCCAGCGCCTCTAACATCGAGATATCAATGACCGATCCCTTACCCGTTTTTTGGCGTTGCAAAAGTGCTGCCAAGATATTGGTGTAGGTATACATGCCCGCAGCAATATCAGCAATCGAAATACCAACCTTGCAGGGATCATCGGGGGTACCAGTAATTGAAAGTAACCCTGCCTCACTCTGAATCAACAGGTCATACGCTTTTTTATCGCGATAGGGCCCATCTTCTCCGTAACCCGATAGATTGCAATAGATTAATTTTGGATTGGTCGCTTGTAATGCTTCGGGCGTCAGACCCATGCGCGCTGCAGCTCCAGGCGCAAGATTTTGTACAAACACATCGGCATTCAGAAGTAATTTCTTCAGAATCAGCATAGCGCTTTCGTGTTTGAGATCTAGGGTCAAACTCTCCTTGGAACGATTTACCCATGTGAAGTGCGATGACATTCCCTTGGCGCGTTGATCGTAGTTACGAGCAAAATCACCACCACCCGGGCGTTCAATCTTGATGACCCGTGCACCCAAATCGGCTAACTGCCGGGTTGCAAAGGGTGCTGCGATGACGTGCTCAAGGGCAACAACGGTGATACCGTCTAAGGGGCGCATTATCAGAAAGACCGCGGTAGACCCAAAAGGTGCTCAGCCACGTAGGAGTAAATCAGATTCGTTGAAATCGGGGCGACTTGATAGAGGCGTGTTTCTCTAAATTTGCGCTCGACATCGTATTCGCAAGCAAAGCCAAAACCACCATGGGTTTGTAAACATACGTTTGCTGCCTCCCACGATGCCTTGGCAGCAAGGTATTTCGCCATATTTGATTCAGCACCGCAAGGCTCATTCCGATCAAACAACTCACAGGCCTTAAAGCGCATTAGATTCGCAGCCTCGGTCTCGATGTAGCTATCGGCAATTGGGAACTGAATTCCCTGATTTTGTCCAATTGGTCGATCAAACACAACACGGTCGCTAGCATAGCGTCTAGCGCGATCAATAAACCAATACGCATCACCAATACATTCGGCAGCAATTAAAGTACGTTCGGCGTTAAGACCATCTAAGATGTATTTAAATCCTTGACCCTCGGCGCCAATTAAGTTTTCAGCGGGGATCTCTAAGTTATCGAAGAACACCTCATTGGTCTCATGATTCACCATATTGGCTATTGGGCGCACTTCCATTCCCTTACCAATAGCCTGATGTAAATCCACAATAAAGATCGACATGCCTTCGGATTTTTTCTTGACCTCGGGTAACGGGGTGGTGCGTGCCAACAAAATCATCAGGTCGGAGTGCTGAATGCGTGAGATCCAAACTTTCTGTCCGTTAATAACGTAGCGGTCACCTTTTTTGACTGCGGTGGTCTTTAGTTTGGTTGTATCAGTCCCGGTTGTTGGTTCGGTTACTGCCATACTTTGTAAACGCCATTCGCCCGAGGCAATTTTTGGAAGATAGTGTTTCTTTTGTTCTTCAGACCCGTGTCGCAATAGTGTGCCCATGTTGTACATCTGGCCATGACAAGAGCCAGCATTGCCGCCGGAGAGATTGATTTCTTCCATGATCACCGAAGCTTCGGCTAAACCAAGACCAGAGCCACCATATTGCTCAGGGATTAAGGCTGCTAGCCAACCCGCATCGGTCATGGCTTTGACAAATTCTTCAGGATAGCCGCGCTCATGGTCGACCTTTTGCCAATATGCAGAATCAAAACGGGAACAGAGGTCGCGCAATGCCTCGCGCATCTCCTGATATTGATCAGGCTTTGGTATGGGGTGTTGCATGATTAATTAATCAGTTTGTTGGTGATATCAATACTTTGATACGGTAATTGATCAACTGGCCATGCCCCTGATTTGTTGCTGTCAAAGATCTTTTTTAGATCGAGAGTGACGTAATTGGTGCGATTTGCGTAATTAGAGATGTGCCATTGTTGATTGCTGAGGTCTTTGATATTGACCCATTGCGTGAAGTCAGAAACAGTTTTGTCGCCATCTTTGCTAGCTGCCACTCCAATTGGAATATCGACGTTATTAAGGATGTGCCCAGCTAACTGCACACTCTCTGAACGATTATTAGGAGGCGTTGCAAGTTGTCGCAAATAGGCTGCCCGAATAAAACGTGAGGGTGGAGTGTAATCCGCAGGTAATCCCATCAGGTTTCCGCCCTGACCAAGTTCAGTGACGTTTTGACCGTTCACTACTACAGAAGTGCGAGCAATATTGGATAGGGAAAGGTAGTTGCGGGCGTTGGTTAGGTGCCAATCGTAAGTTGGAGAGTTGGTTAATACTTGAGCGACGTTATCGTGGATCCGCATTTGTCCTTTAACAAACTCAATCACGATACTTGCACCTGTACGATCGGTAAAGACAAAATGTAACCAAGGAGGCGTTGGGCCAGATGGCAAGCTTGAGTCGTACCAAACTTTATAGCGCACGATGTCTTTACGAAGCTCGGTAACGTTGGCATACATTCCGAGCGTGAGAGTGCCAAAGTCCAGAATCGAAACATAATCGAGATCTTTCGGAGTGACGGTTTGATACTCCGTAAAGCCTGGTAAAAAATTACCACTCATTGCCAGACCCGCACTATTTTGTCCTTCAAGTAAGGCTGGCGACCCAGGCAATATTCCAGGAGAGATGCCAAGAACAGCATGTTTTGTGATGAACTGGATGGGAGGTAGTTTTAGGTTTTCAGGGGCAGTTGCACGAAATTTGGTGCCCTGAGGGATGCTATTAATGGTCCATTTCATGTCGAAAGCCCATTCCATGGTTCGACCTGCGATCATAGTTCCGTCTTTGGCCTGGACATTGACCGCAGTACAGGCAAAGCTCGTGTGAAAGAAGCTCACTAATGTAATTCCGACCAACCATTTTTTCATCAGAATCTCTCCAAATTGGGGTATGAATCTTTGTAGTTTAATCTAGATACTTATTTGATTTATTGGGCTTATCACCATGAAACAAATTCTCTCCGGAATCCGTGTTTTAGAACTTGGCCAACTGATTGCCGGACCTTTCGCAGCAAAAACCTTGGCTGATTTTGGGGCCGAGATTATCAAAGTTGAGTCACCCAAAGACGGTGATCCTTTACGTAAATGGCGTATGTTGCACGAAGGAACATCGGTTTGGTGGCAAGCACAATCACGGAATAAACAATCCATTTGTATTGATCTGCGCGTAAAAGAAGGTCAAGAAATTGTGAAGCGTTTAGCCAAAGAGGCAGACGTTCTCATCGAAAACTTCCGTCCCGGTACGATGGAAAAGTGGGGAAAGGGTTGGGAAGAACTGCATGCGCTTAATCCGAAATTAATTATGTTGCGTATTTCGGGATACGGGCAAGATGGACCGCGTCGCGATGAGCCGGGATTTGCTGCAATTGGTGAGGCAGTAGCGGGTCTACGCTATTTAACGGGTCATCCTGGTGACGTGCCTGCTCGTGCAGGACTATCACTTGGCGATACGATTGCGGGTTTGCATGGCGCCTTAGGAATTCTTTTAGCACTGTATCAACGCGATGCGAGAGGTGGTCAAGGTCAAATGATTGATGTTGCTCTTTATGAAGCGGTATTTAATCTCACTGAGAGCCTACTACCTGAATACCATGTCTTTGGTGCAATTCGTCAACCAGCTGGTGGAGCATTACCAGGAATTGCCCCATCAAATGCCTATCCGTGTAAGGATGGTCAGTATGTCTTAATTGCCGCCAATGGAGATTCTTTATTTAAACGCTTGATGGAACTGATCCAACGTAATGATTTAGGTAATGACCCCGATCTTGCCAGAAACGATGGTCGTGCAAAACGCGCTAATGAACTGGATGCCGCGATTGGAGTATGGACAAAAGAAAGAACCCTCGATGAGGTTTTAGCGGCACTTCAAACGATTGCAGTTCCGGCTGGAAGAATTTACACCGCCAAAGATATTGCTGAGGATCCGCATTACCGCGCACGCGGCGTAATTGAAACCGTAGAGAGCGCCGATGGCCTCAAAGTAGAAATGCCCGGCATTATTCCAAAGCTCTCGGATAATCCGGGACAAGTGCGTTATCGCGCTCCAACCTTAGGCGAGCACACGGATTCGGTTTTGAAGTCTTTAGGATTTAGTGCCGAACAAATTAAGACTCTTAAAGAGGCAGGTGTCTTGCAATAATGGAAGCTACTTTGCATTCCCTGTTGGAATGGTTTGGCATGCCCGCAGTTGGTCTGCCAGCAGTATTTATTGTTGCAGCAGTATCAGCAACTTTGATCCCGATGGGCTCGGAGCCTGTTCTATTTGGATACGTCACTTTAAATCCCGATGATTTTTGGATTGCAGTCATCGTTGCAACCCTTGGGAATACTCTGGGTGGAATGATTAACTGGGTTCTAGGTCTATTGGCACGCAATACCTATGAGTCTTTTCGGGGCGAGGTTCATTCGAGGGCGCAAAGTTGGTTGGAAAAACGTGGCCCACCAATGCTCTTACTATCTTGGCTGCCAGTAATCGGCGACCCTTTATGTGTGGTGGCCGGCTGGCTTCGATTAAATTGGTTTCAGTGCCTAATTTATATGGCAATAGGAAAATTACTTCGATACATCACCCTCACTTGGTTGCTGATCTCGATACCCAAGTCTTTTTGGCAAGGATTAGGACGGTTGATTGGTCTGTGAGAATATGATGATGGTTTGGTTTTAATGATGAAGGATATGAAGCATGATCTTAAAAGGTAAAACAGCTCTAGTTACTGGCTCCACAAGTGGCATTGGCTTGGCCATGGCAAAAGCGATGGCGCAACAGGGTGCCAATGTGATGATGAATGGTTTCGGTGAAAAAGATGCTGCCATAGCAAGCGTTAAGGCCTTCGGTGTAGAGGTTGATTACCACGGCGCTGATATGAGTAAGCCAGAAGAAATTGAGCAGATGATTCAAGCGACCGAGAAACGATTTGGATCGATTGATGTGCTCATCAATAATGCTGGTATTCAGCATGTGGCAAATGTCGAAGATTTTCCAGTTGAGCGTTGGGACGCAGTGATTGCCATTAACTTAAGTTCGGCCTTTCATGCAACTCGACTCGCATTACCCGGCATGAAACAACGCAATTGGGGCCGCATTATTAATATTGCATCGGTTCATGGTTTAGTCGCATCGATTCAGAAAGCGGCATATGTCGCTGCAAAACACGGCATCATTGGTTTAACCAAGGTTGTTGCCCTCGAAACCGCCAGAACTGGAATTACATGTAATGCGATTTGTCCTGGATGGGTTTTGACCCCATTAGTGCAAAAACAAGTCGATGCGCGTGCCGAGCGCGAGAGGATTTCGAATGATGCTGCCAAATTAGCTCTTGTCTCGGAGAAGCAGCCCTCGGGTGAGTTTGTAAAACCTGAGCAATTAGCAGCACTGGCAGTATTTCTGTGCGGACCGGATGCTGGTGAGGTGCGAGGTGCGGCGTGGAATATGGATGGCGGTTGGACCGCCCAATAAATTAACGTAAGCCAGTTAACGCATGCATCGAGTTGTCATTGTTGGTGGAGGGGCAGGTGGTTTAGAGTTAGCCACCCGTCTGGGCGACCGTTTTGGATCTCGTAAAGGTAAGCTAGGAAAACTATCGATTACCTTGGTGGATAAAAACCGAACTCATATTTGGAAACCAAAGCTTCATGAGATCGCAGCCGGTAGTATGGATCTTGGAGAGCATGAAGTTGATTACATTGCTCAGGCGCATTGGCATCACTTCACGTATCGAATCGGCGAGATGATTGGTTTAGATCGGGAACGAAAAGAAATTCTCGTTGCTCCGTATAAAGATCATCAAGGACATGAGATCACGCCCCAGCGGGCTATACCCTACGACACCTTAGTGATGAGCATCGGCAGTTTAAGTAATGATTTTGCAACTCCTGGTGTTGAAGAATATGCTCTTCGACTTGAGTCGCAAGATGATGCCAAAAACTTTCATCACAAAATGCTCAATGCGATTATTCGGGCGCAATCACAAAGTAATCCACTTTCCCCTGATCAATTGCATGTAGCTATCATTGGTGCCGGCGCTACCGGTGTGGAGTTGGCAGCTGAACTGCATCGCACGACCCGTGAGGTTGTCTCCTACGGCTTGGATCGTGTTGATCCTAATAAAGACCTAAAAGTGAGCGTGATCGAGGCTGCTCCTCGGATCTTGCCTGCCTTACCCGTGCGCCTATCGAATGCTACTGAAGCTCTCTTGAAACGCATGGGAGTTGAAGTGATTACCAATAAAAAGGTGGCACGAATATTTCCGAAAGAGGTTCAGTTCAGCGATAACACGAGTCTTCCTGCTGAGTTAATTGTTTGGGCGGCCGGGGTGAAGGCGCCTGATTTTCTCAAAGAGATTGGGGGTTTGGAAACCAATCGGATTAATCAGCTGGTGGTGTTACCAACCTTACAAACTACGCGCGATCCCAATATTTTTGCAATGGGCGATTGTGCAGCATGCCCATGGCCAGAAGCCAACGAGGGGCAGGGCGGATTCGTACCGCCGCGCGCACAAGCGGCTCATCAACAAGCATCGCATTTGTTTAAACAAATTCAATTACGTCTTGAGAATAAAGAGCTCAAACCTTATCGGTATCGCGACTTCGGTTCTTTAGTTTCTTTGGGTAAATACAGTACGGTTGGCAATATGATGGGCGGATTAATTGGCGGCAATCTCATGATTGAAGGCGTATTTGCAAAGTTTATGTACTTATCCTTGTACAAGATGCATGAACTTGCCTTACACGGGTGGGCAAAAGTGAGTTTAGATACACTCGCCCGAATGATTACGCGCCGGACTGAGCCGCATGTGAAGCTGCACTAATTCAGTTGCGCGCGTATTTCGGCAGAGCGATCCCAAAGATTAGGGATCTGTGTTGATGAGTAGCCCGAAACAAAGTTTTTCATTGCACCCGTTTGTGCGTCATAAACGTGGCGCTTTACAGCTCCAATATTGCCACCATAGACATGAATGCTGATGGAGGTTTTATCAGTAAACGCATTCTTCACAATATGGATATCACCAATGGTTGGACTAACTTCGTCAACATCGCCAGGCAACAAGGTTTCTTCATGACCAATTGCTTGTAATTGACCGTTTGCATCACGTTCATAGCGTTGCCCCTTTTCGGAGCCGCGTAACATGCCAATTAATCCCCAAACCATATGGTCATGAATGGGCGTGGCTTGCCCTGGGCCCCACACGAAACTCACAACCGAGAAACGCTCTAACGGATCGGCATGCAATAGAAACTGCTGATAGTACTGAGGGTGCGCAACGGTACAAAAATCGGGTAACCAATCATCGGTTTTGATCAGTTCTTGGAGGAGCGCTTTCGCCTTGGGGCGGACAAATTCCTCGGCTTGACTTTGATCTACTAGACGAGTCATTCCAGCAACAAAGTGGCGTAGCGGGGCGATGCGGTCAGTGTCAACTTGGGTTGTCATTAGCTAATTATATGAATACTTTGGCTTTTCTCCAATGGGCGTAAATACTTGAAGCAAACTAAAATATTGGAATATCAGTAAATAGATTGAAGGAAAGCAAATGTTTGACCCCATTATGTTGAGCCGCATTCAATTTGCCGCCAACATAACGTTTCATATTCTGTTCCCAACCATTACGATCGCTCTCGGTTGGGTTCTTTTCTACTTCAAGATTAAGTTCAATCGTACTGGTGATCAGTACTGGCAAGAAGCCTACCAATTTTGGGTCAAGGTTTTCGCTCTGACGTTTGCATTGGGTGTTGTCAGTGGTATCACCATGAGTTTTCAGTTTGGTACCAATTGGCCTGGTTATATGGAGACCGTTGGTAATATTGCTGGACCGCTATTAGCCTATGAAGTGCTCACTGCATTTTTCTTAGAGGCTACTTTTTTAGGAATCATGTTGTTTGGTGCAAAACGTGTTTCAGCACGCGTTCATACCTTGGCTACTTTTCTAGTCGCTTTTGGTACAACTCTCTCGGCTTTCTGGATCATTGTTCTTAATTCCTGGATGCAAACCCCACAAGGTTTTGAAATGATCAACGGGCAGGCACATGCAGTGAGTTGGATACAAATTGTTTTCAATCCATCGATGCCATATCGCTTTGCACACATGATGACGGCTTCATTCTTGACCGTATTCTTCCTGCTAGCAGGGCTCTCGGCCTATCGTTATTTACAGGGCAGTCGTACTCAAGCCAATAAAGCGATCCTGAAATTTTCCATTACTGCGGCAGCAATCGTTACCCCCATTCAGATTTTCTTGGGCGATATGCATGGTTTGAATACCATGAAATACCAACCAGCCAAATTAGCGGCGATGGAAGGGATTTGGGAAACTGGTAGAGGGGTTCCTGCTGTTTTGTTTGCAATTCCCGATGAGAAGACGCAATCGAACCGCTTTGAAATTGCTATTCCAAAACTCGCATCGTTTTATCTAACCCACGATTGGAATGGCGAGGTTAAAGGCCTTAAAGATTTTGATAAGACGCCTCCTGTCAAACCCGTGTTCTTTGCCTTCCGCATCATGGTTGGTGTTGGTATCTTGATGTTATTGATTTCATGGTACGGCTGGTGGAAGTTACGTCGCAATCAAGATCTTCCCAATTGGCTCGCCAGAGGATTTGTTTGGATGACCTTCTCGGGTTGGATTGCCGTGGTAGCCGGTTGGTATGTGACTGAGATTGGGCGTCAGCCATATCTTGTTCATGGCGTATTAACCACTGCAGAAGCGGCCACCAAATTACCAGGTGGTATGGTTTTTAGTAGTTTGATGATGTATCTATTTCTCTATCTAACCTTGATCATTGCGTACATCTGGGCAATTTTTTATATGGCAAGGCAAGCAGACAAAAAGACCCAAGAGACCCCCATCAATTTATCGGCACCTTCACTGCAAACCTAAATGATTCCAAACGATTGGTCGCAAGCTTCGGTATGGCTTCCCTTATTTTTCCTGGGGGCCATGGGGTTTGCGATGCTCTCGTATGTGGTTCTAGATGGTTATGACCTTGGCGTTGGTATTTTGCTCAACCGCACGGGCGATGCAGACAAAGATGTGATGATCTCATCGATCGGCCCATTTTGGGATGCCAATGAAACCTGGTTGGTATTAGGCGTTGGTATTTTGTTAGTAGCGTTTCCGTTTGCGCACGGTATTGTGCTAACTGAACTCTATTTACCAGTTGCAATCATGTTAGCTGGATTGATTCTGCGTGGTGTGTCCTTTGACTTTAGAGCCAAGGTAAATATTGCGCAGAAGCCACTCTGGAACTACCTCTTTTATTTAGGCAGTTTAATTACGGCTATCGCGCAAGGGGTGATGATTGGTCGTCACATCATTGGCTATGAGTCCGGTTTATTGGGTTGGGTCTTTGCAGCACTCGTTGGCGTATGCTTGCCAGCTGGTTATGCCTTACTGGGTGCGACATGGCTCATCATGAAAACCGAAGGGCAGTTGCAAATGCGGGCTATCACATGGGCAAGAGCTAGTCTTTGGTTAACCGGTTTGGGCATTGCATTAATTTCAGCAGCGACACCGTATTTCAGTGCAGACATTATGACTCGTTGGTTTAGTTACCCCAACATTCTTTGGCTTTCACCAATACCGATTGCCACCGCAGCTTTGTTTCTGGTGACGGATCGCGCCTTGCATCGACTCAAAACCAACCCAACGAAGCACGAGTGGTTACCATTTACGGCCACGGTTGCAATCTTCTGGCTCGCTTTCTTCGGCATTGCTTACAGCCTATTTCCCTATTTAATTGTTAACCGCATGACCGTTTGGGAAGCTGCATCATCGACTGCATCACTGTGGGTTATCTTTTGGGGCGCAGTCATCGTCTTGCCTACCATCTTGGCTTACACCTTGTTCTCTTACCGAATCTTCAAAGGTAAAACACAGCCGCTGAGTTATTACTGAAGAGATCAGTAGAATAGAAGCATTCCTTTTATAGAATGCTTATGAACACTTCCTCTAGCTCCATCACAAAACCCTTGGAAGGGATTCGGGTGATCGAGATTTGTAATGTGGCAGCCGGTCCTTTTTGCGCTCTTCTGCTGGGTGATATGGGCGCTGACGTAATTAAGTTAGAAAATCCGGGTTCTGGCGATACCTTGAGAGCATGGCCGCCACACACCGGACCCGAGAACGATCGTTTAAGTGAGAACTTTGCATCACTAAATCGTAATAAGCGATCGATTACGCTGGATCTTAAAAATCCAACCGATAATGCCAAAGCAAAAAAGTTGGTTGCCTCTGCAGATGTTTTGATCGAGAACAACCGTCCTGGGGTTATGAAACGTTTGGGATTGGATTTCGATGCAGTGCTTGCAATTAATCCTAAGATTATTTATTGCTCGATTTCTGCATACGGACAAATGGGTCCTCGTGCCAATGAAGGTGGGTTTGATGTCACGATTCAGGCGATGAGCGGAATCATGAGTGTTACCGGTGAGGCTGGCGGCGCGCCGGTTAAATGTGGTGTGCCGGTTGCTGATTTCACAGCAGGTCTTTATGGGGCGATGAGTATCTGTGCTCAACTGCGACAGGTCAAACAAAGCGGAAAAGGTGTTCACATTGATGTACCTATGATGGGTACATCCTTGGCAATCGCGGCATTACAAACCTCAGAATATTTTGGGGTTGGCAAAGACCCTGTCAAGCTTGGTTCAGCTCATCCCCGTAACGCACCATACCAAGCCTTCAAGGCCAAAGATGATTACTTGGTGATGGCTGCGGGTACACAAGCCTTGTGGGAGACCGTCTGCCAAATTCTGCAAAGCCCTCAGTTATTAGAAGATGATCGCTTTAGTACTACTGCGCTACGAGCTAAAAATCAAACAGCATTAAAGGACTTGATTGAAGTAGTACTACAAGGTAATACTGCGCAATATTGGATTGAGCAATTTAGCAAAGCAGGTGTACCGTGTTGCCCCATCAATCAATACTCGGATGTGCTAAAAGATCCACAAACCCTGGCGATGGGTTGGGTTCAGGCACTGGAGATGGCCAATGGTCAACAAACCCATACCGTGATTAACCCGATTAAATTTAATGGACAAAATAGTGGAATAGAGCTTAGACCGCCGCGTTTGGGCGAACACAACTCGGAGATATTGGAATGAGTCTCGATACTTTACAAATCGAACAATGTGGTCATATCAAGCGCGTGACATTAAATCGTCCCGAGAAGCGCAATGCGATCAGCTATGAAATGGCCTCAGAGCTACTCGAGGTCACTAAACAATCAGAGCTTGATGGCACTCGTTTAATGATATTAAGAGGTGAGGGTCAAGGCTTCTGCGCCGGATTTGATTTCTCAAACTTTGATGAGGCTAGTGCAGGTGATTTGCTTTTGCATTTTGTCCGAATCGAGCAAATGCTCCAAGCAATAGCGCATGCACCTTTTGACACGCTCGCATTTGCTCATGGACAAACGATTGGAGCAGGTGCCGATTTATTAATCGCGTGTCGTCATCGGGTTGGCTCTGAAGATATGCGCATGATGTTTCCGGGAGCACGTTTTGGTTTGATCTTAGGCTCACGACGTCTGGCCGAATGCGTAGGCCCAGATCGCGCTCAACAATTAATCGGTAATCCCAGACGGATCGATGCCCATCAGGCAAAAGATTATGGAATTCTGACCGCTGTACTTGAATCGACCGACTGGCAAGCCTACGAGGAACAGGTCTTAGAACATATATTAGAGATTCCGCCAGATGCCAGAACCATGGCGCTGGCCGCCTGTAAGCGTGACACACGAGCGGTTGATTTACACGACTTGGTTCAATCCGGTTCAGTGCCAGACATCAAACACCGAATTTCTGAGTATTTGGCTAAAGTAAAAGCTGCTGCCAAAAAGTAACTTCGCTGAAGACTACTAGTTTTGGCAAACTTGGGCGTGTAAGCGATCGACTTTGCCGGCTAGAAGAAGTTGACTTGGCAGGTTTCTGCCAACCAAATCACGCAATTGCGCAGAGCACTCCAGTAATAAATCAATATTCATATGGGTGTTGTAACCCATGAGGTCAAACATATGAACCATCTCTTCGGTGCAGATATTACCGGTCGCACCCGGAGCATAAGGGCAGCCACCCAGACCACCTAAGGAGGAGTCAAAGCGATCAATACCGCTTTGCAATGCTGCCAGGGCATTGGCAAGACCCATACCGCGCGTATTATGAAAATGCAGCGTCCACTCAATATCCGGATGCTTCGATACCGCAAGTTCGCAAACTTCACGAACATGTTTTGGGTTAGCCATCCCAGTGGTATCGCAGATACTAATACCGCGCACACCTTCATCGGCAAAATGATCAATCCATTGCATGAGCTCTGAGACCGGAGTTATTCCACTCATGGGGCAGCCAAAGCTTGTCGACAACGAAATATTCACAGCCACATCGGACTCGTGTGCCAAGCGGATAACATCACCCAGAGCTTTTGCAGAATCTGCACGACTCATTCGCAAATTTGCTTGATTGTGGGCTTCGCTCACGGACATGACTAAATTGAACTCATCGACACCAACGGTGAGTGCTCGTTCAGCACCACGAAGATTTGGAATGAGGACGGTATATTCCACTCCAGGGACACGTTCAATGCCTTTCATCACCGCCTCTGCATCAGCAAGCATCGGAATTGCCTTGGGGCTGGTAAATGAGGTCACCTCAATCTTGGCATAGCCGGCATGGCTTAGCCGGTCAATCAACCGAATTTTGTCTTCGGTTGGAATGAAGTTAGGCTCGGCCTGAAAGCCATCCCTAGTAACGACCTCTTGGATATAGAGTCTTTGCATAAAACAATCTTATACCGTTTTACTGGCTCTTAGCCGCAATCAACGCAAAGAAGGCGAGATTGGTTTATAGTTGCAGGGTTTGTTCCCACAGGAGACTAAAAAATGGCATCAATCTTGACCTCTTTGGGTCGCACCGTTTTGGCAGGTTTTGTATTGCTGGTGTTGATCGTAATTTTGTTTGGTACCTCAAACGTTGGTAACCCAGGATGGGTTTCCTTTGTATTCCGTTACCTCCATGTGATTTCTGGAGTAATGTGGATTGGTTTATTGTGGTATTTCAATTTCGTACAAATTCCATCCATGCCCAAAATCCCCGATGAGCAAAAACCAGCGATTGGTAAAGTGATTGCTCCAACCGCCTTGTTCTGGTTCCGCTTTGCGGCGATGGCAACGGTTCTAACCGGTATCATCTTGGCGATTTTGAATGGCTATGCCCACCAAGCCTTTACTTTGCAAAAGCCTTTCTTGGCAATTGGTCTTGGCATGTGGATCGCGTTGATCATGGCATTTAATGTTTGGTTCATCATTTGGCCCAATCAAAAACGTGCCCTGGGTATTGTGACTGTTGATGCAGATACCAAAGCAAAATCGGCTCGTACCGCAATGCTGACCTCACGCATCAATACCGTCTTATCGATCCCGATGTTGTACTTGATGGTGGCTCAACAAAATATGGGTCTTTAATTCTCAAGACTTAAAGTCCAAAGCTTCACAGATCAGCCCGCCATCGCGGGCTGTTTTTTTATCTAGAAAGATAAAACTCAATTAGATTAAAAGGTATATAAGCGCTGTGGATTGTCCCGTAAGATCTGATCGCGCATATGTGAGTCGGGAACCCAGCTAAGAAGTAGATCAAGTAGATCAGCATCGTTAGGCATCTTGTTTTTCACCATCACGTGTGGCCAATCGCTACCCCATACGATTTGTTTTGGGTTCGCTTTCAGTAAAGCATCTGCAAAGGATTGTGTATCGGAGTAGGGAGGGTCATGTTGTGCTGAGATTCGGTAGGGGCCGGTAAGTTTTACCCAAGCGCGCTCCTCACGCATCATGGCTAAGAGATTCTGAAAACCTTGATCAGCAGTTCCTAAATCGGTCTTGAGGTAGCCTAAATGACCGAATACAACGGGTACAGGGAAGTTGAACAGTAATTGCTTGAGATCAGGAAACTCATTCACATGCATCAGAAATTCAATATGCCAACCTAAGGGGGCTATCTTGTTCGCCAGGTAAGTTAGTTTCTCAATCGGTAATATGCCTTTGGCATCAGCGAGGTCGACGATATTGCAACGAACTCCTCGAACCCCGCAATGATGTAAAGATTGCAAATCTCTTTCAGCAATTTCCCAATCCACCACTGCAACACCCCGAAAGCGATTTGTATTGGTCTTGAGTGCTGCCAGTAATGCCCTATTGTCGGTGCCATAAATGCTAGGCTGAACCAATACTGCTCGATCTATACCAAGTCGGTTGAGAAGTGCTTGATAGTCGGGAAGTAGGGCATCCGGTGGAGTGTAGATCCGATTGGATATATAGGGAAAAAGGGTTTGGGGACCACAGATATGCGCATGACAATCTGTGGCATTCGAGCAAACACTCAGACTGGGTTTTTTAGGAACCCGGTCTGGTGCTTGGCACAGTGGAGCATTACTGAGGTTCAATCCCAGCGTCTTTGGCGATCTTGTTGTACTTATTGATCTCGCTGCGAACAAACTTCTCGGTATCGGCAAGGTTCATCGGTTTGATCGTAATGCCTGCTTTGGCATAGGCAGATTTCACTTCAGAGTCTTGCAAAGCGCGATTGATATCCGTATTAATTTTTTGCAGAACAGCTGCTGGTGTTGCAGATGGCGCCCAAACTCCTACCCACAAACCAATATCAAAACCGGCAAATCCCTGTTCGGCAATCGTCGCGATATTTGGAGCCGCATCGGCGCGAGTAGCGCTAGTGATACCTAAGGCGCGAACTTTTCCACCCTGAATCTGAGCGATTACTGATTGCAATGGCGCCATATAGTAGGCAGTACGTCCTGCGATTGTTTCTTGAATCGCTTCTGGCGATCCTTTGAATGGCACATGCAACATTTTGATACCAGCAGTCTGATTGAAGTATTCAGCGGCGAGGTGAGTAGAGCTACCAACACCAGCGCTTGCAAACGGTACCTCACCCGGTTTTGCTTTAGCTGCATTAATGAGATCTTTTAAGGTTTTGTATGGACTCTCAGCAGATACCACCAAAGCGTATGGACTGGTACCAAGGATGTTGACATCGGTCAAACTTTTGAGGTCATACGGGAGTTTTTTATAGATCGCAGGGTTTGCAGCATAGGAGGCAGATTGCACGAGTAGGGTATAGCCATCTGGATCTGAGTTCACTACAACTCCAGTGCCGACTAGACCACCAGCACCTGGACGATTTTCAATAATGACCGGTTGCTTCCACGTTTCACTGAGATTCTTGGCAACGATTCGACCTGCAATATCTGCACCGGAGCCTGGGGTGAGCGGCACAATCATTTTTACAGTCTTATTGGGGTAATTAGCAGCACTTTGTGCCTGAATCGGCAAACTGATCGTCCCCAATACCAATAGGCTGGTAATACCAATCCATAGTTTTTTAATCATGAAACCCATGTTGTCTCCTCTTTTTTTGTCGTTGTTGACTAATTACTATGCCACAGAATCTAAAAATTGCCGCAGGGCGCGATTGAACTCAGCAGGCTTTTCAATATTCGCTAAATGAGCTGCTTGATCAATGGTAACCAAAGAAGATTGTGAAATTAAACGATGCAGAACCGTTGACTGCTCATAGGTACAAGCAGGATCTTGCATGCCCAACAAGATCAGGGTCGGGGCTTTGATTTTAAGAAGCATGGTTGATTGAGCCATATCACGTACCGCACTGGCGCACGCAAGGTATCCATCCACGGGTGTGGCCATAATCATCTTCTTAACAATCTCAATTTGCTCGGGTTCGTGCTCAATGAAGCCTTTTAGGAACCAACGTTTAATCGTGCCATCGAGTAAACCCGCAATTCCTTGTGAGCGCGCAATCGCAAAGCGCTCTTCCCACATAGTGCGTGGCGGCATTTCACTGGCAGTATCACAAAGACTCAATGAGAGGGCGCGGTCAGGATAATTGGCGCCCACATATTGGCAAATCATGCCGCCCATGGATAAACCAACCAAATGCGCTTTTTTGACATCAAGCGCATCCATTAAAGCAACTAAGTCCTCCGCGAGTAAGGCAATGCTGTACGGACCAGGAGTAACTTGGGTTTGCCCATGACCGCGGGTGTCATACCGAATCACGCGAAAGCGATCTGTTAGCGCAGGGATGGTTCGATCCCACATCTCGATGCTTGACATCAAGCTATTGCTCATCATCACAGTTGGACCATCTTTAGGCCCATCAATTTGATAAGCCATTTTGATCTGATTTGCATTAATAAACTGTCTCATAATTGTCTCCCTTAACAGGTATTTTTACACCAATTACATTCCTGAATAGATTGCATGCCTTAAACTCCGAATATGAAGCAAACACTATTACGGATCCTATGGGTCTTAACGGGCGCGAGTGTGGCTTTGTTTCTGGCTTTGCATGTGGTTCGTCCGCAAGATTCCACCTTACTTATAGCTTCGTTGGGTGGCTCAACACTCTTCTTGTTTGGGCTAACAACTTTACCGCCGACGCAACCGCGGGCATTATTTGGTGGACATATTATTTCTGCTCTGATCGGCGTAGTTTGTTATCGCTTATTTGGTGATGCAACTTGGGTGATGGTGGTGTCTGTCCTGATCACAATCGCAGTGCTTTTGCTAACGAAAACGGTTCATCCCCCCGCAGGTGCCAATCCATTAATCATGATTCATGGTCACGCCGGTTTTATGGATATCTGGACCCATGTGATCATCGGTGTAGTTGCTCTGGCTGCCACAACTTATGTTTGGTCTCGTCTCGGTCCTGGTAAAGCGAAATACCCAATTAAATGGAATCAAGAATCACCCCCTGGGCCGAACTGGGGGCCTTGGCACTAATTCACTGAATTAATTAGGCTTCGAATCTGCTTGGCAAGTTCGAGCGGGGTCATACCGTTAGGGCCAATACCTGACTCAACTAATTGATCTGCTGCGATTGCGTGCAATTGAACACCAAGGCACGTCGCTTCCCATAAATTGAGTTGGTGACGTATTCCTTGTGCAGCTAGTGAGGCAATGAGTCCCGTTAGTACATCGCCCATGCCACCGGTTGCCATTCCAGGATTGCCTTCTTGGCAAGAATAAATATCTTCGCTTGGAGATCCCAACAAACTATGGTGACCTTTTAGAACGACATGACAATGAAATTTTTTAATCAAGCTCTGGGTTGCCAGGAGTCGATCATTTTGTACCTCACTCGTAGATATTCCTAGAAGTCTTCCCGCTTCAGCAGGATGGGGCGTAATGGTGAAGGGCGCTTGTCTAGTTTGAAGTTGCTCTTGTAATTGCGTAGACTCAGAAATCATATTGAGTGCATCTGCATCAATCACGAGTGGGCATGAATAATGAATACATGCCTCTAAAAAATGCCTTGCTTGTTCACTAATACCTATACCAGGCCCGATTGCAACAGTGTCCGGCTTAATCGATATGAGATAAGTTGCAGGATCGGATATTTGACTAATGTCATTAATCATGAACTCCGGCTGATCGATATGGACATGAGCGGACTGTGGATCTAAAACACCGATCATGGTCCAGCCAGCACCACTATAAAGACTCCCATACGCGGATAAGAAGATCGCACCAGCCATTCCTGGCGCGCCACCGATGAGTAATACTTTGCCCATATCGCCTTTGTGTTCGGAAGGCCTTCGAACTAAACGCGAGCGTAAGGAAAGGGCGTTGAGATTTTTCATGGCCAGAGAGGATAAGTGCTGTTCAATGTCGGAATATGGACATGGTCCCACATCAGTTGCTTTTGCATCGCTTCTTTAAACAAATTAGCAGCTTTTATTTCTCCGTGGGTAATAAAAGTATGGGCTGGGGCTTGTTTGAAGCCCTTCAGCCATCGAAGTAGAGCAGCTTGATCGGCATGAGCAGATAAACCGCCAATCGTGTGGATCGATGCTTTTACCGGAATTTCTTTACCAAATAAATGCACTGATTTTGCTTGATCGACTAAGCGACGCCCTAGAGTGCCTTGTGCCTGAAAGCCGGTAATGATGATGGCGTTATTTCGGTGTGGCAAGTTCCATTTGAGATGATGGACAATGCGACCTGCCTCGCACATGCCGCTTGCCGAGATCACGATGGCACCCCCTTTAATCTGATTTAAGGCTTTTGATTCCTCAACCTCTGTCACAAATCGTAGTTCGAGTCGATTAGGGTTGGATTGATACCATTGATAAATAGACTGGGCTTCTTGATCCAAGAGGGATAAATGATCTTCGGTGAGTTTTGAGACCGAGCTTGCCATGGGCGAGTCTACCCAAATGCTTAAATGAGGCAGGCGCTTTTGCCGGATTAAATCAATTAATAAAAAGATAATTTCTTGTGTTCGACCGACCGCAAAGGCTGGGATGATCACATTACCGCTATGCCTAAGAGTATGCGTGATGACCTCAACCATTTCATTTTCGGTATCGCTCATGCTGCGATGCAGTCGATCGCCATAGGTGGATTCAATGATGAGCGCATCAGCCTTTTCAATTAATTCTGGATTATTCATGAGAGGTCTTTCAAACATCCCCAAATCCCCTGAAAAGACTGTGCGATGAACGCCGAGTTCACCCCGCTCGATCTCCATTAATGTAATTGCCGCGCCAAGAATATGACCGGCATCTATAAATTCAATGGTGATGCCTTTCTT
>JACCEB011806684.1_pt1 | contig 20315 bp, 15 predicted proteins | sample 7454761 | NCBI WGS metagenome assembly JACCEB01 (sample SAMN15323454, study PRJNA562643) | freshwater metagenome | isolation source: river surface water | place: USA:Blue River Watershed | collected 2017-08-18 | reverse complement strand
GCCGCGCCGGTGAGCGACTTGCCGGCGCCCGACTCGCCGACCACACCCAAAATCTCGCCGGGGGCCCCCGGCGAGATTTTGGGTGTGGTCGGCGAGTCGGGCGCCGGCAAGTCGCTCACCGGCGCGGCCATCATTGGCCTGCTGGAGCCACCGGGGCGCATTGCCTCGGGTGAGGTTTTGCTCGAAGGCCAGAAGATCAACGGCCTGCCCGCGCACGAGATGCGGCATATCCGCGGCCGGCGTATTGGCGCGATCTTCCAGGACCCGCTCACTTCGCTGAACCCGCTCTACACCATCGGCAGGCAGCTGACGGAGACCATCTTGGCCCATCTGCCGGTGGACGCCGCCGAGGCCCGCCGGCGCGCCATCGCCCTGCTCGAGGACACCGGCATTCCGGCCGCCGCCGAGCGAATTGACCATTACCCGCACCAGTTCTCGGGCGGTATGCGCCAGCGGGTGGTGATCGCACTTGCGCTGGCCGCCGAGCCGCAGCTGATCGTGGCCGACGAGCCGACGACCGCGCTCGACGTGTCCATCCAGGCCCAGATCATCCAGTTGCTCAAGCGCCTCTGCCGCGACCGCGGTGCGGCGGTCATGCTGATCACCCACGACATGGGCGTCATCGCCGAGACCTGCGACCGGGTCGCGGTGATGTACGCCGGGCGCATTGCCGAGATCGGTCCGGTGCGCGAGGTGATCCACGCGCCGGCCCATCCCTACACCCGCGGGCTCATGGCGGCCATTCCGGACATCGGGGTCGACCGCGAACGTCTGCACCAGATCGATGGCGCCATGCCCCGGCTTAACGCCATTCCAACAGGCTGCGCCTACCACCCCCGTTGCCCGCAGGCGCTAGACCGTTGCCACCGCGAGCGGCCTGTGCTGATGGCGGCCAGCGCCACCCGCGCAGCCTGCTGGCTCAATGACGATGGGTCGGCCTCGGCTGCCAATGGCGCCACTTCCGCAAAGGTGTCGGCATGACCGCCCCGATCGATACCGCGAACCCCTCCGCCGCTGCAGCTGCGACGCCACCCGCTGGCACGCCCCTGGTGCAGGCCCGCGACCTGGCGATGTCCTTCGATGTCTCCGCCCCCTGGCTGAACCGGGTGCTCGAGGGCCGGCCGCGGCAACTGCTGCACGCGGTCGACGGAGTGAGCTTTGAAATTCAAAAGGGACAGACTCTGGCCTTGGTGGGCGAGTCTGGCTGCGGCAAGAGCACGGTGGCCCGGCTCCTGGTGGGCCTGTACCAGCCCACCCGGGGCGGCCTGACCTTCGACGGCCAGGATGCGCACGCCGCCTTCCGCCGCCCCGAGGGCCGCGCCCTGCGCCGGCGCATCCAGATGATTTTCCAGGACCCCTACGCCAGCCTCAATCCGCGCTGGACGGTAGAGGCTATCGTGGGCGAGCCGCTGCGCGAGCACGAGCTCGTCACCGGGGATGAGGCCTTGCGCGAGCGGGTCGACGCGCTGCTGCAGTCGGTCGGCCTGTCACCCCAGGACCGGGTGAAGTTTCCTCACCAGTTCTCGGGAGGCCAGCGCCAGCGCATCTCCATTGCCCGTGCCTTGGCGACCGAGCCCGAGTTTTTGGTCTGCGATGAGCCGACCTCGGCGCTCGACGTGTCGGTACAGGCGCAGGTTCTGAACATCATGAAGGACCTGCAGCGCCGCCGCGGTCTGACCTATCTGTTCATCTCGCACAACCTGGCCGTGGTGCGGCATGTCAGTGACCAGGTGGGCGTGATGTACCTGGGCCGGCTGGTGGAATTGGCGGACAAGCAGACCCTGTTCGCCACGCCGCGCCACCCCTACACCCGCATGCTGCTGGAGGCCATCCCCAAGATGCACCAGACCGGCCAGGCGCGCACGCCGGTGCAAGGCGAGGTTCCCAATCCGCTCAACCCGCCCGCGGGTTGCGCCTTCAACCCGCGCTGCCCGCAAGCCAATGACCGTTGTCGGAGCGAGCGGCCAGAGCTCCAGACGATTGGCGGCATCCGTATTGCCTGCCATGCGGTGGAGGAGGGGCGGCTCTGAACCGCCTGTCCGCCACGCGTTCCTGCGCTCAGGTGTAGCGCTTGCTTCGCAGGCTGTTCTTCATGTCCTGCAGCACTGGCTGCAAGGTGTCGCTGCCAATGCGCAGCGCCACACAGGTGGCCAGCACGTCGATGATCGCCAGATGCAATAGGCGCGACACCATCGGGCTGTAGCGGTCATAGCCCTCGGGATGGTCTGCCGCCAAATGGATCTGGCCCTGCGCCGCCAGAGGCGAGCCGCTGGCGGTGATGACGATGGTGGTGGCACCCTTGCGGCGGGCAATGTCGCAGGCGTCCATCAGGTCGCGGGTGCGGCCGGAGTTTGAAATGACCACCACGCAGTCGCCCGGCCCCAGGAGCGACGCGCTCATCACCTGCATATGGCCGTCGCTGCAGGCGGCGGTGTGCACGCCCAGGCGGAAGAACTTGTGCTGCGCGTCCTGGGCCACGATCCCTGAGTTGCCCACGCCGTAGAACTCGATGCGCCGCTGCTGGCGCCCCGCAGATACCAGCGCCTCGCTGGCCCGCTCGATGGCCACCGTGCTGGCGTCGTTGCGGTACTTGAGGAAGGCGGCCACCGTGTTGTCGATCACCTTGACCATCACCTCGGCCGGCCGGTCGTCGGCGTCGACGCTGCGGTGGATGAAGGGCACGCCCTCGTTCACGCTGCCGGCGAGCTTGAGCTTGAAGTCCGACAGGCCGTCATAGCCCAGGCTGCGGCAAAAGCGCACCACCGTCGGCTTGCTCACATGGGCGCGGTCGGCCAGTTCGGCCACTGGCAGCGTGGCGAAGGCCCGCGGGTCGGCGAGCACCAGCTTGCCCACGCGCTGCTCCGCGGGCGCCAGGGCGGGCAGGCAGGCTTTGACTCGGTCGAGCATCAGCGCTCCTCCGTCCAGCAGTGCCCGTCCCGGGCGATCATCGCGCTCGAGGCGCTCGGTCCCCAGGTACCGGCGGCGTAGGGCCGCAGGCCTTGTGGGTTGGCTTGCCAATGCGCCAGCAGGGGGCCGACCCAGCGCCACGCCTCCTCCTGCTCGTCGCTGCGCACGAAGAGGTTGAGGCGGCCGTCGATCACGTCCAGTAGCAGCCGCTCGTAAGCGCCCACCCGCTCGGCGCCGAAGCGCTTGTCGAAGTCCAGGTCCAGCGACACCGGCGTGAGCTGGGGCGTGGTCTGGCGCGCCAGCTGCCGGCCGTCCTGGGCCTGGGCCAGCAGGTGCAGCTCCAGTCCGTCCCGCGGCTGCAGGTGAATGACGAGACGGTTGGCCGCGCCGGGCGGCGCGCCGAAGATGGCGTGCGGCGCCGGCCGGAAGTTCACCACGATATGGGCCTCGCGGGCGGCGAGGCGCTTGCCGGTGCGGATGTAAAACGGCACGCCCGCCCAGCGCCAGTTGGCGATCTCGGCGCGCAGGGCCACAAAGGTCTCGGTCGTGCTGCCTGGGGCCACGCCGGCTTCCTCCAGATAGCCCTTGACCGGCCTTCCGTCCACCTTGCCGGCGCTGTACTGGCCGCGGATCGCGTGCCCGTCCAGCGTGGCGGCCGTCCAGGGCTTGAGGGAGCGCAGTACCTTGAGCTTTTCGTCGCGGATCGCGTCAGCGTGCGCATTGATCGGGGGCTCCATCGCCAGTGCGCACAGCAGTTGCAGCGCGTGGTTTTGCACCATGTCCCGCAGCGCGCCGGTGCTGTCGTAGAACCCGCCGCGCTTTTCTACGCCCAAGTCTTCGGCGATGGTGATCTGGATGTGGTCGATGTTTTCCCGACGCCACAGCGGCTCGAACAGGGCGTTGCCAAAGCGCAGCGCGAACAGGTTCTGCACCGAGGGCTTGCCGAGGTAGTGATCGATACGAAACACCTGCTTCTCGCTCAAGACGCGTCCGACCGTTTCGTTGATCGCGCGGTTGGACGCCAGGTCGTGGCCCAGAGGCTTTTCCAGCACCAGCCGGGTGCGGGCGGTGTTCAGGCCCGCCGCGGCCAATTGCTCGCAGACGCCGGTGAAGAGACTTGGCGCAGTGGCCAGGTACATCACCACCGTGTCGGCCTGCCGCTCGGCCAAACGCTGGGCGAGGCGTGCGTAGTCGGCCGGCTGCGACAGGTCCATGCGCACGAAGCCCAGCATCTGGGCGAAGCGCTCGAACTCGTCGGCGCTGGGTCGCTTGGCGAGATCGACCTCGTCGAAGCGGCTACGGATGAAACTCCGGTACCGCGCGTCGTCCAGGTCGTCGCGGGCCACCCCGAGGATGCGCCCACCGGCCGGCAGGCTGCCGTGTCGGAAGGCCTGGAACAGGGCGGGCATCAGCTTGCGCCAGGCCAGGTCGCCGGTGCCGCCGAAGAGTACGAGGTCGAAGCTCATGGTGAGTTGAGAGCGGGAGTCGGGGCAATGTAACTTGGTTTCATGCCTTGCGACGGTCGGGTTTCATCCCTTCGGGCTGATCTGGTGGGGGCGGCCCCCGTTCCAGAAAGCTCTGTCGGTTAGTGCAGAGAGTCGGTGTTTGCCTATGGGTGGGTCGGTGTTTCCCCCGGGCCACGCCAGAAAACGCCGGGTTAGGATCGAGGGTAATCCGATTACAAGTACAGACCATGAAAAAGCTCGTCCGAAGCGCCGCACTTGCACTGATCGCCGCCGCTGCAGCCTCACCCGTCCTGGCTCAAGGCCAGGTGAACATCATCTGCTCGGTGCAGGCCGAGTGGTGCAACCTGATGGCCACCGTGTTCACCCGCACCACCGGTACCAAGGTCAACATGACCGCCAAGGGCTCGGGCGAAGCGCTGGCGCAGATCAATGCCGAAAAGGCCAATCCCAAGACCGACATCTGGTTCGGCGGCACCGGCGACCCGCACCTGCAGGCGGCCGAGCAGGGCCTGACCCTCGAATACAAATCCTCCCAACTCACACAACTGCACCCCTGGGCGCAGAAGCAGGCGGCCGACGCCGGCTTCCGCACGGTGGGCGTGTACCTGGGCCCCTTGGGTTTTGGCTACAACAAGGAAATGCTGGCCAAGAAGAAGGCCCCCGCGCCTGCCAGCTGGGTCGACCTGCTGCGGCCCGAGTACAAGGGCGACATCCAGATGGCCAACCCGGCTTCAAGCGGTACCGCCTACACCATGATCGCCACCCTGGTGCAGCTCATGGGCGAAGAGAAGGCCTTTGCCTTCATGAAGTCCCTGCACCCGAGCATCAGTACCTACACGCGCTCCGGCACCGCCCCCATCAAGGCCGCTGCGCGTGGCGAGACCATGGTGTCCATCAGCTTCGTGCACGACGTGGCCACCGAGGCACTGGCCGGCTTCCCGGTCGTCGGCGTCTACCCGAGCGAGGGCACCGGCGCTGAGATCGGCTCGATGAGCATCGTCAAGGGCAGCCCCAATGCCGAGGCGGCCAAGCGCTTTTACGAGTGGGCCCTGACCCCGGGTGGCCAGCAGTTCGGTCTGGCCGCCAACCAGTTCCAGTTGCCCAGCAACAAGAACGTGCCCAAAGATGCGCGCATGGCCGACCCGTCCAAGATCAAATTGATCAACTACGACTACGCCAAGTACGGCTCCAGCGCCGAGCGCCGCCGCCTGATCGCCCGCTGGGAGCGCGAGATCCTGAACCAGGGCCGCTGATCGGCGCCCGCCGTCTGGCCGCGCCCTCGCCGGATGCCCATCTCCACTGACCGCGCCCTCTGGGCCTGGCTTGCGCTCGCGCTGCTGGCGTGGGTCGGGCTGCCTTGGTACGCCCTGTCTGAGGGCTCGGGCCTGGTCCAGGTGCACCAGGTCTTTGCTGCGCCCGAGACCGGCAGCGGCTTGGCGCAGGCGCTTCTGTTCGGTCGTCCCTGGCTGTGGGGCGTGCCGGCCGCACTGCTGGTGGCAGGCATCGGCCTGCTGCTGCCGCCCGGCCGGCGTCAGGGCGCCTGGCTCATGGCGGGGGGGCTGCTGGGGCTGATCGGTGTGCTGGGCAGCGGCTTCCTGGTGGGGGCCCGCGGCTGGGCCTTTGAAAGCCTCAACGCTTTCTTGGGCGAGCTCGCCAGCCGCCAGGGAGGCATGGGCGTGGGTGGCGCGGTGACGCTGGGGGCGCTGCTGGTGCTGGCGGCCTTTGGTGCGGCACGCCGGGGCGCCTTTCGCGGCGATCTGTTCACGTCGGCAACGGTCTGGGTTTGCGGCAGCCTGCTGCTGCTCTTCGTCGCCTTTCCAGTGCTCAAGGCCCTGTCGGCGGCCGTGTTCACCGAAGACGGTGGCTTGGCGCCTGCACTGCTGTGGGAACGCATCGCGAGCGAGCGCAACTTTGGTTTGGCCTGCCTGTCTGGCGGCCCGCGCTGCGGCGTGGCCTGGAACACCTTGTTCATGGGCCTGCTCACCGCCACCAGCACCACCGTACTGGGCACCTTCATGGCCCTCATGGCCGAGCGCGGGGGGCACCGCCGCGCCGCACCTGCGTTCAACGTGCTCGCCCTTTTGCCGATCATCACGCCGCCCTTCGTGGTCGGCTTGGGTCTCATCTTGCTGTTTGGCCGCGCCGGCCTGGTGAACCAGTTTCTCGAGTACGCCTTCGGCATCACCCCCACCCGCTGGTTTTACGGCTGGTTTGGTGTCTGGGTGGCGCAGACCTTTGCCTTTACCCCGGTGGCTTTCCTGATCATGCGCGGTGTGGTCCAGGGCATCGCCCCCAGCCTGGAGGAGGCGGCACAGACCCTGCGTGCCGATCGCTGGCAAACCTTTCGCACCGTGACGCTGCCCCTGATCAAGCCCGGGCTGGCCAACGCCTTCCTCGTAGGCTTCATCGAAAGCATGGCCGACTTCGGCAACCCCATCGTGGTGGGTGCGCAGTTCTCGGTGCTGTCGACGGAGATCTTCTTTGCCATCGTCGGCGCCCAGTACGACCAGGGGCGCGCCGCGTCCCTGGCCTGGGTGCTCACCGGTTTTGCACTGGCGGTTTTTGCAGCTCAGCGCTGGCTGCTGCACAAGCAGCAGTTCACCACCGTCTCAGGCAAGGGAGAGGCCGGCGTGCCGCCGCCGCTGCCGACTGGCGTTTCGCGCGTGGTGCACGGCGTGGCCCTGCCCTGGATGGCGTTCACCCTGGCCGTGTACGCGCTGGCCTTCTTCGGCGGTTTCGTCCACACCTGGGGCCGCGACTACAGCCTGAGCTTCAAGCATTTCATCACCGCCTTCGCCCTGGACTGGGGCCCCTTTGGTCTGGTGTGGGCCGGCACAGCCTGGAGCTCGTTCTTCACCACCATCAAGTTGGCGGCCATTGCCGCGCCGCTGACCGCCGGCCTGGGCCTGTTGATCGCCTGGTTGATGGCGCGTACCGAGTTTCGCGGACGCGGCCTGTTCGAGTTCTCGGCCCTCTTGGCCTTTGCGATCCCGGGCACGGTGCTGGGAGTCAGCTACATCCTGGCCTTTAACGTGCCGCCCTTCGAGCTGACCGGCACCGCCATGATCATCGTGCTGTGCTTCATGTTCCGTAACCTGCCGGTGGGCGTGCGCGCTGGCACCGCCGCCTTCAAGCAGCTCGATCGCTCGCTCGACGAGGCCTCGCTCATGCTGCGTGCCGGCAGCCTGCGCACACTGCGACACGTGTTGCTCCCCCTGCTCAAGCCTGCCCTGGTGGCGGCCCTGATCTACAGCTTTGTGCGCGCAATCACCACGGTGAGCGCGGTGATCTTCCTGGTCACCGCCGAGAACGAGCTGGCCACTACCTACATCATCGGCCGCGTGGGCAATGGCGACTACGGCGTCGCCCTCGCGTATTGCACGGTGCTGATCTTGTTGATGTCCCTGGCCATCGCGCTGATTCAGTGGCTGGTGGGCCAGCGCCGGCTGGGCCGTCGCGCCGCCGCCCTGCCTGCTGACCGTACCGCCGCAGCGGTTCCTTCCACGAGCGCCTGACCCATGAGCCCCTCCGCCCCCGGCATCGAATTCCGCCAAGTCTCCAAGCGCTACGGCAATGACCCGGCCTCGCCTCTGGCGGTCGACCGGGTCAGCTTCAGTGTGCCGCGCGGCACGCTCACCACGCTGCTGGGCCCTTCGGGCTGTGGCAAGACCACCATCTTGCGCATGATCGCCGGCCTGGAGTCGCCCTCGGGCGGCCAGATCCTGATCGCCGGCCAGGACGTCACCACCCTGGGCCCTGCCCAGCGCAATGTGAGCCTGGTGTTCCAGAACTACGCCCTGTTTCCGCACATGGACGTTCTGGGCAATGTGATGTTTGGCCTGCGCATGTCCGGCATGGCCAGCGAGGTCGCGCGGGCCAAGGCAACCGCGGCGCTCGAGGGCGTCGGTCTGGTCGGCCTGGACGCCCGCTTGCCCGCAGAACTTTCAGGTGGGCAGCAGCAGCGTGTGGCCCTGGCCCGCGCTTTGGTGCTCGAGCCAGCCGTGTTGCTGTTCGACGAGCCCCTGTCCAACCTGGACGCGCGGCTGCGCCGCGAGATGCGCGAAGAAATCCGCAGCCTGCAGCAGCGGCTGCAGCTCACTGTGGCCTATGTCACTCACGACCAGAGCGAGGCCCTGGCGGTGAGCGACCACATCATCGTCATGGACCGCGGCAACATTGCCCAGATCGGTAGCCCGCGCGCGCTTTACGAGCTGCCGCAGTCTGAATTTGTCGCTGGCTTCATGGGCGAGGCCCGCCTCTTCCCGGCGGTCGTCGGCGAAGACGGCCGGGTGCAATTGGGACCGCTGTTCCTCACGCCCCGCCAACCTGTGGTAACAGGCCCTGCCAAGGTGGCGGTGCGGCCCGAGGCCTGGCGCCTGGGGCCTGCCGGGCAGGGTCTGGCCGGTCATCTGGTCAAAAGCGCCTACCTGGGCAGCGGCTACGAGCTCACCTTCGACACCGCCCTGGGCCCCGTCTTTGTGCTCTCCTTCGACCCCGCCGCCGACTGGGTGCTGGGGGCCGAGGTCGGCCTGTCGCTCACCGGTGTGGGCGTGAGCGTGTTGCCGGACTGAAACGGTTTCGCCTCGGGGCTCAAGCACGCCGCGCCGGCCGGTGCGCGCCGATAATCAGCGCATGAACCAACTCGACGCGCTCAAGCAGTTCACCACCGTGGTGGCCGACACCGGCGACTTCATGCAGCTGGCGCAATTCCAGCCGCGGGACGCCACCACCAATCCTTCCCTCATCCTCAAGGCGGTGCAAAAGGCTGAGTACGCACCCCTGCTGACGCAGACGGTGGAACGGCACCGCCACCGCACGATGGACGACATCGTCGACCGCCTGCTGGTGCGCTTTGGCGTCGAAATCCTTCAGCACGTGCCGGGGCGCGTCTCCACCGAGGTGGATGCCCGTCTGAGCTTTGACACCGCCGCCACCGTGGCCCGGGCCGAGCGGATCATGACGCTCTACCAGGCCGAAGGCGTGGAGCGCGAGCGCATCCTGATCAAGATCGCCGCCACCTGGGAGGGCATCCAAGCAGCGGCCGAGCTTCAGCAGCGCGGCATCCGCACCAACCTCACCCTGCTGTTTTCTTTCTGCCAGGCGGTGGCCTGCGGCCAGGCACGGGTGCAGCTCATATCGCCCTTCGTCGGCCGCATCTACGACTGGTACAAGAAGTCGGCCGGCAATGCCTGGGACGAGACCGGCAGCGCCGGCGCGAACGATCCTGGCGTGCGCTCGGTGCGTCAGATCTACCAGTACTACAAGCGCCACGGCATCTCCACCGAGGTGATGGGCGCAAGCTTTCGCAACCTGGGTCAAATCGTGGCCTTGGCAGGCTGTGACCTGCTGACGATCAGCCCCGAGCTGCTCGCGCAACTGGCCTCCAGTGACGCCCCGCTGGCCCGCGCCCTCGACCCGGTAGCGGCCAAGGGCATGGACATTGCCGAGGTGCGCTATGTCGAGTCCAGCTTCCGCTATGCGCTCAATGAGGATGCGATGGCCACTGAGAAGCTGGCCGAGGGCATCCGGTCCTTCGCCGTTGACGCGGTCAAGCTCGAGGCGCTGATCAAGGCCGCCTGAACCCAATTCCATGCAACGGCCCGCCGACTTTCCTGGCTTTCCGCGCTGCGACGAGGTGCCTGCCTGGGGCGCGCTGCAGGCGCACTTCGACGGCGAGGGTGGTGGCCTGGACCTGCGCCAGGCCTTTGCACAGGACGCGGGTCGCTTCGAGGCCTTTAGCCAAGACGCACCGCATCTCTTTGCCGACCTCTCGCGCAACCTCATCGACGCCAAGACCGAGGGCCTGTTGCTGCAACTGGCCGCGCAGTGCCGCCTCGCCGAGCAGCGCGACGCGATGTTTGCTGGCGCACGGGTCAATGGCACCGAGGGTCGGGCGGTGATGCACTGGCTGCTGCGCTATCCCGGGCTTGGCGCGGGCCAAGCTCCGGCCTGGGCGCCCTCGGGTATTGAGGCGCTGGCGGCCGAGCGCGCCCAGGTAGCCGACACCCTGGATGCCATGCTGGCCTATGCCGAGGCGGTGCGCGCCGATGGCGCGATCACCGATGTGGTCAACATCGGCATTGGCGGTTCCGACCTCGGCCCGCAGATGGCAACCCTGGCGCTGGCGGCTTTTGCCAAGCCCGGGCTTCGCCTGCATTTCGTCTCCAACGTCGACGGCCACGAACTGGACGGCGTGCTGCAGGGCCTGGACCCGCAGCGCACGCTGTTTCTCATTGCCTCCAAGACCTTCACCACGCTAGAGACGATGATGAACGCGCGCTCGGCGCGTGACTGGTTCCTGGCCCGGGGTGGCCGCGACACTGCGCGCCACTTCGCCGCGCTCACCACCAACGTGCCTGCTGCGCGCGAGTTCGGCATTACCACCACCTTCGGTTTCTGGGACTGGGTGGGCGGGCGCTATTCGCTGTGGTCGGCCATTGGCCTGCCCCTGGCGATTGCTGTCGGGGCGGAGAACTTCCGTGCCCTGCTGGCCGGCGCCCATGCGATGGACACGCATTTCGCCACGGCGCCCTTCGCGCGCAACCTGCCTGTGCGTCTGGCCCTGGTCGACCTCTGGTATCGCAACTTCCACCACTTCACCAGCCGCGGCCTGGCGCCTTATCACAGCGCTTTGCGCCGGCTGCCGGCCTACCTGCAGCAGCTCGAAATGGAGAGCAACGGCAAGCGGGTGGACCGCCAAGGCAGGCCTTTGCCCTACGCCACTTCGCCGGTGCTCTGGGGTGAGCCCGGCACCAACGGCCAGCACGCCTTCTTCCAGATGATTCACCAGGGGACTGACGTGATCCCGGTGGAGTTCGTCGCCGTTGCCGAGGCAGCGCACCAGCTCCCGGGCCACCAGCAGGCCCTGTTGGCCAATGTGCTGGCCCAGGCCCAGGCGCTGATGCAGGGCCGCTCAGACCCTGGCGGCCATCGTGATTTCCCGGGCAACCGTCCGAGCACCGTGCTGCTGCTTCAGCGCTTGGCCCCCGCCAGCCTGGGCGCCCTCATCGCCTTGCAGGAGCACCGCGTGTTCTGCTCGGGCGCGCTGTGGGGCATCAACAGCTTTGACCAGTGGGGGGTGGAGCTGGGCAAGGTGTTGGCGCAAGACATCACCGCCCGCCTGTCCACCGGTGAAATCGCGGGGCTCGATGGGGCCACGGCGGCATGGGTCACCCGCTTGGCCCGACAATCCGACGCATGAGCTTTGTTGACGCCATTCAATCTGCCCTGACCCAGTACGCTGTTTTTCGGGGTCGGGCCAGCCGCCCACAGTTTTGGTGGTTCATGCTGTTTTGCGTGCTGGCGGTCACGTTGGCTGAAGCCATCGTGGGCGAGGGCTTCAGCGGCCTGGTGACCCTGGCCCTGATCCTGCCGACCCTAGGCGTGACCGCGCGCCGTTTGCACGACATAGGCCGCAGCGGCTGGTGGCAACTGATTGTTTGGGTGCCTGTGGTCGGCGTCTTTGTGGCGCTTTACTGGTACGTGCAGCCCAGCGAGCCGACAGAAAACAAGTGGGGCGCTCCGCAGCCCTTGCCCGTATCCACAGATTGAGCAAGCGCCCTGCCAGGGGCGGCCGGGCGCCGGTCGGTCAAAGCCCCTGGGCCCGTCGGGCTGCCTGGGTCGGTGCCACGCGCTGCTCAATGAAATCTCGTACCAGCGCAAACATCCGCTCTTGGTCCCAGGTGTTGCCATCCACAGCATCGACGGGGAAGTCCAGGATGGGAATGCCCGCCTCCTCGAGTGACTTGTTGATGGCGCGGATGCCCCACCAGCCCGCGATTGACAGACCGCCATCGATGCGGTGCGTGCGCGCCTCATGCTCGGCCCAGGCGCTGCCAAGGCCAGGCATGTGCATCTGCTCGGACATCGTGGCGTAGCGGCTGGCGAGTGCCCGGATCGGGTCCCGTGTGCCGTAGCGAAGGTAGCCGTCGCTGGCAATGGACAGGTAGTTCGAGCGCACGAAGACGGCGCCGTACTTCTCTTCGAACTCGGTGAAGAAGTCCAGGTTCTGCCACAGGCCCTGGCCCACGTACATCAGGCGGAACTTCTCGTTCGGGCAGACCCACATCGCCTGGTCGGCGCGGTGGCGGATTTCGTCGCGGAAGGCGCGTGCCTGCGCCAGCGCCCATTCGGTGCCCCGGTGCCACTGGATGCCCATGACCTGGCCCATCACCTCACCCAGGCGTGCCGGCAGCTTGGGCGCGGTGGCGATGATGGTGCGCACCTCGTCGAAGTATTCCTCCTGCTGGTTGACCCGGTCGAGGATCTCGCGCAGGCGGTCGATGTCCAGCCGCTTGCCCGCCACCCGCTCGGCGGCGGCGATCAGATCCTGGTACTGGGCGACCAGCGCATCGATGCGGTAGTCGCCGTCCAGGTCTTCCCAGCCCCACCGGGAGTGCTGCCACCAGTTGACCATCGGCCGATCGAGCACGGGCTGTTCAATCGGGATGAACGGGGCGCCAGCGAAGTCGGCCAGCACCTGGGCGCTGCGCTCATGAATGGAGGTGCAGACCAGCGAGGGGGCCGGCAGACCGCCCCAGGGCTTGTCGGGATTCTCGGTGTCCAGCAGCACGCCCAGCGTCAAGGCCGCGTAGCGGCTCAGGTTGCGGTGGAAGCCGCGCTTGTCCAGGAAATCGGAGTAGTAGCCCGATTGGCGCCGGGCCGCCACCAGGCCTGAGTACCAGACGTCGGTGATGAAAGGCAGGTCGAGCGCCTGCAGGATTTCGTGGGGGACCAGCGCGCCGACGATGGCGTAGGGCCGGCCGGCCTCGAACACGTCCCGGCGCAGGCCGGCGAACCATTCACGCTGGTGGGTGCGCAGGGTGCGGGTCACCTCCAACTGCGTCAGGGCTTCGTGGCGGCGCCGGGCCTCTGCGGTGGCCTCTGCGCTCGCCGCTGCGGCGTGGTTCTGGGGGGTGCTCATCGTGCCGCCTCCGTGTGGGTGGAGCTTGGCACGCTGGCCACGAACGCCTGAACTTCTTGCATCAGTGCCTGCCTGCCTTGCGGGCGGTGGACATCGTGGAACAGGGCGATGGCGGGCTTGCCCGACTCACGGAAGGTACGAAGCAGGCGCGGCGCGTCCCACCCGAGCAGCCGGTCACTGGGCGGCACATAGAGCAGCACCGCGTTCACCTCGGGCCGTGCGGCTTGCGCCAGCAGCCAGGCTTCTCTCGCCTGCGACGGCCAGACTCCCGAGGACTGGGTGTCTCGCCAGAGCTTGTCCAAAATCGCTGCAGCGGGGTCACCCGGTGCCTTGATGTCCTCGCCGGCAGCGCGTGAGCCCCAGGCATCGTCTTCGGCAACGACATTGACGCCCACACCTGCCAGCGCCTCATGGAGCGCGAGGTCTTGCAGCGGCTCCGAAGAGGCCAGCAGCACACGGATGCCGGGTACCGAGCCGGGCGCGGCACCCTGCGCCAGCGCGCTCACGCAGGCTTCTAAGTCGCGGAGGTAATCAGCCGGGTGCATGAAGAAACCGGCGCCAATGATCTGCAGGGCCTCGGCCGCGCCGACCTGGCCCTGGAGACGCAGCGCGCCCAAGCGGCGTTGCAGGGCGCGCACCTGGTTGGTCAAAGCGACGGCTTCGCCCAGGGAGGCCGCATCGATCGGCCGCGTCCCGACGCGCGCCAGGCGCTCGAGCAAGGCGCGAAACCGCCCCTGGTTGTAGGCCATCACCGCGTCCCGCTGGCTGTGCATCAGGTCATAGATGACGAAGGGGGGGAACTTCGGCGCCCGGCCCAGCCGGTGCAGCTCCTTCATGAAGTAGTACAGCTTGTCGTAGGGGCGTGAGAGGGCCAGCAGGTCGAGGAACTCGAACTCGCCTTGCAGCGCGACCTCGCACAAGGCCCGTGTCTCGGGGGGCAGCTCAGGGTCGATGTACAGGTCCGCCTCGGGGGTGGCGATCTGCAGGTCGGCGGACACCAGTACCGGCATGCAGCCCGCCGCGAGGATCGGTTCGATCGGGACCTGGTGGCCGATGCGGCCCACCACGGGCTGGCCGGCTGCGTGCGCAGTGCGTGCCGCAGCCAGGCGCTGGCTGTAGCGGTCGGCCAATCGCTGGAAGGCTTCGGAAGTGGCGAGGGGGCGGGTCATGTCATATCGCCCCCGCAGCGCGGAGGTCCTGGATATCTTGGGGGGCGTAGCCGAGTTCACCCAGCACCTGCTCGGTGTGCTCGCCCAGGCCCGGCAGCCGGCCCCCGAGCGAGGGGCCGTCGGCGTCGGCGACGAAGCCAGCGTTCATCAGCGTGAGTGGCATGCCATCGGGTGTCTGGCTGTCTTGCAGCATGGCGCGCTCACGCATCACTGGCATGGCCAACATCTCGCGTGTCGTACGAACCTTGGCCGCCGGCGCACCTGACTCCATCAGGGCGACCTCGAGGTCGGCCGCGTCGTGTGGGGCGATGCGTTGGCTGAGCTCAGCCCGCAGCGCCTCCTTGTGCTCCAGACGGGCTGTCGGCGTCTGAAAGCGAGGGTCGGCCAGGAGGTCGTCTGCCTTGAGCACACGGCACAGGGCTTCCCAATGGTTCTGGAAATTTCCGCTCAGCCACAGCCAGCCGTCGCGGGTGCGGAACGGACCCACCGTGGGGCGGTCCTGAACGACCGCCTGGGTCGCACTGATCCGGTCGCCGCTGATCATCTGGCGTACCAGGCCCACCCCCATCAAAAGGGCCGTGGCGTCCAGCATGGCCACATCCAGGTGCTGGCCCTGGCCGGTACGGCCACGCCGCACCAGCGCCGACAGGATGGCTGAATGCGCGACGTAGCCGCTGAAGCAGTCGATGCTAAAGCCCCGACCCTGCGAGGGCACATCCGACGCGTCGCCTGTCCAGGCCATGCCGCTGATCGCCTGGATCGTGTGGTCATAGGCAGGCCAGTCGGCCATCTCACCGCCCTGGCCGAAGCCGGAAATGGTGCAGGTGATCAGGCTCGGGTTCAAGGCGCGCAGGTCCTCGTGGCCCAGGCCCATTTCGGCCAGCGCGCCCGGGCGCTGGTTCTCGACCATCACATCGGAGGTTGCCGCCAGACGGCGAATCAGTTCCTGACCCCCGGCGGTCTTGAGGTCGACCGTGATCGAGCGCTTGCCGGCGTTGACCGCCGCAAAGGCCGAGCCTACGCTCCAGCCGGGCTCACGCACGAAGGCGCGAAAGTCGTCGCCCACTCCCGGGCGCTCGACTTTGACGACGTCGGCGCCGAGCAACCCCAGGTGGTAGGTGCAAAAAGGCCCGGCGAGCGCGTGGGTCAGGTCCAGGACCCGAATGCCTTCAAGCGCCTTCATGGGCGACTCCCTGCGAAACGCTCATTCAGGTGAGCCCGAGCAGCGAGACGAGGCCGGGGATCTTGTCCTTGATCGTACGGAAATCAGGCGTGGCCATCTTGGGCAGCGCCATGGTGCCGGGCACTCCCCTGAGCGGGGAGAAGCCGTCCTTGTTCAGGATGGCCTGACCTTCCACCGAGAGAATGAAGGCGGACAGAAGCCGGGCGATGGCTGGGTGCGGTGCCTTGGCCATGACGGACAGGCAGGTGTCGGAGGACACCGTCGGCTGGGGGAAGGACTCGCCGACAGGCGCGTTCTTGGCTACCAGGCCCACCACCACTTGGTGCACGCCCGGGGCGTAAATGGCTTGGGCACCCGCCGCGATCCGCTGCAATCCTGGCACAGCGCTGGGCGCGGCTTGGCCGTTCTGGCCGAGGGTGCGCAGGAAGGCGTCGCCGTAGGTCTCGCGCATCAGCACATGCCACAGCGCGGGCGAGCCGCCCACGCGCGGGTCGATGAACAGCACGCGGCCCTTGTTCTTCGGGTCGATCAGGTCTTCCCAGCCCTTGGGCGTCTCTTTGATCAGCGAGGTGTTCCAGACCAGCGAATACGGAATGTGCGAGACGATGATCGAGGTGGCCGTCTTGGCCGAGTCCGGGTAGGTCTGGTGGCCCGGGATCTCCGTGATGGGGGTGTAGTACCTCCTCGCCGCCAGCGTCTCCTGCAGCAGCTTGTCGGTGTCCATCACCACGTCGGCCACCGGCGAGCCGCTGTCATGCTCGGCCGTCAGGCGCTGCCCGAGCGCGCCGGAGATCAGGCGCGTCACTTCAATCTCGATGCCGTACTTCTCTTTGAAGCGGGCCACCAAGGCCTGGATGATGGTCGGGTCGGTCACCGCGTACAGCGAGCCTTTGCCCTCTTTGCGGGCGGCGGCGATCAGGCCGGCGTCCTGCGCAAAGGCGGGCATCGCAGTCAGCAGCGGCGGCGCCAGAACCACGCCTGCAGCCTGGTGCAAAAAGGTGCGGCGGCTGGCGCCCGTAGGGGTGGAAGGGATGTCGTTCATATCGTCTCCTGGTTGTTGTGGGGATCTCGAACGGGTGCCACGCTCAGCCCCTGAGGGTAGCCCTGCGCGTGAAATACAGCATCACGGCGACGCCGGTGGAGGTCACGGCGGTCACCACGATGGACATGGCTGCCAGCTGCGGGAAGCTGCCAAACACCCACAGCTCCGTCATGACACGGCCGATGACCGGGTTGCGGGCGCCCGCCAGCAGGCTCGAAGCGGTCACTTCTCCGGCGGTGTGGATGAAGACGATGATCCAGCCCGCCATGAGGCCGGGCAGCGACAGCGGCAACAGGATGCGCAGGAAGGTGCGACCGCGACCGGCACCGGCAATGCGCGAGGCCTCGGACAGATCGGCGCCTATGCCGCTGGCTGCTGCTGCGGCGGCACGCGCAGCGAAGGGCAGCGCCATCGCCAGGTAGGCGAGGAACAAAAGCGTCGTCGTGCCGTACAACTTGAAGGGCGCAGGCGTGAACGTGATCAGAAAGGCCACCCCGATCACCGTGTGCGGCAAGGTGGCCGGCAGGGTCAGGACCATGTCCGACGCTTTGGCGACGGACCCTTGGCTCTGCCGAGACCCCAGGAGCAGCAGCGCCGCAATCAACACGGCGGCGGTCGCCGTGGCCGCCCCCAAACTCAGGCTGGTGACGAAGGCGCGGCTGGTCGGGCCGTTCTCGAACAGCACAAAGGTGTAATTGGCCAGGGTGAACTGCGCGCTGTCGATGATCGGCGTCCAGAAGGGTTGCAGCGAGACGATGGCCAAGCCGAGCACCGGAAGCACCGAGGTCGCCAGCAGGTAGCCGATGGCCAGGCCCTGCGCGGGGCGGCGCCAGCGTCCCAGGCGGATCAGGCCGGCACGCCCGCCGCGTCCGCCGATCACCGCATGGCCCTCAGAAGGCACTAGCCAGCGCTGGGCCAGCAGCAGGGCCTGGACCACCGCCACCATCGCGGCGCTGAGCATCAAGCCAGTCGCGGTCTGCGGCGGAAACTGCTCGAACAGCCGGTAGATGTGCACCGAAATCACGTCCATCCGGGCTGCGGTGCCCAGCACGATGGGCACCGAGAACAAGCCGATGCCGCCGATCACAGCGGTCAGCGCGCCGGCCGCGATGGCGGGGCGCACGGCCGGCAGCGTGACCCGCAGCATGGTGCGCAGCGGCGAGGCGCCGTGCACCCGGGAGGCTTCGTCCAGCGAGGCGTCCAACCCGCGCAGCGCCGCTGCCACGATCAGGTAAACATAGGGTACCAAGTACAGGCCGGTGACGAAGACCAGGCCGGTGGGCGTGTAGATGTCCAGGGGTCCGCTGTCGAGAGTGATGCCAACCCGCTCCAAGATGTTCTTGAGCGCGCCATTGACCAAGCCAACGCGCGGATCGAGCAAGATGGCCCAGCCAATCACGCCCGCGATCGGCGGCACGATCATCGGGGCCAGGGGCAGCAACTCGCCGCTCGCGCCCAGTGAGCCGTCGGTGCGTTCATTGATGAAGGCCAGCACTGCGCCCACCACCGTGGCCAGTGCCGCTCCGCCAAACACAATGATTGCCGTGTTGCGCAAGACGCGCAACAGAGCCCCCGACTCGATGGACTTGCCAATCGCCGCAATACCGGCCGGGGCCTCCCCCAGGGTTCGGAACACCGCCACACCCAAGGGGTAGACGAGGAACACGGTCACCAGCACCAAACTGGCCACCAGCAGGACCTCGAACCCGGCAGGCAGACCGGTACGACCTGTGCCTACCCTCATCCGGCCGCATCCTCCAGGGCATAGACCCACGTTCGCGCCACTGGCACCGTCACCGCTGCAGGGGCCTCCTGGGCCATCGCCTCGGCGCCGATACCCAGGGTGACCACCAAGTGTTCTCCGGCGCGCAGCACGTGCTCGCGGATGGCGCCCTGAAAGACCGAGCGCTCCAGGATGCCCTCAATGCGGTTGAGTCCCGTGGGGGTGTCCGCTGTCCTTGCGCCCACCGCGCAGTGCTCGGGCCGGAACATCACGGCCACCTTCTGGCCGGGCCGGATTGCGCCCGCCCGGACTCGGCCGATCAGTCGTCCGACAGGCGTCGCCACCACGCATTCGTCCGCCTGGCAGGACTCCACATTGCCTTGCACCTCATTCGCGCTGCCGATGAAGTCCGCGACGTAGCGAGTGGCAGGGCTGTCGTAGATTTCTTCGGGAGTGCCGATCTGGGCGATGCGCCCCGAATCCATCACCGCAATGCGGTCGGCCAGCGCCAGAGCCTCGGCTTGGTCGTGCGTGACGTAAAGCGCGGCAAAGCCCAGGCTGCGCTGAAGCGTTGCCAGTTCCAGGCGCAGGCGCGCACGCACCTTGGCGTCGAGGTTGGACAGCGGCTCATCGAACAGTACCAGGCCGCCTGTCGCCACCAAGGCGCGGGCCAGCGCCACGCGCTGCTGCTGCCCACCCGACAACTGGCCGGGGCTCGACGCCCCGAGGGCCTCCAGTCCGACGCGCGCCAGCGCCTGAGTTACGCGTGGCGCAATTTCGACTGAAGCCACGCCCGCATTGCGCAAGGGATAGGCCACGTTCTCGAACACGGTCATGTGTGGCCAGAGCGCGTAGCTCTGAAACACCATGCCCAGGCGGCGCGCCTCGGGAGGAACCCAGACGCCCTGCTTTGCCGACGACACGGGCTCACCGTCGAGAAGAATTTCTCCGGACTCAGGTTGCTCCAGCCCGGCGATCGATCGGAGCAGCGTGGTCTTGCCGCAACCGGAGGGCCCCAGCAGGACGACGAACTCGTCTGCTCCGATGTCCAGGGACACATCGTTCAGGGCGACATGCTCACGCGTGCGTGTCTTGAATCGTTTGGTCAGGCTTCGGACCGAGACCCGGGGCGTGCCCGCTCCCAAGGCCTTTGGAGCCGTTGATGTCGTTCGCGGCAAAGTCATCCGTGTGGGATCCGAAAGGGGCATTTCGAATGCAAGATGGCAGCCGAAATAACCGGCCGGAGGCTATCACATTACCTGAAGAGCTCAGAGTTTTCCGAATACTGGAACGATGCTTGCGAACGAGCGAGCGGCCATGAAAAAAGGCCGGGGAAAACCCCGGCCCTTTTAGGCGTGTCAGCAAGGCACGGGTGGCAACGCCCAAGCGTTGCCACCTTCGCGCATTACATGCCCATGTCGCCCATGCCACCCATGCCGCCGGGCATGCCGCCGCCGCCGGCGGGAGCCTCATCCTTGGGGGACTCGGAAACCATGCACTCGGTGGTGAGCATCAGCGACGCGACGGACGCGGCGTTTTGCAGCGCGGTGCGGGTGACCTTGGTGGGATCCAGAATGCCCATCTCGATCATGTCGCCGTAGGTGTCGTTGGCGGCGTTGAAGCCGTAGTTGCCCTTGCCAGCCAGCACTGCGTTCACGACAACGGAGGCTTCGCCACCGGCGTTGTAGACGATCTCGCGCAGGGGCGCTTCGATGGCCTTGAGCACCAGCTTGATGCCGGCGTCTTGGTCAGCGTTGTCACCCTTGATGGCGCCAGCAGCTTGCTTGGCGCGCAGCAGGGCCACGCCGCCGCCGGCGACGATGCCTTCTTCCACCGCCGCACGCGTGGCGTGCAGGGCGTCTTCGACACGCGCCTTCTTTTCCTTCATCTCCACTTCGGTGG
>JACCEB011549306.1_pt1 | contig 20315 bp, 19 predicted proteins | sample 7454761 | NCBI WGS metagenome assembly JACCEB01 (sample SAMN15323454, study PRJNA562643) | freshwater metagenome | isolation source: river surface water | place: USA:Blue River Watershed | collected 2017-08-18 | reverse complement strand
TTTGCAGGCGGGCCAATCCTGATTGTGAACACCGCGTCGAAATGCGGTTTTACACCGCAATATAAGGGGCTTGAGGCGCTGCACCGCAAATATGGGCCCAAGGGGCTGACTATCCTTGGCTTTCCCTGCAACCAATTTGGGGCGCAAGAGCCTGGCGATGCAGAGGAAATCAAGAATTTCTGCTCGCTGAATTATGACGTTACTTTTCCGCTCATGGCGAAAGTGGAGGTGAATGGTGACGGGGCCGACCCGCTATTTAATCACCTTAAGTCGGAAAAGCCGGGCCTGTTGGGCACCAAGGGCATTAAATGGAATTTCACGAAGTTCCTCATTGATAAATCAGGCAAAGTCGTGGGTCGCTATGCCCCGACCGATAAGCCTGAGAGCTTGGAACAAGATATTCAGAAGTCGCTTTAGCCTCATCGGGCAGTCCGGGATCGAGACTCTGCTTGCTCGTGGGGCGTGAAGCCTCTATAGGGCTTGTGTCTTCTCGACATCGTAACACGTGTTGGGGTCGGAACCGGCAGGTTCCGGCAGCACAGGCGCGTTGCATAGAGTGTTTTTGGAACCGGAGATTCGATGGCGGATATCGCCGCATTGACTGCGCTGATTGAGCCCGAGGTGAATGCCTTGGGGCTAACGCTTGTGCGCGTGAAGATGTTTGGCGGCACATCGGACCCGACGCTGCAAGTTATGGCCGAGCGCCCGGATACCCGCCAGCTGGTGATTGAAGATTGTGCTGAGCTTTCGCGCCGCATTTCCGATCTGCTGGATACAGTGGATCCCATTGAAGAAGCGTATCGGCTCGAAGTCAGTTCGCCTGGCATTGATCGGCCCTTAACGCGGCTGTCGGATTATACTGACTGGCACGGTTTTGACGCGCGGCTGCGCCTTGCGGAGCCCGTTGACGGCCGCAAGCAAGTTGATGGCCGCATCAGTGGTGTTGAAGGTGATGTGATTGTCATGATTACCGCCAAGACCCGCGATACTGTGCGTGTTCCTTTTTCGTCGATTGGTACGGCAAAGCTGCTGCTGACCGACGCTCTCATTAAAGCCACCACCCCGCTCTCGACGGACGGAGCGGATATCATTTCTGTGGAAAGGTAAGACCATGTCCAACGCCATCTCTGCCAACAAGGCTGAGCTTCTTGCGATTGCGGATGCAGTTGCCCGCGAAAAGCTGATCGACAAAGCGATCGTGCTGGAAGCGATGGAAGACGCGATTCAGCGCGCTGCGCGTGCCCGTTATGGTGCGGAGAATGATATTCGCGCCAAGATTGACCCGAATTCGGGCGACATGCGGTTGTGGCGTGTTGTTGAAGTGGTGGAAGAAGTGGACGATTACTTCAAGCAAGTCAGCTTGAAAGATGGTCAAAAACTTCAGCCGGGTGCCGCGCTGGGTGACTTCATTGTCGATCCGCTGCCCCCCATTGAATTTGGCCGCATTGCCGCCCAAGCCGCGAAGCAGGTGATCTTCCAAAAGGTCCGCGATGCTGAGCGTGAGCGCCAATATGAAGAGTTTAAGGACCGCGCAGGGGAAATCATCACGGGTGTCGTGAAGCGCGTTGAATTTGGCCATGTTGTGGTCGATTTGGGTCGTGCTGAAGGCGTTATCCGCCGGGACCAGCAAATCCCGCGCGAAGTGCTGCGCATTAATGATCGCGTCCGTGCGCTGATTCTCAATGTCCGTCGTGAAAATCGCGGACCGCAGATTTTCCTCAGCCGCGCGCATCCAGACTTTATGAAGAAGCTCTTTGCGCAAGAAGTGCCAGAAATTTACGACGGCGTGATTGAAATTAAGGCCTGCGCGCGTGATCCGGGCAGCCGTGCCAAAATTGGTGTCATCAGCCATGATGGCTCGATTGATCCGGTCGGCGCGTGCGTCGGCATGAAGGGCAGCCGCGTTCAAGCTGTTGTTCAGGAACTGCAGGGCGAAAAGATCGATATCATTCCGTGGTCCACGGATATGGCGACTTTTGTGGTCAACGCGCTTCAGCCTGCGACGGTCAGCCGCGTGCTGATTGACGAAGAAGAAGAGCGGATTGAAGTTGTCGTTCCGGACGATCAGCTGAGCCTTGCCATTGGCCGCCGTGGTCAAAATGTCCGCCTTGCCTCGATCCTGACGGCGTCGGCCATTGACATCATGACCGAGACGGACTCGAGCGAGAAGCGTCAACGCGAGTTCATCGAAAAGTCGGAGATGTTCCAGCAGGAGCTGGATGTTGATGAAACCTTGGCGCAGCTGCTGGTGGCTGAAGGCTTTGGGGCCATGGAAGAAGTGGCCTATGTAAGCACGGAAGAATTGGCCACGATTGAAGGCTTGGACGAAGAGATTGCCGCCGAGCTGCAAAGCCGTGCGCAAGAAGCTTTGGATCGCCGGGAAGCAACCGCGCGTGACGAGCGCCAGGCCTTGGGTGTGGAAGATGCACTGGCAGAGCTGCCGCATCTGACTGAAGCCATGTTGGTGACGCTGGGCAAGGCCGGCATCAAGACGCTGGACGATCTGGCCGATCTGGCAACCGACGAACTGGTCGAGCGTAAGCGCCGCGACGATCGCCGGGGCCGGACAGCAAGCGAAGCGCCCAAGGGCGGTGTGCTTGCCGACTATGGCCTGAGCGAAGAGCAAGGTAATGAAATCATCATGGCGGCCCGTGCCCACTGGTTCGCCGACGAGGAGACCGCCGATGCGGGACCCTCAGCATGAACCAGAACGTCGCTGCATAATTACCGGCGAACGGGGTCCGAAATCGGGCCTCATTCGTCTTGCTTTGGGTCCGGATGGCCAAGTGGCTCCGGACGTGCGCGGTCGTGCGCCTGGACGCGGTGCGTGGATTGGCGTGGACCGCCCAACGCTGGAGACAGCCCAAGAAAAGGGGCAGTTGAAAGCCGGGCTGGCCCGCGCCTTTAAGACAGCAAAGCTGGATATTCCTGAGGATTTACCCGCACGTGTGGAACAGGCACTGGCGCGCACGGCGCTGGACCGCATGGGGCTGGAAGCGCGCGCAGGCACATTGCTGACAGGATCAGACCGGATTGAAGAGGCGGCTCGGGCTGGCAAAGTCTGGCTGTTGCTGCACGCGGATGATGCGGGCGCCGATGGCAACCGCAAGCTCGATCAAGCGTGGCGCGTGGGCCGGGATGCAGAAGGCAGCGGCCTTGCGGGGTTGGTTATTTGCGCTGGACGCGCTATACTAAGCCAAGCCTTGGGCCGCGAAAACGTCGTCCACATTGCTGTGACCGATCGGCAAGCCGCCGGTCGTGTTGGGCAAACCGTAGACCGCTGGCACCATTTTATAGGACGCCAAACACTCGATGGCCTTGCGCAAGTTGCGCCCTGGGTCCACGGGAGCGCGGCGCATATTGACACTGAAGGACCTGGATTAAGCGAATGAGCGACTCAAACGACAAACCGAAGCTGGGCATGCGCGCACCGCTTGGAATCAAGCGGACGGTGGAAACCGGCCAGGTCAAGCAAAGCTTCAGCCACGGGCGGTCGAACACCGTTGTGGTGGAAGTGAAGCGTCGCCGCGTTCTGGGTAAACCAGGCGAAGGCGAAGTTCAGCAGGTGGCAGAGGCCCCGGCGCCCGCGCCCGCCCCGCAGCCAGAAGCTGCGCCTGTAGCGCCTGAGCCCGTCGCTAAGGCTCCGCCGCCGCCGGCCCCGCCGCGTGCGCCAGAGCCCCAATTGTCGCGCCAGGAATTGCAGGCCAAGTTGCTCCGCGAGGCAGAAGAAGCACGCCTTGCCGCGCTGGAAGAAGCGCGTCGCCGCGAAGAGCAGGCGCGCAAAGCCAATAGCGAGGAAGAACGCCGCCGCGCCGAAGATAATCGTCGTGCTGAAGAAGAGGCGGCTGAAGCTGCCCGCTTGCAGGCGGAAGAAGAAGCACGTCAGGCCGCGCTTGAGGCTGAACGTGCGGCTGCGGCCCCCGTTGTGGCAGCCCCAATTGCTGTGGATGATGAAGAGGATCGTGGTCCGCGCCGTCACACGGGTGGCGGTGCCCCTGCACCTCGACGTGAGCCAGATCGCCCCAGCCGGAGCCGCGGCGTTGATGATCGTCGCCAGCATGGCAAGCTGACCGTTACGCGCGCCCTAGGCGATGAAGATGGCGTTCGTGCTCGCTCGCTCGCAGCCTTGCGCCGTGCGCGAGAAAAGGACAAGCGGGCCCATCAGTCCGGCGGTCCTGCTGTTAAGCAAGTGCGTGATGTTCAGGTTCCGGAATCCATCACCGTGCAAGAACTGGCCATTCGTATGGCAGAGCGCGGCGCTGATCTGGTGAAGGCCCTGTTCAAAATGGGCATGCCCGTCACACTGACGCAGACAATTGACCAAGATACAGCTGAACTGCTCGTCACCGAATTTGGGCATAACATCCAGCGCGTGTCTGACGCCGACGTGGATATTGCGCACGAAGAAGATGTTGATGCGCCCGAAACGCTGAAGGCGCGTCCGCCCGTTGTCGCAATCATGGGCCATGTCGATCACGGCAAGACCTCGCTGTTGGATGCGCTGCGCGGCACGGATGTTGTGGGCGGTGAAGCTGGGGGGATTACTCAGCATATCGGTGCCTATCAGCTGACGATGAAGGATAAGTCGAAGATTACCTTCCTCGATACGCCGGGCCACGAAGCCTTTACCGAAATGCGCGCACGTGGCGCCAATGTGACGGATATTGTGGTGATTGTGGTCGCTGCTGATGATGGCCCCAAGCCGCAAACAGTGGAAGCCATCAACCATGTGAAGGCCGCTGGCGTTCCCATGATTGTAGCGATTACCAAATGCGATAAGCATGAGGCGCAGCCGCAAAAAGTGCGCGAACAGCTGCTGCAATATGACGTCATTGTCGAAGCCATGTCGGGTGACGTTCAGGACGTTGAAGTCTCGTCCAAGACCAAGCAGGGTTTGGATGAACTGATCGAAAAGATTCAGCTGCAAGCTGAAATTTCGGAACTCAAGGCCAATCCCAATCGCGCAGCTGAAGGCAAGGTGATTGAAGCCAAGCTGGATAAGGGCAAGGGCCCAGTGGCCACGATCCTCGTCCAGCGCGGCACATTGCGCGCGGGCGACATCTTCGTTGTGGGCGCGGAAAGCGGCCGTGTGCGTGCCATGGTGAATGACAAGGGCATGCAAATTAAGGAAGCTGGTCCGTCCACTCCAGTGGAAGTGCTGGGCCTAGGCGGTGTGCCCTCGGCTGGCGATACGCTGACTGTGGTCGAAAGCGAAGCGCGCGCGCGTGAAGTGGCCGCCTATCGTTCGGAAGTCGCCACCCGCAAGCGCACGGGCTCTGGTCCGGCATCGCTGGAATCGATGTTCTCGGCATTGAAGGAAAAGCAGGCCAAGGAATATCCGCTGGTCGTCAAGGGTGATGTGCAGGGTTCTGTTGAAGCCATTGTCTCCTCGCTGGCGAAGGTGGGGAATGAGGACATTAAGGTTCGCATCCTCCATTCAGGCGTTGGCGGCATTACGGAAAGCGATGTGACGCTTGCGAAGGCCTCGGGCGCGCCCATCATTGGCTTTAACGTGCGTCCCAATGCCAAGGCGCGTGAAATTGCCGAGCGCAACGGCGTGGCACTGAAATATTATGACGTCATTTATGACCTGCTGGACGATATTCGCGCTGGCATGGCTGGGGAACTTGGTCCGGAATATTTCGAAACGGTTGTTGGCCGTGCCGAAATCAAGGAAATCTTCCCCGCAGGCAAGAAGGACAAGGCGGCCGGTCTCTTGGTTACCGATGGGTATATCAAGAAAGGCATCCACGCCCGCGTCACGCGCGACGATGTTATCGTCAGCAAGACTGTCATTGCGTCACTGCGTCGCTTCAAGGACGATGTGGCCGAAGTCCGCGCAGGTCTGGAATGCGGTGTGGTGCTGGAAGGCACGAACGACATCAAGCCAGGCGATATGCTGGAAGTCTTTGACGTCGAAGAGCGTGTTCGGACACTCTGATCCCAACCCCTTCCTTGAAATGGGAAGGGGCAGGAGGCCCTGATGACCAGCCAGAACGAAGAAACCCGCTCTGTTCGCGTGCTGCGCGTGGGGGAACAGGTGCGCCATGTGCTGTCAGAAATCCGTATGCGCGGCGAGGTGCATGATGATGTGCTTGCCAGCCACCCTGTCTCGATCACCGAGGTGCGGATGTCGCCTGATCTGCGTCACGCAACGGTGTTCGTAAAGCCATTGCTGGGCAAGGATGAAGAGGCAGTGCTGAAGGCGCTGCGGACCAATACCGCCTTTTTGCAACGCACAGTCGCCTCCAAAGTCCGGCAGAAATATGCCGCCAAGCTGAAATTCTTGGCGGATGAGAGCTTTGATGAAGGCACGCATATTGACCAGCTGTTGCGCGACCCCAAAGTGGCGCGCGATCTGGAGGCGGATGCCGACTAATGGCGAAGCTTTATTTCTATTATGCCTCTATGAATGCCGGCAAATCGACCACGCTGTTGCAGGCGGCATTTAACTATCAAGAGCGCGGCATGGAGACCATGCTGTGGACCGCCGAACTGGATGACCGGTATGAAGTCGGCGCGATTACCAGCCGTATTGGCCTGAAGGCGGAGGCACATCGCTTCCGCCCCGAAACTGATTTATTTGCCGAAGTTTTGGCTGAGCAAGCGCGGCGCCCGCTGGCCTGTGTGCTGGTGGATGAGGCGCAATTCTTGTCGCGCGATCAGGTGCTGCAGCTGGCGCGGCTCGCCGATGAAGCGAATATCCCCATTGTGACCTATGGGCTGCGGACCGATTTTCAGGCGGAACTCTTCCCCGGTTCGGCTGCGCTCTTAGGCATTGCCGATACGCTTGTTGAATTGAAGGCCGTCTGTGAATGTGGCCGCAAGGCAACGATGAACTTGCGGGTCGATGCCGATGGCAATGCCGTGAAAGAAGGCGCGCAGACTGAAGTGGGCGGCAATGACCGCTATGTCGCCTTGTGCCGCAAGCATTTCATGGAAAAGGTTCGTGGCTGACGCTGCACCAGCCGCGCTGAACGGCTGGATCATCCTTGATAAGCCATTGGGATTGGGGTCAACCAACGCAGTATCTGCCGTAAAGCGCGCGCTGCGGGTGGGCGGCTATCCCAAAGCTAAGGTGGGCCATGGCGGCACGCTGGATCCGCTGGCCACCGGCGTTCTGCCCATTGCGATTGGTGAGGCAACCAAGCTGGCTGGCCGGATGCTCGATGCGTCCAAGATCTATGATTTCACAATCCAATTCGGGACGGAGACGGACACTCTGGATCAAGAAGGGGTGGTGGTTGCGACAAGCGATACCCGCCCCTCGCAGGCGCAGATTGAGGCCGTTCTTGCACAATTTACCGGTCCAATTTCCCAGGTTCCGCCTGTCTATTCGGCGCTGAAGGTGGACGGGCAACGGGCCTATGATCTGGCGCGTGCGGGCGTGCAGGTGGAGCTTAAATCCCGTGATGTCGTGATTTATGATTTGGCTGTTCAATCCTCCCCATCGCCCCAAGATGGGGAGGGGCTTATCGATCAAATCACCCTGACTGCCCATGTCTCCAAAGGCACCTATATTCGCAGCCTCGCACGCGATATTGCTCAGGCCTTGGGCACAGTTGGCCATGTGACAATGCTTCGGCGCGTCAAAGCCGGGCCTTTCGGGCTGGATCAGGCGATTTCACTGGACATTCTGGACGAGGCCGCTAAGGGGCAATCGCTTGGCAGCCTTGTACTGCCATTGAGAACGGCGCTGGTCGACATCCCGGCGCTCGCTCTCGACCCCAGTCAGGCCTTAGCGCTCCGTCAAGGGCGTGTGCTTTCTGGGTTTGCCGCATCAGACGGCCTTCACCTTGCGCTTTTGGCCGATGTGCCTGTCGCTTTGGTGGATGTGCTGGATGGCACCGTCACGGTGGAACGCGGCTTTAACGTATAAGCTCGATGTCGAAGGAAAAAGAACATGTCGATTACTGTTGAGCGCAAGGCCGCTCTCGTTAAGGAATTTGCTCGCGCTGAAGGCGATACGGGCTCTCCGGAAGTTCAGGTCGCGATCCTGACCGAACGCATCAACAATCTGACCGAGCACTTCAAGACTCACGCCAAGGATAACCATTCGCGTCGTGGTCTGTTGATGCTGGTCAACAACCGCCGTTCGCTGCTGGCCTATCTGAAGAAGATTGATCAGTCGCGTTATCTGGCGCTTATCGCGAAGCTCGGCCTTCGTAAGTAACAAAAAAGGCCCGCTTTGGCGGGCCTTTTTCATCCTGTCTGGCGTTTATGGACAGGCTTTTTGGCTCGTCCCGCAATTCGGCGGGGTGCTGATGGGGCAGTTATTGCGCCCCAAACCGTCGGTGGGCCGGATGCCCACCATGAGAGGCCCCTTGCCGCAATAGGGCGCAAGGGATCGAAGGAAATCTGATGTTTAATACGAAAACTGTATCCATCGAGTGGGGCGGACAAACCCTGACGCTCGAAACGGGCAAGGTTGCCCGTCAGGCTGACGGCGCCGTGGTGGCGACCCTTGGCGAAACGGTTGTGCTGTGCGCTGTCACGGCCGCCAAATCGGTAAAGGACGGGCAGGACTTTTTCCCGCTCACCGTCCATTATCAGGAAAAATATTCGGCGGCTGGCCGTATTCCCGGTGGCTTCTTCAAGCGTGAACGCGGCGCCACCGAAAAGGAAACTCTGGTTTCCCGTTTGATTGACCGTCCGGTCCGTCCGCTGTTCCCAGAAGGGTTCTACAACGAAATCAACTGCATTGCGCAGGTGCTTTCCTATGACGGCGAAAATGAGCCGGACATTCTCGCTATGGTTGCGGCCTCGGCTGCGCTCACCATTTCGGGCGTTCCCTTCATGGGCCCAATTGGCGCTGCGCGCGTTGGTTATGTGAATGGCGAATATATCTTGAACCCGACGGACCAGCAGGTTGCCGAAGGCGACCTCGATCTGGTTGTCGCTGCCACCTATGACGCTGTGATGATGGTGGAATCCGAAGCCAATGAGCTTTCGGAAGAAATCATGCTCGGTGCTGTCATGTTCGCGCATGATGCCTGCCGCGATGTTATCAAGGCGATTGTGAAGCTGGCTGAACAAGCCGCCAAGGATCCTTGGGAAATGGCTCCGCAAGATGATCTGGGCGATCTGAAGGCGAAGCTGAAGAAGCTCATCGGCAACGATATCGCTGCTGCTTATAAGCTGACCGACAAGTCGGCCCGGTCGAACGCGCTCAACGCCGCGCGCGACAAGGCCAAAGCTATGTTCATCGAAGAGGGTCTGGACCCGCAGATGGTCATGGCTGGCATTAAGCTGACCAAGAAGCTGGAAGCGGAAATCGTTCGCGGTGCTATCCTGAAGGAAGGCAAGCGCATCGATGGTCGCACGACCACGCAGATCCGTCCGATTGTGGGTGAAACGCACTTCTTGCCGCGCGCGCATGGCTCTGCCCTGTTCACGCGTGGGGAAACCCAGACGATTGCCACCTGCACCTTGGGCACCAAAGATGCAGAGCAGATGATCGATGGCCTAAATGGCCTGCATTATGAGCATTTCATGCTGCACTATAACTTCCCGCCCTATTCGGTCGGTGAAGTCGGCCGCTTTGGCGCGCCGGGCCGTCGTGAAGTCGGCCATGGTAAGCTCGCTTGGCGCGCGCTGCACCCGGTGCTGCCGTCGAAGGATGAGTTCCCCTACACGATCCGTCTGACCTCGGACATCACGGAGTCGAACGGCTCGTCGTCGATGGCCTCTGTCTGCGGTGGCAGCTTGGCGATGATGGACGCTGGCGTCCCCATTAAGCGTCCAGTCTCTGGCATTGCCATGGGCCTGATCTTGGAAGGCAAGGATTTTGCAATCCTGTCAGACATTTTGGGCGATGAAGACCATCTCGGCGACATGGATTTCAAGGTGGCAGGCACGTCTGAAGGCATCACCACGATGCAGATGGACATCAAAATTGCCGGCATCACCAAGGAAATCTTTGAAAAGGCCCTGGCGCAAGCCAAGGAAGGCCGTGCGCATATCTTGGGTGAGATGAACAAGGCGCTGGGTGAAGCCCGCACCGAACTCTCGGCCCATGCTCCGCGTATTGAGACGATCAATATTGATAAGTCGAAGATCCGTGACGTCATTGGCACAGGCGGCAAGGTGATCCGCGAAATCGTGGCCACCACGGGCGCCAAGGTCGACATTGATGATGAAGGGATCATCAAGATCTCGTCGTCAGATCTGTCGCAGATCGAAGCCGCTAAGAACTGGATCCTCGGCATTGTCGAAGAGCCGGAAGTGGGCAAGATCTACAACGGCAAGGTCGTCAACATCGTTGATTTTGGTGCGTTTGTGAACTTCATGGGTGGCAAGGACGGCCTCGTCCACGTCTCTGAAATGAAGAATGAGCGTGTTGAAAAGCCGACGGACGTTGTGTCCGAAGGCCAAGACGTGAAGGTCAAGGTTCTCGAAATCGACAATCGCGGCAAGGTCCGTCTGTCGATGCGCGTTGTGGACCAAGAAACCGGCGAAGAGCTGGAAGATACCCGTCCGGCCCGCGAACCGCGTGAACCGCGCGGTGATCGTGGCGACCGCGGTGATCGTGGCCCACGCCGCGATGGCGATCGCAAGCGCAGCGGTGGCGGTCGTGACCGCGATCGCGGCCCGCGTCGTGAGCGTTCAGAAGGTGGCGAAGAAGGCGGCAATGCCGACCATATGCCCGCCTTTCTGAAGGGCGATGACGACTGATCGCACGTCGAGTATCGAAACAGGAAAAGGGGTCGCTTTGGCGGCCCCTTTTTCTTTTGGGGCTTATGCGCTGTGCTGCCGTGCGCGGCGAATGGCATCCCCGCTAAAGATCGCAATGGCCGCCCAGATACACGCAAAGCAGAGCAGCTTTGCGGGGTAGAGCGGCTCTTTCCACAAAAAGACGCTGAGGAAAAAGACGATGGTGGGCGCCAGATATTGCACAAAGCCGAGGGCCGTATAGCTCATCCGGCGCGCTGCTGTTGCAAAGAGCAACAGGGGAATGGCTGTCATTAATCCGCTGCCCATGAGCAACAGAGAAATCTGGGGTGAACTGCCAAAGCCATCGCCAGACGCAAGGCCAAGTGCCAGCGCGCCTGCCGCAATTGGGGCCAGCAGCGTCACTTCGACTGCCAGCCCAGAAACGGCCGAAACAGGGGCCATTTTCCGCACCAGGCCATAAGTGCCAAAGCTCAACGCCAGCGTGATGCTAATCCAGATCGCCCCCGGCTCTTCAAACAGCAAAATGCCGACGCCTGTGGCGGCCACAACAACTGCCGCGGCCTGCCAGCGATTTAGCTGCTCCTTCAGGACAAGACGGCCGAGCAGCACATTGACGAGCGGATTGAGATAATAGCCAAGGCTCGTGGACAGCACCTGATTGTGCATGATCGCCCACATATAGACGCTCCAGTTGATCGAAATCAGCACGGAACTGGCCAGCATGGTCAGCAGGCTTCGGGGGTGCGTCAGAACCGCGCGATACTCGCCCACCTGCCTCATCAGCCAGACAAAGCCCAAGGCTACTGGCAAGGACCATAAAATGCGGTGCGCCAGCACCTCAAAAGCCGAAATGCCCGCCAGCGGTTTGATGTACAGCGGCATCATCCCCCAGATGAGATAAGCACCAAAGGCAAAGGGCAGGCCATTGGGCGGCGTTTGGGATTGGCTGGACATGGTGGGGGGCTTTGGGCGCGCACAGGGCTGGGGTCAAGCCATCTGCCTTTTGGGAGGCCTTGCACTGCAGCGCTGGCACGGCATGATGGTGGCATGACTAATCTATTTGCCCGACTCCCAGACTCGACTCGCAAAATTGCAGTGTTCTCGCTGTTTCTGACGGCGAAGATTGCGGTCTTCTTAGCCTTGTTTGCGCTCATTCTGCCGGCACAGGCGGCCGCACCGCGCAAGGCCGTGCGCCAACCGGTTGCTGCACGTCCGGCCCCGCCGGCTGATACGGCCCCCCGCGTGCGCGTGATCCTGACGACAGCCGCAGGCCCAATCATTGTTGAGGTGGACCGGGAACACGCGCCAATCACGGCAGGCAATTTCTTGCGCTATGTTGATCAGAAGCGCTTTGACGGGACCGTGTTTTACCGATCCATGAAGTTATGGGCTGATGAAAATGGGCAGGTTCAAGGGCTAATTCAGGGCGGCACGCAAAATGACCCCAAGCGCATTCTAAAACCTATTGCGCATGAGCCGACCAACATCACGGGCCTTCGCCACACGACAGGGGCCCTGTCTATGGCACGCTGGGCGCCGGGCACGGCCACGGGGGATTTTTCAATTCTCGTCGGCCCATTATCGGGGCTGGATGCCGACCCAAATCGACCCAAAGCCGAAGAGCCAGAAGGCTATGCCGTATTTGGTTATGTGGTCGAGGGGATGGATGTCGTGCGCAAAATTCATGAAGGCCCCGTCTCAACGACAAAGGGGGAGGGCGCATTAAAGGGCCAGATGTTGGAGCCTGTAGTGCGTATTATAACAGCGCGCCGCGCGCCGATTGCCGCGATTCCGCCTGCACCACCGCAATGACGTAACGTCGGCACGTCAGCCATTGCATTTAGCGCAGTTGCGCCGCAAACGCTGGGGCATGACTGACGCACAACAGCTTGTTTCCGATCTTACAACCCTGCTTTCTGTTCAACGCATGGGCGATGGCTGGTATCTTGGCCGCCGTAAGCCCGGTGGTGTAGGCCGTGTCTTTGGCGGGCAGGTCATTGCCCAAGCCTTGATGGCGGCGCAGGATACAGTGGAAGGCGTGCGCATTGCGCATTCGCTCCATGCCTATTTCATGCGCGCGGGCAGCGAAGATTTTGAGATTACCTATCGCGTGGAACGTGATTTTGATGGCGGCAGCTTTTCCACCCGCCGGGTAATTGCGCTGCAACAGGATCGACCGATTTTGAACATGGCTTGTTCCTTCCAAAAGCTGGAAGAAAGCTATGCCCATCAAGACGCGATGCCTGATGTGCCGGGCCCCGAAGGCCTTGCCAATGAAACTGAGCTGCGGCTGCGTTTTGCCGATAACATCCCAGAGCCGATGCGCGAACGCTTTACCCAAGCACGCCCGATTGAATATCGCCCGGTTGATCCGCGTGATTGGCTTGGCACCGAAAAGCGCGATCCGGCGGTTCAAAGCATCTGGTTCCGCTTGGCTGCCCCAATTGAGGCAGACCCTGCCATGCACCGCGCCATTTTGGCCTATGCGAGTGACAGCTATTTGCTGGGCACGTCCACACTGCCGCACGGCGTTACCTGGGTGACGCCGGGCTTTATGTCGGCCAGCCTCGATCACGCAGTTTGGATCCATGATGATGTGAATGTGAATGATTGGCTGCTTTACCATTGCGACAGCCCTTGGGCCGGGCGCGGCCGGGGCTTTAACCGCGGGTCGATTTACACGCGTGATGGGCGCTTGGTGGCCACTTGTGCACAGGAAGGTTTGATCCGGCGGCCCAAATCGGCCTGATCGGATTTTCAAGCCGCAGGCAATGGGCTAGGCGCAGAGCATGGCAGATGTGATCGACCCGACAGACAATGCAGAAGACCCGTTCCAGTCAATTGTGGACGCGCCTTTTGATGCGGCCTTGTCGGAACGCTATCTGGTCTATGCGCTGTCCACAATTACGGCGCGCTCGCTGCCTGATTTGCGCGATGGCCTAAAGCCCGTTCACCGTCGCCTGCTCTGGGCGATGCGCCAATTAAAGCTTGATCCCACGGGCGCTTATAAAAAGTCCGCTCGCGTGGTCGGCGATGTGATTGGTAAATACCACCCGCATGGCGATGCCAGTGTCTATGATGCCATGGTCCGCCTCGCGCAGGACTTTTCACTGCGTTACCCGCTCGTCGATGGCCAAGGGAATTTCGGCAATATCGATGGCGATAATGCGGCTGCCTATCGGTACACCGAAGCGCGCATGACCGCCGCCGCCATTGAACTCATGGCGGGGCTGGACGATGGCACAGTTGATTATCGCCCCACCTATAATGGCGAGGATGAAGAGCCTGAGGTGTTCCCCGGCCTCTTCCCCAATTTGTTAGCCAATGGAGCCTCGGGCATTGCCGTTGGCATGGCGACAAGCATTCCGCCGCATAATGTGGCCGAGGTGATCGACGCGGCAACGCATGTGATTGATAATCCTCGCTGCGAACCGATTGAGCTGATGCAGTTTGTTAAGGGCCCGGATTTCCCGACAGGCGGCCAATTGGTTGATAGTGCGGCCTCGATTGCCGAGGCCTATGCAACGGGGCGCGGCTCTTTCCGCGTACGGGCGCGTTGGAGCGTTGAGGATCAGGGCCGCGGCACTTGGATCGCGGTGATCACGGAAATCCCTTATCAAGTGCAAAAGGGTAAGCTGATCGAAGCCATTGCCCAGATTGTGAATGATAAGAAGCTGCCGATCCTTGCCGATGTGCGCGATGAATCGGCGGAAGAAATCCGGCTGGTGATTGAGCCAAAAAGCCGTTCGGTTGACCCGGATGTGCTGATGGAAAGCCTGTTCCGCATGACGGAATTGGAAAGCAAATTCCCGCTGAATCTGAACGTACTGGGGGCAGACCGCACCCCACGCGTGATGGGGCTGAAGGATGTGCTGGTCGCTTGGCTTGACCACCAAATTGAGGTGTTGGTCCGCCGATCCCAGCATCGCTTGTCAAAAATTGATGATCGCGTTGAATTGCTTGAAGGCTATTTGGTTGCCTATCTCAATCTCGATCGCGTGATTGAAATCATCCGCACAGAGGATGAGCCGAAGCCCGTGATGATGGCCGAATTCAACCTGACGGATCGCCAAGCAGAAGCCATTCTCAACATGCGTCTGCGCAGCCTGCGCCGCTTGGAAGAAATGGAAATCAAGGGCGAGCGCGATAAGCTGCTCGCCGAGCGCGAAGGGCTTGTGCAGCTGCTGGAAAGCCCACAGCGCCAGCGCACGCGGCTGAAGAAAGATCTGGCGGCCCTGCGTGATCGTTATGGCCCTGAGACGCCGCTCGGCAAGCGCCGGACTCTGGTGGAAGAAGCCGCCCCCGCGCGGGAAATCCCGCTGGAAGCGATGATTGAGCGCGAGCCGATCACTGTCATCATGTCGCAGCGCGGCTGGGTGCGCGCAATGAAGGGCCATGTCGCGCTCGACAACGCAGAAGCGCTGAAGTTCAAGGAAGGCGATGGCCCCGCTTTTGCGTTCCATGCACAGACGACGGATAAGATTTTGGTCGTGGCCGAAGATGGCCGCTTCTTCACGCTGGGTGGGGATAAGCTGCCCGGTGGCCGCGGCTTTGGGGAGCCTGTGCGGCTGATGATTGATTTGCCCGATGGCACAGGGATTGTGAATGTGTTCCCGGCGCGGGCAGATGAGCGCATCTTGCTGGCAGCTTCCGACGGCAAGGGCTTTATTGCCAAGAGTGCCGAAGTGATTGCTGAAACGCGCAAAGGCCGTCAGGTCGTGAATGTGCGCACAGGTGCCAAGCTCAGCGTGGCGCGTGTCATCGCTGCAGGCCATGATTATGCAGCTGTTGTGGGTGATAACCGCAAGCTGGTGGTCTTCCCCTTGAATGAGCTGCCCGAAATGGGCCGTGGCCAAGGCGTGACCTTGCAGAAATACAAGGATGGCGGCTTGTCAGACGCGACGAGCTTCCGTCTGGAAGAAGGCCTAAGCTGGCCAATGGGCGGCGATACGGGCCGGGTGCGCACCGAAAGTGATTTGACGCCTTGGCGTGTCGCGCGGGGCGCTGCCGGGCGGATGCCGCCCTTGGGCTTCCCGCGGGACAATAAGTTCGATTAAGCGGGGATCAGCGCCGCTACAATGGCCTCAGCTCGCGCGGCCTCGGGAAAGCCTTCGGCCACCCATTGCCGTTCTGCCGATTGCAAGATGCGTGCAACCTCTGGCCCAGCTTGAACCCCGCGAGCGACAATTGCGCCCCCGTTGATGGGAAAGCGCGGCGGTGTCCAATCCATAAGGGGCCGGGGATCACCATTGCCCAGCAGGAGTCGGTCGATTGCCACTTCTACGCCCTGCCAATAGGCCAGCGCGCGAGGGGCACTGGCATCCTCAGCCGCTCGAGCGGCCACGGCGATCATCCGCTTACGCTGGGCATTTGAGAGTTTGAGCCGGTTGGCGATATCCTCTGCCAATACAGGGTCTGGGGCAATCAGTGCGCACAGGCGGCGCAGGGCATCGGGTGCGATCCCGGCCTCTGCCTCGCGTGTGACCAAGTGTGTGACAGGCGCGGCATCTGCAATTTCTGGCAGCACGGGCACGAAAATCCCACTCTCAATCATCAAGGCCAAAGTGGGTGCAGGATTGGGCAGCGCGAGCAGGGCCAAGAGTTCCATGGCAATCCGCTCGCGCGAGAGCGCCATCAAATCATTGGCACGAGTCTGGCAGGCAGATAGGCTGGCCGCGTCTGGTCCGCCGCTGCCAAAGCGCGCGTGAAAACGGAAGAACCTCAAAATCCGCAAATGGTCTTCAGCAATGCGTTGCAGCGGCGCGCCAATGAAGCGCACGATGCCGGCCTCAAGGTCTGCAAGGCCGCCGAAATAATCAAAGACTTCCCCGGTCACAGGGTCTGCATAAAGCGCGTTGATCGTAAAATCGCGCCGGGCAGCATCTTCACGCCAATCATCGGTAAAGGCGACTTTGGCGTGGCGGCCATCGGTGGCCACATCGCGGCGCAATGTTGTGATCTCAAATGGCCGGCCTTCGGCAACGGCTGTGACCGTGCCGTGCGCCAGGCCTGTCGGCACGGCCTTTAACCCGGCGGCCTTGAGCGCGGCCATCACCGCCTCGGGCGCCAAGGGCGTTGCCAGATCAATATCCTTGGTCGCAACGCCGGCCAGCGTATCGCGCACGACGCCGCCCACCAACCGAACCTGCCCGTTAAGGGCAGCAATAACGGCGGCAAGCCCCTGAACGTTGGGCAAATCTATCCGTGCCATGCAATCCGCCGGGATAGATTGACAATCATGGCTGCAGTTGCCCCCCAAATGCGCCGGTCGCCCCAGAAGATTTCATAATAGGTTCGAGGGCGGCCATTAAAGTTCACCGTGTTCGTGGCGTGATTGGCCGGATCGAGCAGGAAGTCCAGCGGTGCTTCAAAAATGGCAGCCACTTCATCTGCATTGGGCGTCAAAGCTAGATCAGGCGGGACAACGCCAAGAATGGGCGTGACTTTATAGCCCGTAATGGTGCGATAGGGGTCGGTCGCGCCAATAAGCTCAACTTGATCGCGCGGCAAAGCGACTTCCTCTTCCGCCTCGCGCAGCGCGGCTGCAAATAAGTCGGCATCGTCCGGATCCATTCGCCCACCGGGAAAGGCGACTTGCCCGGCATGTTTGCGCATCGTTTCGGGGCGCTGGGTTAAAATGACGCCGGGTCGGTCCCGATCGGTAATCGCGACCAGAACGGCGGCCTCTACGGCATCTGTCGGGCGTTCATGATGCAAGCCATCGCCGTCTAGCAGGCACATCTCTTGTGCATGGCCATTGGCCAATAGCATGCGTAAGCGGGCCGATAGGCTCATGCTGGCTCCATCGGAAAGAAGTGGCCCTCGCTCCACAGGCCAAGGGGTGTTGCCTCCTCTGCCATCGCCCACTCAACCAGTGCATAATAGGCCGCCCGGCCAATGCGCGCATCCATGCCGCCGCGCACGTGCAGCAAGGGATGAGGTTCGCCATTCTGCTCGTCAAAGCGCAAGCAATGCTCTGGCCCGGCAATCACCAAATCGCCGGTGTTCAATCGAAAGGCCAATTGCCGGTTTCGGCCTACGCCTTCGCTTTTGACTTCCACCGCGACAAAGGGCGTATCCTCAACGTCAATCTCCAGCCTCTCAGCTGGCGTGACCAGCCAATAGCGGCCATCGGCCTCGCGCCGCAAAAGTGTTGAGAAGAGGCGCACCATTGTCTCGCGCCGAATAAGGCCGCCTTCATGAAACCAGCTGCCATCGCGCGCGATGCGCATATGGCTGTGCCCGATTTTATCGGGGGACCAGCTTTCCACTGGGGGCAGGCGTTTGTCGCGCACCATTTCTGCAATCTCGGCAAGCGAGAGGCGCGATAAATCTTTGGGCAGTTCGGGCATTGGCATGCCCGCTACTTAGGCAGCTGCGGCGCGACTTGCAAAGTCTGGGTCTGGCCCCAGCAATCCTGCCGCACAGACCCCGCCCGCGCGGCGGATGCGCGCCAATAGACGGTGCCGCTCTACTGGGCCGGGGACGTCCCACCCACCAGTCGCATCGGCGCTAAAGCCAAAGAAGCGGCCATAATAGTCTGGATCGCCAATCATCACCATAGCGTCAGAGCCGCCCGCATCAGCGGCTTCGAGCAGCCGGGCCATCAGCGCTTGGCCAATACCCTTGCCTTGGGCTTCAGGCAGAACTGCGACAGGGCCGACCAGCGTTACGGGGTCTGCACCCTCGGCTGCCAGAATGGCGGCAGGCCATGCCTGGATCGTGCCAAGGAGCCGTTCGCCCTCCATTGCTGCAAAGCTCAAGCCCGGCACCACGGGCATACCAGCCCGAATTTTATAGGCGGTGCGGCTATGCCGATCTGCACCAAATGCCGCATCAAGCAGCTGTTCGACGCGGTCAGGCGCAATTTCAGCAAGGGGAACAAGCGTAATCAATCCAACAAGCACCTACGAATCAAGGGTGGGAAAGGGGGCGCTTTAGGACGGTTGCCGCGAAATGGAAGCATGATCGGTTGCCGTGGCCGCAAATATCTTTATGGGGGCGCGGCATGACTGTCCGTCCTGACCGCCTTGTTCTTGAAGTTGCCAACTTAGAAGTGCCCGTGCTGACGGGCATTTATTCTGAGGAAACGCACCTTCCGCAACCGCTGCGCATTTCGGTGCGGGCTGAGCTGGATTGTGCTGAGCATTATGCCGCCGGCACGCCGCTCGCCGCATCCAAAAACTATATGGATATCAAACGAGCCATGACGCACCTGCCCGAAGGTGTGCATTTTGTGCTGATTGAGGCCGTGGCAGACCATATCATCGAAACGCTGATGGTAGAGGATGCGCGCATCCAGTCAGTCGAGGTCAAGATCGTCAAGCTTGCCATTGCAGAGGATGATGAGGAAATTGGCGTGACCCTATATCGGAGCCGTGCTTGAAGATCGCACTGGTCACCGCCGGCCATCACCGGCTGGGTGCCGCCATTGCGGCGCGCTTGGCAGAGGCTGGTTGGGCGCTGGCGCTCCATAGCCGCAAGCCGGAAACGCCTGATCCAGATTTGATTGCCGTTCTCGACCGCACGCAAGTGCCTTGGCACAGTTTTACTGCAGATCTGAATGACGCGGCAGCTGTGGCAGCTCTTATTCCTGACATTGCCAGTCATTTTGGCGGCGCCCCCAGCTTGTTGGTCAACAATGCCTCCCGTTTTGACTGGGATGATGCCGACACGCTGTCGCATCAGGCGCTTCTCACGCATTTTAGCATCAACACAGCTGCCCCAGTCTTGCTTGCAACAGCTTTGGCGCAAGCAAATGCCGCAGATGCGCGGGCGTGTGTGGTGAATATTCTGGACCAGCGCATTCGCCAGCCTGGTGGGGACCAGCTGAGCTATACAATCTCCAAGCTCGCGCTGGCTGGCGCGACTGAGGCCTTGGCCCGTGCGCTTGCTCCCAAGGTGCGCGTCAATGCAGTGGCGCCCGGACTGGTGATTCCAACGCCCGATTATTCGCCGCACCAAATGGAGGCTTTGCGCGCGGCAATGCCGCTTCGCCTTTTGCCCAATCCAGCAGACGTTGCGGATGCTGTGGCCTGGTTGGCAGACGCACCCGCCGTTACGGGCCAGACGCTTTTTGTCGATGGCGGCGCGGCGCTGAAAAGCTTTGAACGCGATTTTCTGTTTTTAGAACGCGACGCTTAAGGCTTGGGCAGCGAGCGCGTGCATGGGCCGAGGGCAGAAATAATAAGCTGATAATCCTCAGCGACTTGCTGGGAATCACTCTCGGTTTGGCCTTGCGTCACGCTCGCCGGCATTTGTGCAGGCAGAAAACAGGCCAGCCGATACCATAAAAGCGTATTGGCAGCGGGCTTGCTAACCCCTTCATCCACAACTTCGCCAAGCGAAACGAACCAAATTGGCGCTTCTCCAGCGCGGCGCTGCACGGTCAGCGAAGCGGGGCGGTTATCTGCTGTGTCGAGAAAAATCTGCGTTTCGCCTTCGCCGGGCAGACTGCCAACCGAATGAAAAGCAGAAGAAATGCCACGGACACGCGGGGGCGAATTGGGGTGCGCTGCTTCCGCAAGAATAGCGCGTACAGTCTTTTCCCGCTCAGCAGTCCAGGAAATGGAGGCATTTGGCGCGCTCAGCTGAACTTCGCCGGGGCGGGCAGGTTGCGCAAAGATGAGCGATTCGGACTT
>JACCEB010395260.1_pt1 | contig 20321 bp, 22 predicted proteins | sample 7454761 | NCBI WGS metagenome assembly JACCEB01 (sample SAMN15323454, study PRJNA562643) | freshwater metagenome | isolation source: river surface water | place: USA:Blue River Watershed | collected 2017-08-18 | reverse complement strand
TGTTCAAAATTTCACTTGTTCTTCATGGAATAAAACAATTATTTTTGCCTCATTTTTTTGATGGGAGAGTTGTCCTTTTAACGGATGATTAATCGTCAAGTAACGGGACGATTTATGGCAGTCAGCAAGCCACCGATTCAGGAAGGTCGGTTGTCCTGCTCGGTGTTCAAGAATAAAGTGTCTGAATGCTTGACTATGAGTTCACAGACTCAGCAAATGACGATGATTTCAATCAACGCAGGCACCCTACCTCTCACATTCACGAGTCTGTCTCTCCCGTCAAAGACTACCCACACAAATTACGCATCTATCAGACCAACAGCTCCCCGTTTTGGCAGGTCAGGTGCTTCATCAAGGGCAGGGTCTACACAAAGAGTCTGAAAACCTCATATCGCAATGTCGCCTTAAGAGCCGCGAAAGAGTTTTTTCACATCAAAGTAGCTGAGCTATACCAAAGCCAAATTACCGAGCGTGAAGAAGCTGAAAGCGTCTTTGCTGATGTTGTTGAATCAGCTATAGCCCGTGAGCAAGCTAGAGCAAAACGGGGGGAACTTAGTAAGTTGGGACTAACAATCTTTACCAACCGAGTGTTGAAAACAGTCAACCCCTACTTTGGCAAGATGGCATTGAAATCGATTGGGTACAAAGAGTTGGATGAGTTCATTCAGTACCTGACAAAAAATGAGTCATCCACGACCACGATTCAGCAATACCTAGTCGCCACACGAAAGATCTTGAATCATGCCTATGAGCATCAACTGATCCACCATGTGCCCAAGTTCCCCACCATTAAAGTTGCTCACACACCGAGAGGCAGTTTCAGCCTGATTGAGTACAAAACATTGGTCAGAACAGCCAAGCAACAGATTGGCAAGCAAATTGAAGTACTGAGTCAGACTCAGAAAAAGCGTGGGCGCCTCCTAGTTGATGAGTTCACATTCATTACAAATGAACTTCAGTGGATGATCAGGTTCATGGTGAATTCGTTCATTCGCCCTACTGATCTCAAGAACCTTCAACATCAGCATGTCACAGTGATTCGCGGTGAGCACACATATCTAAGACTGAACCTGCCTGAGTCAAAGAAGCATGACAAGCCCATTGTGACGATGCAGGGTGCTGTGGTCGTGTACGACAAGTTGCGTGAATATCATCAAAAAAACGATCAGGCTGCACCAACAGATTACCTGTTCTTCCCCACACTCAAAGACAGAACTCACTTGTTGTTGTACTTGGGTTGGCAGTTCATGTTCATTCAGCGACTGACAAAGATGGAACGAAATGTCGCAAATGGCATGAAGCGCACCATCTACAGCCTCAGACATACAGCGATCACTTTCCGACTGCTTTATGGTGGCAACATTGATTTGTTAACACTTGCCCGTAATGCCCGAACTAGCGTTGAAATGGTAGAAAAGTTCTATTCGTCAAACTTGACTGCTGAGATGAATATAGGGTTGTTACAGGGTAAGCGTCAGAAAAGCTAGAGGTAAGCTCGTAATGAAGATGATCGTCCTGTTTCGTGACGGTTGTTGTCCTTTTGAATGACATCCTAGGGGATTGAGCATGTACACAGGTGGAACACCAGAAGCCATTCAGTTCATCGAGAAATACAAGAAAGCTGGATACCTTGTCGACATTTATTCAGATGAGTGGGTCAATGCTCAAGATCCTGATGAGTACTATGGACCGAGCCCAGAAGACTTACAAAGATGGGATAAGGAGCATGGCACTGAATACCGAGGTCATCTTTTATGTTTGTATCTAGGCAGCGATGAACTCATCACTGATCTCCGTCGCTTGTTCAAACCATTTGATGACTACTGCAACATTGATACAGGTGGATGGCGATCAATACATCTACCAAACATGATGCTCATCAATCTAAAAACCCAAGAAATTTTGTGCGTCGGTCTTGGCTACAAAAACAATGCTTTCAATTTCGAATTGTCCAAGTACATGCAATCTCGTGGCGATAGTAACGTTAGAGATCGAGATACAAGTTGCAGTGAAGCCTTCTATGAACTTGACTTTGAGAGAGTAGCTCGGATTACTGTCCGAGAAATGACCCAACTCGGGGAGAACTACTATGAATATGACAACCTGAAAGGCAACGCTGATGTTGCCGTCACTCTAAATAAGAAAGATGGGCTCTACTACTTTGATGACTTTGATGATGAAGGCATGACAAAAGAGGAAGTCAACTCACTACGCAACGATTACGAAAACTATGATGAATGGATTGATGACAACGTTGGAACATTGAAAGCGTACTACCCACAAATTGAAAGAGACGAATTGAACACTGGTGCGTATTAAGCTGTCCCATCACGCCCAATGATTCATTTCACCCTTGATGTATTTTATAAATCTGTCACGCTGCCTGAAATGTTCAGCTTTTAGTTTCTGATCCAACGCTGCCATTCCAGTCAATTCGTTGAATCTGTGCAGAGTTTTCAAATGGCTTCTGAGATTTGAGCCTAGCTTCTTATCGAGCCATTCATGCCACTCTGATCTTTTATCTTTCGTTGACTCAGTTGCATGACGGAATTCAGTCTGCAACTTAATTCCAAAAGGTTGATGGCGCTCACTTAGTTCAATCTTGCCGTAGTTCGGGAAGCTACCTCGCTCCATGTTCAAGAGCAAGTAGTTCGATCTGTAGAGATCACGCCCAATCAAGCTCTGCATCTTTTGAACAGGTGAGCTTTTATTGTTTTGAACTGTCTCCCCTTCGTAACGCCAACGTGTTCCTGAAAAATTAACCACGTCGAGTGCAGGGGCAACACGCAAGCGATCGCCGATTTGCCAAGCTGTGATTTCGGGATAAAGCTCTCTATAAAGATGCACCCAATACATACGCTCGATCACATCAAATTTCTTTAGCTTCTTGTTTAGTCTCAGGATAGCTTGACTGTGATCTAAGACGTTAAGGTCTCGACCCTTATGTTTCTCTCTGATGAGTTGACCAAACTGACGCATGATCGTCTTCATTGTGATGTTCAACGGCACTTCTATATAAAGCCGATCATCACGCAGACCAAGCTGTAGAAGCTCTTCAAGCTCCATCAATTCAACTTTGGGTGGTCTTTTAGTCTCAGAAAAGACTTTTCTGCCTACATCAATCCACCACTGACTGAATGGCATGTCATAGAAATTGCCATTCAGCTCAACCACTCTAGCTATATCGGGATCCTTAGGTGGCACGCCTCTTGTGATTGCGAACCACAAAACGGGGCTTAAGTGCATGAATTTCCACCATTGCCCATAAACACCCTCTTTTGCCCAACGAATTTCTTCGTGCAAATCAGTGGCGACATGCCTTTGGAGACCCTTAAAAAATCGTGGTTTATCTAAGTTCATACCTCTAAATGTAACAGCTTTTATACGCTTGTTTTCATAACTGATATCTCCCAAACAATACAAACATCGAAAAAACGAAAGCGATTCCCGCCCAAGTTTGATTTCGAGGCTCATATCACTAAGGAGTATCAAATGAGCAATATCCAGACCGTCACAGCTTCTACAACTACTGAAGCAACAGCAATCAAAAAGAACTTGAACGCTTCTATCGAAGTGCGTCAACGCATTGAAGACTTAGTCATCATGCGTGAAGTTTTTGAGACAACTCAACTAGCTCGTTCAAATCAAGCTCTCTACAGCTTGATCAGTGACTGCTTATCGCTCTACCGCGACTTGACTGAAGGTGAAGACTTGAAAGCGAAAAAATTGGGTCTTCAAGACTTCATTAACTTCAAGGGTTACATCTTTAAGTCCACATCACCTCTGAGTCTGAAAGTGATTCGTTGTGTGTTTGGCGATAAAGATCGTCGTCGCATCTCGACTTATCACACAGTTTTGCGTGTGGCGATTGCTGAAAAGTGGGATTTGAATGAAGTAGCAACAAAGATCTCAGAACGCGGGGGTGTACAAGAAATCTCTGTACGCAAAGCAAATGCGATGTCTCAAAAAGACAAAGCATTAACTGCTCAATCCGTGCTTTTGAATCAATCTGTAGCGTCAATCGATAGTCAATCGCTGAAGTCAAAGCACAACAGTGAGTTCAATGAGCAACAAGCTGTTGCGGTTTTAACGCAAAACACTGACGGCACTTACAGCGTTCATTGCGTTGTTCACAGTTCAACCGCTGTTAATGCCGCACTTGCTGCGTACTTCAGCGCTAACAAGAGCGACATTCAGCAAATTGTTGAGCAACAGAAGATCGCTGAAGCGACTACCCAACAAGCCACGCTGATTGCTAACGCAGTCAACGCCGCTAACGACACGCAGTCTCAAGCTGCCGCTTAACTAGATACGTGGCGTATGAACTACGCCACGTCTTTAACCAAACACAAAGGAACAAACATGTTTAACGAAGATGATTTCAAACCAAAGACGCTTGAAGAGTGCGTGATTAGCGATGTCCGTTCAAAGGATATCTTGAGTCAAATTTTGAATGGTCAATTGCCATTTCCCGCTTTCGGCAAATGCGGCATCTTGCTTCACGGCGACTATGGCACGGGCAAGACTACTACAGCATGTCTTTTGCCTGAATTGATTGAAACGAGTCGTAGTGGTTCAAACGCAATGTATGACTTCTATCAATGTGCGCAAGGCATGAACGGCGTGAGTTTGATGAACACCATCACTCAACGCACCTCATTTATCAGTCTAAATCAGAGCGGTCTTCACTACTCAATTCTTGATGAAGTAGACAACTTGACTCAAGCCGCTCAAGCATCTTTGAAAGCGATCATGGACTGTCGCCATGGCGTGTTCATCTTGACCACGAATAACATCAACCAAGTCGACAAAGGAGTTGTTAATCGCTGCCATGTAATTCATATGTTGGTAGCACGACCGCAAGACTGGCTTCCACTAGTTAAGCGTGTAATTACATCTACTGGCGCAATATGTCCACCTGACACATCTCTGTTGCCCATCATTCAATCTTGCACTGGGTCTGGGCGTGAGATCTTGACTGCTACTATGCAATTGTCTGCTCAAGTTATCAGTAACGGAGGCAAAAATGTCTGATGCATACGGAACAATCGTTTTAGCAAAATCTCATAACGGTGTCATCGATGAGCGAAACTTACTGATCGAACTCAACGGTTATGCATGGGGAAATCACAACACTGAGTGGATCTTCGGAGTAGACGATCTACCTTGTATGAAATCTCAATATATTCAGTATCCAACAGTATTTAATCTTCGAAAACAATTTCACCCAAGTCTTCACACAGTTCTTCACTTTAATAAAAATGACTGTGTAGAAGAAGAATCTGATAACCATCCATCTCTAAAAGAAATTGTTAAAGTTCTGTCGCCACACATTCAATCTGGATGGATAGAAATCGCAGCAGTAGCAAATGAAAAATGTTGCTATGTTTACTTTGAGCGTCTAAAAATCCTGTCAAATTTCAGAGGAATTAGATCTCGAAGAGTTGTGAGTGTTAACGGAAATATGCAATTCATAGAGACTGTTTGACAAAGCGTCCCTTTCGGGACGCTTTTTTTAGTTCAACAGCTCAACAGCGTTACGCATCATGGTGGGAGACACCTCAACATAGCGTAATGTGGTTTGAATTTGTCGGTGTCCTAACAATTGCTGAAGTACTTTGGGGTTTGTACCTGCTTCTGAAATTCTTGTCGCAAAATACCTGCGCCCAGAATGGGAACTAGCGCCTTCAACTCCAGCATTCTTGTACAGATAATGGAACCACTGCGTCAATGTATTTGGACTAAATCCAGTGTTGGGATTTCGTTGGTTATAGAACAATGCACGACTCGTATCAGTCTGAGCGACAGCTTTCAAGTCTTTCAGACGAAAGCGAATTGACAAGTAGTTGTACAACTCATCACGAAGTTTTTCAGGGAACAAGACAGCCCTGCCCCTACTGCCTTTTGTCTTATCCGCTGACAAGTAGATTTCATCTTTGATAGTTCCATCTTGATTCAGCACATCGTTGATAGTTAGATGACTGATTTCGCCAACACGAAGTCCTGCGAGATGACTCATGTACAAAATGGTTTTATTGCGTGATGCGTGTCTGTGTGCTGCGATGTACAAGAGAACTTTTCTGTACTCGCGGTCTGTGAGAATTTTGGCTTGACTCATGTATGTGTTCCTTACATTCACAACTATTTATGAGTCATACGATATTCCCTTTGGAAAGGTATTCCTAGCCTTTTTCAGCTAATATTTTTCCTGTTTGAAATCAAGTGGTTACAGCATTTCTAAAGGGTTTCGTCATTACCTTATACAAGTGCTGAACAATTCAGCAATTGATTGTGTATTCAATGGGCGCACGAAAGTATTACCTTCGTAATCGAAGCTACAGCCCCCCAAAAGCTCCTGCCGTATATGGTCCGCATAGGAATGAATGAATGCGTGTGTGGCTATGGAAATTAGGTCCTATCTGTATTCGCTCAAATGGATAGTTACGAGATTTCGCCATTCCTACCAACAGCTCCCAGCCCAATTTACCCAAAACCTTCAGAAAACGCCGTTATTTCTTATGTTTTTTGATGTGAGGTGATAAATACTTACGAGTTGCGATGAGTTTCAATGAGTTGCGATGAAGAAGAAAGAGAAGTTGCTTGTTGCTAGTAACTGAGTGATTTGAGACAAATGAGTAACTCCGTCTCAAGTGACACAGCGACACAGATACACGAAACAAGCGACATTTTTCTCCTTTTCATCGTAACTGTTGTGACTACGAAACTGAGCGACCTCACAGAGCAACTCAACTCTGTGACTTAACTCAGCTTCTTGCTACACAGCGACATGAAACCTGAGCGACTCCAGCAATTGAAAAGGAGAAATAAATGCTGGACAAAACAACAATACAAAAAGAAATTGCTATTCGTCTTTATGACAACAAGAAGTATGGGACAACTTATGGCAAGGGGAAATACAGAACAGCCATCTACAACGGAACGGCTGACTTGAAAGACCCACATCGCAAGTACCTGCTTGACCTGTACTCTTACGAAGACTGGATGAACTTCGCAATGCTAGATGAACAGATGGAAATTATCAAGAACACTGAACACATCAAAGATGCTCTCTACAGTTGGGTCTTTCTTTACGACACAAGTTCAAAGTTAAAAATATTTATCAGTGGCGTTGCGATTTACGACCTTAAAGATGGAATTATTTATTTGATCATGGATGACACTCAGATTGATGTTTGTGACAAATGGACACTAGATGTTAAGCCTTGTCGAATTCTTTCTGTTGGCACTAAATCACCTCAACTTTTAGCAACAAATTCAGATTTATCTATGTGGTAATTGTTTTATTTGGAATTTATCCATAACTAAATAAAAACATATTGTCACTAAATAGTTCTGGCATTAAATTGGTAGGAATTTAATAGTCGAGGGAGCAATATTCAAATCACTCATCAACTGAAAAGGAGTTAAATATGAGTGTTTTGAGTTCATTGAAATTAGTTCAAGCTAAACGACCAACATCTATGCCACAAGTCCAAGTGCGTAGAAATAAGCTGGTTGGCAAGATTCATCATCAACTCTTGCTTGCACAAGCACTGAGTGAGGGTAGAAATTACACACCCACTCGCTTGCGTTCAATTCGAGATCGGCATACGGGTGAAACTAAGACTCTTGAAATGCCCATGCGTGTGCGCCAATGGTGGTTCGTAGCTGACAGTGGCTCAGTCGTGCTTCAAGTGAAATATGGATCAAAAGTGATAGATATCTCTAAGGGCAAGAACTCGATTGAGATCAAAGATGGCATTCACTTGATTGAAGTTCTTGATGCCGTTAAGACCGCCACACTCAACGGTGAACTTGATGTACAGATTGAATCGGCAGCGAATAATGTCAAAGCACGATTCAAGAAGTGAAGTGTTGAGCGTCCCGTAACTGGACGCTTCAGTTGTCCGTTAAAAGGACAAAGCCCATGACTTCAACATCATGGGTTTTTCCCTAGTTTCAAACTATATTTCTTGCGAGATAGCTCAGGAACTTTTCCTCATCCTTGAGTTTCACCTGCTCACAGACAAAGCTCAGGTTGGGCACATGGTCGTCATCAAGCGAGTCATCTTCAGCAATTGAAGCCTCAACGGCTGCCGCATATTCATTAGGCCAGCCTTCTTTGATTTTTAACAAAACAAAGTCTTCGTTCGAGTCCATCCAGTCCTGAACGATTTAATATGCTCTAGTTGTGAGACTTTCTGCCATACCAATACCTGTTGAAATTGTTCTCTGAATCTTAGTCGGCATTTCAACATAATTGTTTTCCTGATAAATACTTCATGCTCATCAATGAAGTTATCAACCCACTCAGGAAGTTCATAGCCACTGTCAACGTCAAGAGCACGCAAGCTCGAACCATTATCGAAGCCGACTCAGAGAATCAGGCAAGGTTGTTACTAGGAAAGCAATACGGGGAGAAAAATGTTGTCGCTGTCTCACACATCAATTTAGATGAGCAAATGGAGGTGCCCCCCATCCCCAACGAAGTAAAGCATCAACGAATGGTGAACTACTTAACCAACAAGATTACCCAGCTTGCCAACCGACCACGATTCACACAGGCAGACATTAGATCGGCTGTGGAGCGATATAAGACAAGACTGAAAAAAGCAAATCTAGAGCTTGATAAGCGGCAAGCATTTCAGCAAATGCGCAGTAGGTAACTCACACATTTAGCACAACCACTTATCCAGCAAGTCACCCACGTATTCCTTGGGAAGCATATGACCAGCGTTTGGCACTACGGTCACGTCAAGCCCAAGCAACTGACCGAAAGCAGTCACATTCGTTGGGTTGCTCTGCCAGTCCTCCGAGCCAACATGAATTTGGCATTGTTTAGGAGCTGGGAAATGCCCGTCCTTGGCAAGCGCCAGCAACTTTTCAGCACGCGGCGGGATGAAGTTCATTTGCGTCTCTTCGTTGGCAAACTCGCCCACGATAGGAGACAGCAAGATGACTTTGCCAACGTAGGGCGGCAGTTGAGCCTGTGCGTGAAGAAACAGGTAGGCACCAAAGGAATTTGCGATGACGTGAGCGTCATCATTCCAGTGGTCTGCTTTGAGGTCTTCAATAACGAGGTCAATTTGTTGCTGAAAGTCGAGTCGTCGGAACTCGCCAACCAGCTCTCTGCCAGCGATTTCAACTCCGCGACTGAGTAGCCCTTGTCCAAGCCCTGTGTCGAGACGACCACCCATGCCCGTCAGGTAATAAACCGTTCTACGCATGTGTTGCTCAGTGCCAAGGAAACGTTTTTACTAAAACTATCCCATGTAATACGAAGAAGACCCAAGGTACGCCGCTCTCGATATGACTGATAGGTCTGTACAGCTTAGGGGCATTTCCTTTACCCATGAATGACCACTCCGTCTCATATGGACTAATAGGTAGCCTTTTCTCGATGGCATGAATCACCTTGAACTTGGCCGTGTTCAAGTTCTTGTATGAGTTGATTAGTGCTCTCCAAAGCCAGCAGAGAGCAATTCCAGCGATAGCCAGCATCCACAAGTTCTCGTTTGCGTCTTTAGGCGTGATGTATCCCACAAAGGCGAGGATTGCTGAATTCACAGTCAAAAAGTAGGTGTTCGCAGTTGCTCTTCTTTGACTAATTCGGTCAGCCATCTCAACATACAGTTTGTATTGATCCAGCAAATGTGAGTGCCACTTTTCATTTTCAGGATAAGTGGCGTCACCATGAACTTCGTTGAAAAGCTCAGCGTCATCAATCTTTGATTTACTCACTATCGACCTCCGCCAACAAGTGATTTCAGGTTGGGCCAGTCCCATTTGTACAGGGAATCAGTTGACTTGGCTGCTTTGGGTTTCACACATCCGCCATCAGAATATGCCGCGAGTAGAAAGTAGGGAATACCGAGCTCTTGGAACATCTCAATTTCTCTGTCCACTCCGTTAGCGGATCTCATGTGCTTTCCGCACAAGACGCAGCCAACATCAACAAAAGCAAGTTTTGCCTTTATCTTCGCTTTCCAATCGCCCGATAAATGCTCTTTGGACGACCAGTCTGAGAACCCAAATGGACTATCAGGATTCTTTGCCTGACCGACAAGTAGGTGTTTTACACCTTCATCATGGTCGTAGTCGAAGCTAATGAATACCCGCTTTTTAGTCGCCATGATTTCGCCTCCAAATTGAGTGGGATTTACAAAGATGCCGATTGATTGGCGCCACCACGACTGCGTAAAGCCTCGTACAGCTCTGCTGGGCCAAGCAATACGTCTTTGAGGCCATCTCGCACTCGCTCTGAATCGAGCGCTTGTTTGCTCATAGTGGAGTGGGCAGCTAAAGCGTCCATGATTGCGTTCAGGATGCCGTTGGCAAGGTCTGGCGAGTTAGCGAACTGCTCTTTTGAGTTGTTCATCGCTTGCTGGACAAGAACGTCCGACTCCAAGAGCTTGCCTTTGAGTACGTTGTTCACGTAGACAAGTTGGTCGCCTTCTGTCAGTTCTCCTTCAAAGAGATCATTTACCTGCTCAACGATCTGCGCCAGCAGAATCTTCTCTTTGTCTTGTAGCTCGCCGCCACCTGAGTCAGTAAGCGGTTTGAGCCTTGGGTCAATCTTGGTGTCGCTGCCCAAAAGTAGGTCTTGCTGGCCTAAGTCTTTCAGGCGATGGTGCGTGAGTACAACCTTAGACAAGTCAACACCTTCACGCTCACGCCCGAACTCCAACAAGGGCAGTAGTCGCTTGAAGAAGATGGCTCGTTTTTCAACGTCCGTATTGCCGTAATCAAATAGTTGAGACAAGAACGAGTAGATACGGACAAACGTGCCAAGGTCTCGCTTGAATAGCAATAGAGCATCCATTTCGTCTTTTGCTATCTCAGCCGCTTTGGTGTCTTTTGCTCGCTCTGCGTAATCTTTGGCTTCTTTCGCTGCCTTGTACTTTTTCAGGAGCCTATCTGCTACAGGCTCAATCGCTGCTGCCAGCATGGCCTGAGTGGATTTAGGGTTCAGTTCGACCAAGGCAACTCGCTCAGCCTCAAAGCTGTCGTAGTGCCCAGATGAGTCGAGCTTCGACTTCAAGGTCAAAACAAGTTCAGGATCAGTGACACCAGCTAGTTCAGCCGTCTCATAATAGACCTTGAACGATGTCAGGATCTCTTCTGGGTCATTTACGAAGTCAAGGATGTAGGTTGTGTCCTTGAGTCCGAAAGAGCCGTTGTAAGCCCTATTCAGTCGTGACAGGGTTTGAACTGCCTGAATGCCAGATAAGCGTTTATCAACGTACATCCCGCACAGCAGGGGCTGGTCAAAACCTGTTTGGAACTTGTTCGCTACCAAGAGTATTTGATATTCGTCGGTGGCAAACGCCTCACGCATATCTCGGTTACGCAGATTAGGATTCAGCGTCTTGCTGGTCTCCGTAACTGCCTCTGGATATGACTCAGGGTCATTGATCTCCCCCGAGAAGGCGACGAGCGTTCCCAGCTTGTAGTTCTGGCTGGCAATGTATTTGTCGATAGCCATCTTCCAGCGAACTGCCTCCAAGCGACTGCCGACGACGACCATCGCTTTTGCGTTGCCGTTGAGCAGGTTCTGAACGTTCTCACGGAAGTGCTCAACAACGATGGCAACCTTCTGGCTGATGTTGTACGGGTGTAGCCGTACCCAGCGCATCAGCCCCTTCATTGCCTCGCTGCGCTCGACTTCTTTCTCGTTCCATTCAGCGCCGTTGTGCGCCAGCTTGAATGCGACTTTGTAAGACGTGTAGTTCCGTAGAACGTCGAGAATGAAGCCTTCCTCAATCGCTTGGCGCATCGAATAGACGTGGAATGCGGCTGGGAGGTTTTGTTCTGATGCTGGCGCATTCGGATTGGGGCGACGACCAAACAGTTCAAGCGTTTTAGCCTTGGGCGTTGCTGTGAAGGCTACATAGGTGATACCTTTATCGCCAGCTCGTGCCGCCATTTCAGCTGCCAGCAAGTCTTCTGCGGATATCTCGCCACCGTCTTCAAGGTCTTGGAGTTCTTGGGCGCTCAGTAGTTGTTTCAGCTTTGTGGCTGCTGCCCCTGATTGCGAGGAATGCGCTTCGTCAGCGATTACGGCGAACTTCTTGCCCTGCGTGGCAGCGAGCTCTTGTACGGCTTTTAGTGCGAATGGGAAGGTCTGAATCGTACAGACGACGATCTTTTTGTCGCCAGACAGGGCTTCTGCCAATTCCGCGCTCTTGCTACCGCCTTCGCCTTTGATGGTCGCAACGACACCTGAGATGCGTTCGAAATCAAATATCGCTTCTTGGAGCTGGTTGTCGAGCACATTACGGTCGCTCACAACCAGCACAGTAGAGAAGACCTTTTGGTTGTTCTCGTCGTGGAGGTCAGACAGGAAGTGTGCTGTCCACGCAATAGAGTTTGTCTTGCCTGAACCAGCCGAGTGCTGAATCAAATACTTTTGCCCTGAACCCTCTGCTAAGACCGTTTTGACCAGTTTGCGTGTGGCATCTAGCTGGTGATAACGAGGGAAGAGGATGGAAGTGATCTTCTTCTTTGAGTCTCGCTTCGTAACCAGATAGCGTCCAAGGATTTCGAGCCAGCTGTCACGCTGCCAGACTTGCTCCCAAAGGTAGTAAGTGCGATGCCCTTTGGTTGTCGGTGGATTTCCTGCTCCACCATGGTCGCCCAAGTTGAAGGGTAAGAAGTTGGTGCGTGAGCCTTCTAACTTAGTCGTCATCATCACGGACCGATTACTCACGGCAAAGTGAACTAATGCCCCACGGGGAAAGTCAAGAAGCGGCTCTGTTGTACCTCTTCCTTTTGGCTTCGGTATGCGGTCAAAGCGGTACTGGTCAACAGCCGCATTGATATCTTGGGTGAAATCCGTTTTGAGCTCAGCTGTCGCTACGGGTATGCCGTTGAGAAAAAGTACTAAATCAATGATGTCGTCGTGGTTCGTACGAATCTGACGGACAACTCTTAGGCGGTTTGCGGCATACCTTTCTTCCAATTCGTCATTCATTGCCAAAGCTGGTTTGAACTGAGCGAGCTTCAAAGGCGCTTTAAGTCCCACCATCTCAATGCCGACTCTTAGTATCTCAAGCGTCCCACGCTCATCCAGTTGCTTGCGAAGTCGATCAAGCACCATCGACTCTGCCGTAGTTCCATGACTTCTTTGAAGCGACTCCCAAGCCTGAGTTTGAGTAGTTTTTAGCCAAGCAATTAGGTCAGCAGGGTAGAGGGCCCTAGGAATGTCATAACCCCGAGCATCGCCCTCGTTATTTGGCTCAGCGTAAAGCCAACCGTTAGAGGCTAGGTGATCGCAGATTTCTTTCTCAAACTCTATTTCGTTATGTAAGCTCATCTTTATTTCATTTCAAAAATGAACTATGAACATCTATTTTTCCTGTGACAGCAGCAGATAACAAAGCTGTACGACGTTCGCTCAATAGCTCAATAACACGATTTGCTTCAGAAGTGAGAGCATCTATCTTGGTTATTTCAGAGTCCAGAAATCTAGCTATGAATTCTTGCTCAGCGATTGGTGGACAAACAGAAGTTAGCGTTCCGATTTGTTCAATATTCAGATTCATTTGCGTACTCACAGTAGCATTCATCTCAAGGGCTTGCTTCATCGATTTGATTAGATAAAACAAAAAAACCAAATTTGTCTTCTCGTCAGGTATCAGTCCAACGATGCTATCGGGGAAGTAAGCCGGAAAATCAAGAATCGCCACATCTCCAATATTTGCGGCAATAGTCATGACCAATGTGTTTTTTGGAAATTCCTTACTTACGCTAATGCCTCGTTCATTTAATGTTTGAGAGAAATCAGTAATGTACTTTTGGGCGGCAGCCACATCTCCTGTTTGGATGAATGGATACTCACCATCATAAAAATCGGGATCGTTTCTGGGTCGATGTGTAAATTTTCCTCGCAGAATTCGAGTAAATGTTCGAAGTTTTTTGATTTCCCAGTGTTCAGGAACTTGACCTAACCACTCAACGCCAGAGTCTTTCAGCCCAACATCTGGATTAAGCCCCTTAGATACGACAGATGAAATTAGTGCTTGACGTTTTTCCTTCAACAATTCAATGAGGTTTTCTTGCTCGGCGATCAGCAAGTCAATTTTTGATGTTTGATCGTCTAGAAAGTTCAAAATCTGTTGCTGTTCCTCAATAGGAGGGACCGGTAAGCCGATAATTTTTAGAATATCCCAGTTGATTGCCGCTCTGTGTTCCAAAATCCCATTTCCAAAAGATTGAGCGTATTTTTGAAACTGTTTGGTTTCTAATATTCTGAAAGCAAACCGCTCTTCGAGCTTATCTTTTTTTGGAGTTAGAACGATGTAAACGGGACTACAAACACCACGATATTTTGATAGTCCGTATGAGCCTATGCCATAGTTCATACTATTGATCACCAAGTCGCCTATGTAAACTTGCTTACATTTCCCTAGATCTTCAGGTTTTTTATTACCGACATCACCCTTTTCTTCGTACGGCAAAACACCAACATTCGCCATCAACGATAGGTAATCTTCGTTTACCAACGGATCGTTTCTTTCGTTTCTTTCAATAAAAACAGAACGGCAAGGTTCAATGCTCCAATGCGATGGAATTGAGTCAAACCAGTCCTGTTTGCTGTCTCTGTATTCGGAATATTTTTTAAAGCTCATGCTGACAATCCTTTGATCATCTCTAAGATTCGATCTGTAGTCTGCTTGAGTTCGGCATCAATTGTTTCCAATGTTCGGGGCGAGGCAAAGACATAAAAGTGACGATTAAACGAAATTTCATATCCAATCTTTGTCTTTTCCTCGTCAATCCAAGCGTCTGAAACATGAGGTAGCACTTCACGCTTGAAGTACGAGCCTATGTCCTCTTTTAGTGGGACATTTTCAGTGTCACGCAGTGAACTATCAGGTTGTGGCTTGCCTTTAGCTTTACCCTTCAGACTGAGCATGATGTTTCCGGCTTCATCTCGCAAAGGACGCTCTACAGTGATCGTTGAATAACCAAAGTCAGAGTTATCAAAGATACGACTGATCGGTTTTCCGTCTTTTTCAGCTTCCTCAAAGTTTCCAAACAAACGGGTGATGTAGTCAATTTGTTCGTCGCTGATTTCCTTGCGTTTACTACCCAAATTCTTGCGCATCTTCTGCCACATGCCGCTTGCGTCAATCAATTGAACCTTGCCTTTACGAGGTTCTGGCTTGCGATTGCTGATGATCCATACATAGGTGCTGATGCCTGTGTTGTAGAACATATCTGTGGGCAAACCGATGATTGCTTCCACCAAGTCGTTTTCCAGCACATAGCGGCGAATCTCGCTCTCGCCACTTCCTGCCCCGCCCGTGAACAAAGGCGAGCCATTCAAAACAATACCGAAACGGCTGCCGCCCTCGCTCGCAGGACGCATTTTTGAGATGAGGTGTAGCAAGAACAGCATCGACCCGTCGGAGACCCGTGGAAGACCAGCTCCAAAGCGTCCATTGAAGCCCATTTGCTCGTGCTCTTTGCGGATTTCCTTCTCGACCTTCTTCCACTCAACGCCAAACGGCGGATTTGAAAGCATGTAGTCGAACTTTTTGTGAGCGTGTCCGTCTTCGCTGAGTGTGTTGCCAATAGCGATGTTCGCAACGTCCTGCCCCTTGATCAGCATGTCGGCTTTACAGATAGCGTATGACTCAGGGTTTAGTTCCTGCCCAAACACTGTCAGACGTGCTTCTGGGTTGTGCTCAGCAAGGTATTCACCAGCAACGCTCAACATGCCGCCAGTACCAGCGGTCGGGTCATAGATAGTACGAACGACACCTTTCTTGCTGAGGATGTCGTCATCTTCAATAAAGATCAGGTTGACCATCAAGCGAATGACCTCACGCGGCGTGAAGTGCTCACCAGCCGTTTCGTTGCTGATTTCCGCGAACTTGCGAATCAGTTCCTCAAAGACGCTACCCATCTGAACGTTGCTGACAGCGTCAGGGTGTAGATCTACTTGGGCAAACTTCTCTGTGACTTGATAGAGGAGGCCAGCCTTAGACAGACGCTCCACCTGTGTGTTGAACTCAAAGTGATCGAATACGTCTCTGACTGATGGTGCGAAGCCCTGAACGTAGCTGTACAGGTTGGCGCTAATGTTCTCTGGGTCACCCATCAGCTTTCTCATGTCCAGCGGTGAGGTGTTGTAGAAGCTCTGACCAGCTTTGCGAAGAATGAACGGCTCAGGGTTGATGCCTGCTTTCTGCTTTTCTGCGTATTCAGCCAGCACAGCTTCTTTGGTCGATTCCAGCACACAGTCGAGGCGACGAAGAACTGTGAAGGGCAGGATGACCTTTCCATAGTCAGATTGCTTGTAGTCGCCCCGAAGTAGGTCAGCGACTGACCAAATAAATGCGGAAAGGTTTGCTGATGTACTCATAGATGTTTTAAGGTTTTCTTATGTGTGGACTAGCCACTTTGAAGCGCCCTCAATGTCCTTTAAACGGACAATTGATGGACACATTGTCCTCTTTTTAAGTTGAATATTTGAAAACTTAATAGTTAGTACACAGCACGAGACTTCCCTCATCTCGTTCAGACTCTGATCGTGCCTGCCTGCGACTTGGATTACTAGTCACTCTCGCCCGCCGCTAACAAGAACAAAGCCCAAAACAACATACATAAAACTCATCGCTCGATCAGCTTGTCCAGCCAAAATTCCCAGTGCCGCAACACAGATGATCAAGACTATCAATACGGCAGCTGGTCCATTAGCTGTTAGATTTAACCGTATGCTTTTAAGAAAAGTTGCTAAGGTTTCCATTTGTTGCTCCCTCACGATTCGGATATTAAGCTAGCCAGTATGCGGCATTCGCAACTAGTCGAATCGTGACCGGAATCTGCTTTTTGTCCTTCAAATGCACACCATCGTCTCGAAACATGGCAAACCACAAATCAAAAAGTAAATTTTAAATAGTTACCAACCATCCCAACAAAAATCTCTTGTACATGTCCTTTAAACGGACAAACGAATTCAAAAATACGCTTGTGTCGCTTGAAGAGGTTCCCAAGCAGTCGCTGGATTGAGCTGAACCCTCTGATAGAAATCATTCAAAAAATTTGCTCTATCAGCCACTGATCTACCTGTCTGATTGATCAAGGTCTCTCTCAAGGGATGATGACTGCCGATGAAGAATTCATTTCGTGTGTGTAATCGCTGCAGTAACTTTTTGGATGGGATGCGATCAAACTTCCCATCTACACCGCGATTGCATTGCTTACACGCAAGCACCAGATTCCATACACCATCAACAGTCAATCCCAGATTTTGATTCTTCAATTTGTGAGGAAAAAAGTGATCAACATCCACATTCATCCTATCACCTATCAACATTAACTCACTGAAGCAATAAAAACATCTGCCTTTTTGATATCCATTCAATGCATTGCGACTGCTTGTCACATTCTTGCGACCTAAACCCCGATCAAAGGTGTAGATCACGCCCTTGTCGTGATCATGCTGAACATTCAAAAGATTTGCTGAAATGCCTAAGTTCCAAGCTGTTTCAACAAGTTTCCACCGAGACTCAACTTCTTGAACCAAATTTGCTGACTGAGTTCCCCCAGCAAGTTTTGAAAACTCATCTGTGATTCGGATCCCCCTGCTCTCACGCCTTTCATCCGAAAAGAACTTGTGCATTACGGGGGATGAGCCAACCACATGAAACGCATCAATCACATTTGTGAATCCATGCCCCACAGTGACATCAACCAATTTATTTAAGTCACGATCTTGATTGAAAGACATACATGCTTGTATGAACTTCCCATCTTTTGTCGTGATCTGTTTGGGCGCATCAGACAAATGCCGGGCAATGTGCTTTGCGAAAACAGGTGCCAAATCTTCTAGCTTGATTAACTGACCTGATTTGGGATTAAGTTCGAGGAGTGCCGATGCAAGTGCAAACTTGTAACTTGCCGTGTTTCGTCCATAAAGAACAACACCACGCCAACAGTCTTCAACTGAGGGAGCTGCGGGGATGAACGGAATGGGATCCATAAAACTCAATGAGTCTCAAGTTCCATCAACACCGACTTCCACGCCACTGCATCACGCCCCATACTGTCAGTGTTATCCCACGATGAAAATGTTCTAAAGCCAAGATCCTCGAAGATTGACTTCAAACGATCAGCTTGATTGGGTATGAACAGTCTGCCGTTTTGATCCCTGTTTTCTGTGACTACATCTAATCGTTTGCTTGGGACAGAAAACAAGAGTCGTCCTCCGACCTTTAGACATGTCTTAATTGCTTGTGCAGCCGAAGGAAGTTGTCCCACTTCAATATGCATCAACACCGCAGAACAGAGAACGCCATCAAATTCGCCTTCGAACGGAACAGACAAATCTGGCAATGCGCCTTGAACGATTCGATCTTTTAGTTCTGGGTGAATCTCTTGAGCAATCTCGACAAATTGTGGAGTTGGATCAATGCCATAACAGTCGTAACCCAACTTATAAAGCACAGCCAAATCACGACCAGAACCACACCCAATATCCAGAACTTTTTGCCCTGTGTTGAATGCATCAGCGAAGTGTTTTGACAAGTCATTGACGACCGACTCGTAACGCTCAGCCACTTGTTTTGCGTTGTCTTTGTAGAAGTTAATTGTTGACTGATCCACTTATGTCATACCTGTCAATTCGTTTATGTGAAAAAAATCACCCTACTCTTCAGCTGCAAACATAACGTAGGCGAATCCAGTCATAAATGCCATGAAACCTAGTACACCCGCCAATAAACCAAATCCTCTACCTGCATCCATTGCTGCTAATGCTCCACAGACGATCATTGACCCGATCAAGTATTTGAATCCCTTTTTCAGACTAACTGCCGCAGACTGTCGCTGGACGACTACCGCAGAATTTGAGCTTGGGCGTAAAGTTAAGGTGGACAGTACGAAAAACACGATCAAAGCGCCGAAAAATATGATGAAGAGTCCTGCGCTTCCACTTTTAATTCCACCTGTTACGAATGGCGATTTGATATCAACAACACCCTCAGCACCAACACCCATCCACATAAGTAATGCGCCTACGCCACAGAGCAAGAAACCTCCGATCAATGCGACTACTCTGATGATGTCAACTGGCTCCCACTTCATACTCACTCCCTAGCTTTATCAAATTGGCTGAGACTCGCCCAGCCAATTTACTTTAATTTTTTAACTAAATGTCACTACGCAAGCCCATGATTGTGGGTGGTTGTCGCTTTTCGATCTGTTGTTTTGCCATTGCAGAGGCTGCAAATTAATAAGCTCATCTGAACCACCAGCAGCAACGGGATAAATATGATCAACCTCCCAACCGAAGCCGTTTTGAGTTGTGTCACCGTACTTATCCCAATGCATCTCAGCACCACACACATCCTTTCGAACTCGTGAGGGATCTTTACCAAGAACTACAGCCCCCTTGTTCCATACTGCCAGTAATGTGAGTCCACCAAATTGACTATTACTGCGGGTAGTTCCAAAATTTCTCGTTGCCATTGTTACTGTCGCTTTCTGGGCCTTGCCCATTAATTAGTCTGATCAACAGTCTGATTTCATGGCAACATAGAGGGGTTGAAGCGACTTTGTTGTAGAAACTCCCCGATCAGACGGTTGGGGACATTGAGGGCTGTGTTGACGCACAGCCCTTTTTGCTTTCTGTTGTCAAAATTATTTCCTATAGCTTACAAAAAGTCAAGGTCAAATTGTGCAATTCCTGTGGATAACAATGCTTTATTTGTTTTTTTATAAATTTTATTCACAATTTTAGGCGCCCCTACGTCAGCCTCTCCGCAGCCATAGTGGCTGTGATTTTTGAGTAGTGGCGCTCTATCATCAATGCTGAATTGCCCATCTGGTTGCTCAATGTGTGGATATCTACATCACACTTGAGCATCTCCAAAGTGGCGTAGGTATTCCTGAGTGAGTAAAGAGTCCTGTTTCACGACTCTCAATGTCCTTCAAACGGACATTTCTGAGTTCTGAGGACTAAACAAAATCAAGATGACGCCCTGCGTAATGAAAGTTTCTTGAATTATTAGGAAGAAGGCGAAATCTGAGGCGGCGACAGTTCCTCCAAGCCATAGAGCGATTCACCACTTTCTCGCTATAATTTCTCGCTTCGGCGCTTTAGCTCAGTCGGTCCCCAAACGATACTTTTATAATTACTTTTACGGTGCCGATACCGTTCAGATAGATACTTTTAAACCACACCATTCCCGTAAAGCAAAAAGTTGAACACTTTTTTATGTTCAAAATTTCACTTGTTCTTCATGGAATAAAACAATTATTTTTGCCTCATTTTTTTGATGGGAGAGTTGTCCTTTTAACGGATGATTAAT
>JACCEB010087134.1_pt1 | contig 20341 bp, 19 predicted proteins | sample 7454761 | NCBI WGS metagenome assembly JACCEB01 (sample SAMN15323454, study PRJNA562643) | freshwater metagenome | isolation source: river surface water | place: USA:Blue River Watershed | collected 2017-08-18 | reverse complement strand
GTTGGTGTTTGCTGAAGCCATGGCGGTTGGCAAATGCAGCATCCTCTTCTTGCAAATGGCCGCTATCGGGCAACAGGATGTGGCACAGATCGCGGGTGGCCGGGGTGGCATGCACTTGCCCCCTGAAGCCGTCCACTCGCAGCAAAGGCAAGTAACCGCTGTGGTCGATGTGGGCATGCGTGAGGATCACCGCATCGATTTGGCTGGGCTCGATGCCCAGTGGAGCGCGGTTGCGCAGGCGCAATTGTTTGTAGCCCTGAAAGAGGCCGCAATCCACCAAAACACGCTGGTCACCGTGTTGGACCAGAAATTTGGAGCCGGTGACGGTATCGGCGGCCCCGAGAAAACGGATGTTGACGCTCATGCAGACATGGTAGGCCATTTTGCACCCTGGTCAATGGCCAGGGTACACAAGGCATGCGTTCAGCTGAAAAGATTCTTCAGCTTGTCGGCCCAGCTGCCTTCGTTGGGTGAGTGCTTCTGGCCGCCTTTTTTCAGCGAGTCGTCCAGCTCTTTGAGCAGTTTGCGCTGGTGCTCGGTGAGTTTGACCGGCGTCTCGACCGAAATGTGGCAGTACAGATCGCCGGGGTAGCTGGAGCGCACACCCTTGATGCCCTTGCCGCGCAAACGGAATTGTTTGCCATTTTGGGTGCCTTCGGGGATGTCGATCGCGGCTTGACTGCCCAGTGTGGGCACTTCGATCTCGCCGCCCAAAGCGGCGGTGGTGAAAGAGATGGGTACCACGCAATGCAGATCGTCGCCGTCGCGCTGAAAGACTTCGTGCTTCTTGATGCGAATTTCGATGTAGAGGTCGCCCGGTGGCCCGCCATTGGTGCCCGGCTCGCCATTGCCGCTGCTGCGGATGCGCATGCCTTCGTCGATCCCGGCCGGGATTTTGACCTCAAGGGTTTTTTGGCTTTTGATCTTGCCCTGGCCATGACAGGTGCCACAGGGGTCAGGGATGATCTTGCCGCTGCCCCGGCAATGCGGGCAGGTTTGCTGGACGCTGAAAAAGCCTTGGCGCATCTGAACCTGGCCGCTGCCTGCGCAAGTGGTACAGGTTTTGGCGCTGGTGCCCGGCTTGGCGCCGCTGCCATTGCATGTGCCGCAGTTGTCCCAGCTGGGGATGCGGATTTGGGCGTCTTTGCCAGCTGCGGCATCCTCCAGAGTGATTTCCATGGAGTAACTCAGGTCGTTGCCGCGATACACCTGACGGCCACCGCCGCCACGGCGCGCCTGACCAAAGATGTCTCCAAAGATGTCGCCGAAAGCGTCGGCAAAGTTGCCAAAGCCTTGCCCGCCTGCGGGGCCGCCCCGCATGTTGGGGTCAACCCCGGCGTGGCCGTATTGGTCATAAGCAGACCGTTTTTCGGCGTCGGACAACATCTCGTAGGCCTCTTTGGCCTCCTTGAATTTGACCTCAGCCTGCGCGGCTGCCTCACCCTGATTGCGGTCGGGGTGATACTTCATCGCCAGTTTGCGATAAGCCTTCTTGATCTCATCATCGCTGGCGTTCTTGGGAACGCCCAAGACCTCGTAGTAATCGCGCTTGCTGGCCATGTGGGGGCTTTAACCTTTCTTGACTTCCTTGACTTCGGCGTCGACCACATTATCGTCGTCAGGTTTGGTGGCTTGTTCGGCACCCGTTGCCGAGTTGCCGGCCGCACCGGCCGCAGCCTGTTGGGCTTGCATGTCGGCATAGACTTTTTCACCCAATTTTTGGCTGGCGCTCATCAAAGCTTCGGTTTTGGCGTCGATGTCGGCCTTGTCCTCTCCCTTGAGCGCTTCTTCCACATTCTTGATGGCGGTTTCGATGGCCTCTTTTTCCCCTGCGTCAAGTTTGTCGCCATGCTCAGCCAAGCTCTTTTTCACGCTGTGAACGGCGGCATCGGCTTGATTGCGCGACTGGACGACCTCGAGTTTTTTCTTGTCCTCGGCGGCGTTGAGTTCGGCGTCCTTGACCATCTTCTGGATTTCATCCTCGGACAGACCTGAATTGGCCTTGATGGTGATCTTGTTTTCTTTGCCGGTGCCTTTGTCTTTGGCGCTGACGTGCAAGATGCCGTTGGCGTCGATGTCAAAAGCCACTTCGATCTGGGGGGTGCCACGCGGGGCGGGCGCAATGCCTTCCAGATTGAACTCGCCCAGCATCTTGTTGCCGGACGCCATTTCTCGTTCGCCCTGGAAAACCTTGATCGTGACCGCAGGCTGGTTGTCGTCGGCGGTCGAGAAGGTTTGGGCGAAGCGGGTCGGGATGGTGGTGTTTTTGGTGATCATTTTGGTCATGACACCGCCCAGGGTTTCAATGCCCAAGGACAGCGGAGTGACGTCGAGCAAGAGCACGTCGGTGCGGTCACCGGCCAGCACCTGACCCTGAATGGCGGCACCCACGGCCACGGCTTCGTCGGGGTTGACATCTTTGCGCGGCTCTTTGCCAAAGTATTCTTTGACCTTGTCCTGAACCTTGGGCATGCGGGTCATGCCACCCACCAAAATGACATCGTCGATGTCGCCGACCGAGACGCCCGCGTCCTTGATGGCGGTGCGGCAAGGGGCAATGGTGCGCTCGATCAACTCTTCGACCAGGCTCTCGAGTTTGGCGCGGGTGAACTTGATGTTCAGGTGCTTGGGACCCGAGGCATCGGCCGTGATGTAGGGCAGGTTGATGTCGGTCGAGGTCGACGACGACAACTCGATTTTGGCTTTTTCGGCCGCTTCTTTCAGGCGTTGCAAGGCCAAGACGTCTTTGGACAGGTCGACGCCTTGCTCTTTCTTGAATTCGCCGATGATGAAGTCGATGATGCGCTGGTCGAAGTCTTCGCCACCCAGGAAGGTGTCGCCGTTGGTGGACAACACTTCGAATTGTTTTTCGCCATCGACATCGGCGATTTCAATGATGGAGACGTCAAAGGTGCCGCCACCCAGGTCGTAGACCGCGATTTTGCGATCACCTTTGGCCGATTTGTCCAGACCGAAGGCCAAGGCCGCAGCGGTGGGTTCGTTGATGATGCGCTTGACTTCCAGACCAGCGATGCGGCCCGCATCCTTGGTGGCCTGACGTTGGGCGTCGTTGAAATAAGCGGGTACCGTGATGACGGCTTCGGTGACGGCTTCGCCCAGGTAATCCTCGGCGGTTTTTTTCATCTTGCGCAGGACTTCGGCGCTGATTTGCGGTGGAGCCAGTTTTTTGCCGCGCACTTCGACCTAAGCGTCGCCATTGTAGGCCTTGCTGATGGCATAGGGCATGAGATCGATGTCTTTTTGAACTTCTTTTTCTTCAAATTTGCGACCGATCAGGCGTTTGACCGCGTACAAGGTGTTTTTGGGGTTGGTGACCGCCTGACGCTTGGCCGAGGCGCCCACCAGCACTTCGCCGTCTTCCTGATAGGCGATGATCGAGGGCGTGGTGCGTGCCCCCTCGCTGTTTTCAATCACTTTGGTGGTGTTGCCTTCCATGATGGCCACACACGAGTTGGTGGTGCCCAGGTCGATGCCGATGATCTTTGCCATTTGGTGTTCTCCAAAAAATTTAAAACTGATTTCGAGGTGTGGCCGCCAAGCCCGATTTCAAGGGTGCGACCGTTAGTCGGGTGTTTATTTGGGGGCTGCCACGGTCACCAGGGCCGGGCGCAGCACGCGCTCGGCGATGGTGTAGCCTTTTTGCAGCACCCCGACGATGGTGTTGGGCTCTTGTTCTGCCGGCACCATGCTGATCGCCTGGTGGAAAGCCGGGTCAAACTTGGCCCCGACCGCCGGGTCGATGGCGATGACCTTGTTGCGCTCCAGGGCCGACTTCAGTTGGCGCAGGGTGGCCTCGGAGCCTTCTTTGATTTGCTCCAGTTTGGCGTCTTTGATTGCCAAGCCCGCTTCCAGGCTGTCGATCACGGGCAGCAGGCTTTCGGCAAAGGATTCGACGGCAAATTTGCGTGCCTTGGAGACTTCTTCGTCGGCACGACGGCGGGCATTTTGCACCTCGGCGACGGCTCGCAGGGCCTGATCCTGCAACTCAGCCACCTTGGCCTGCAATGCGGTCAATTCAGTGGCCGGGTCGTTGGGTGCGGCTTGTCCTGAGGCTTCGGCTGTCGTTGGCGGTTGGTCGGTGCCAGCCTGAGTGGCGTCCGGATGGGGTTTGTCGGTGGGTTCTGACATGGTTTTCAGGTTGAATGTTCAATTTCAAGATCCAAATGGGGTCATTGGCCCTTGTTTCAAGAGGGAATGAATGGTTTTTTCAAGCCATTTCTCTTGCGGGGAGGGTTGGGATGGTCCTAAAATGTTATAAATCATAATCAAATCAGGGCGCTACGCCCGTCCGGAGGAGCAAAGCATGAAACACCAGGACCTGATCGCGATCGACATCCACACCCATGCGGAAGTCAGTTGCTGGAACCCGTTTGACAATTACGGCGAGGAATACGACCGCGCTGCCGACAAGTATTTCGGCTCTAACCGGCGCCCGACCATCGAGGAGACCGTGGCCTATTACCGCGAACGCAAGATCGGTTTGGTCATGTTCACGGTTGACTCGGAAGCGCAATTGGGGCGTCGACGCATCCCCAACGAAGAAATTGCCGAAGCGGCGCGCAAAAACAGCGACATGATGATCGCATTTGCCAGCATCGACCCCCACAAAGGCAAGATGGGGGCGCGTGAAGCCGAACGCCTGATCACTGAAGAGGGGATCAAGGGCTTCAAGTTTCACCCCACGGTGCAGGGCTATCACCCCTACGACAAGATGGCCTGGCCCATCTATGAGGTGATCAACCACCACAAACTGCCGGCGATTTTCCACACCGGTCACAGCGGCATCGGCAGCGGCATGCGTTGCGGGGGTGGTTTGCGCCTGGCCTACAGCAACCCGATGCACCTGGACGACGTGGCCATCGATTGGCCCGACATGCAAATCGTCATGGCACACCCCAGTTTCCCCTGGCAGGACGAGGCCTTGTCGGTGGCCACCCACAAGCCCAATGTCTGGATTGATTTGTCCGGCTGGAGCCCCAAATATTTCCCCAAGCAACTCGTCCAGTACGCCAACACCCTGCTCAAGGACCGGGTTTTGTTCGGCTCGGACTATCCGCTGATCACGCCCGAGCGCTGGATGAAAGACTTTGAGGCGGCGGGTTTCAAACCCGAGGTCATGCCCGGCATCCTGAAAGGCAATGCCGTGCGTTTGCTGGGTCTGGAGCAGGCCTCTCAGTGAATTTCGGGTTCGCCCTCGGGGGCTGAACCCTCGGGCAACAAAAAGTCAAAGTCGCAGCCTTTGTCGGCCTGCTGAATGTGCTGGAGGTACAGCGTGCCGTAGCCACGCTGGAATTTGGGCACAGGGGCTCGCCAAGCGGCTTTGCGGCGTGCCATTTCGTCTTCGCTGATCAGCACATCGATGCGTCGGCCTTCGATGTCGAGCCGGATCTCGTCACCGTCTTGCACCAAGGCCAATGGCCCGCCCACATGGGATTCGGGGGCCACGTGCAAGACGCATGCGCCGTAGCTGGTGCCGCTCATGCGGGCGTCGGAGACCCGAACCATGTCGCGCACACCCTGCTTGAGCAGTTTTTGCGGAATGGGCAATTGGCCCCACTCCGGCATGCCGGGTGCGCCCTGCGGACCCGCACTTTGCAGCACGATCACGCTGTTGGCATCAATGTCCAGCGCCGGGTCGTCGATGCGGGCCGACATGTCGTTGTAGTCTTTAAAGACCACGGCTCGCCCGGTGTGCTGGCGCAAGTGTTGCTCCATGGCCGCCGGCTTGATCACCGCACCATCCGGGGCCAAATTGCCACGCAACACGGCCAGCCCGTCTTTGTCCACCAGCGCAGTATCGCGGGTGCGGATCACATCATCGTTGTAAACCTGTGCGCCTTCCAGCGCCTGTGTCAGCGTTTGCCCCAGGGCATTGCGCTGCGACATGTCCAGCAAATCGGGGATGCGCGTGAGCAAGGCGCGCAGACCGCCCGCATAATAAAAATCTTCCATCAGGTATTTGCCGCTGGGCCTCAAATTGGCCAGCACCGGCGTGCGTCTTGCCAATTCGTCGAAGCGGTCCAGTGTCAGGTTGAAGCCGGCGCGCTTGGCCATGGCGATCAGGTGCACGATGGAGTTGGTCGAGCCGCCCAAAGCCAGCACGGCGGTGACGGCGTTGTCAAAAGAGGCCGGGGTGAGAAAGTCCAGCGGTTTGACGTCGTGCCAGACCATTTCGACGATGTGCTTGCCCGTCAGGGTGGCCATTTGGGCATGGCGTGAATCCGGGGCCGGGATCGATGCCGCACCCGGCAAGGTCAGGCCCAAAACCTCGGCGGCACTGGTCATGGTGCTGGCGGTGCCCATGGTCATGCAGTGCCCCGGGCTGCGGGCGATGCCGTCTTCGACGTCTTGCCAGTCTTGCTCGGTGATGTTGCCGGCGCGCAATTCGGCCCAATACTTCCAGGTGTCGCTGCCACTGCCCAGAAATCCGCCCTTGTAGTCACCTCGCAGCATGGGTCCGGCGGGGACGAACAGGGTGGGCAGGTTCATGGCCAGAGCGCCCATGATCAAGGCGGGGGGGGTTTTGTCGCAACCGCCCATCAGCACGCAGCCATCGGCGGGGTAGCTGCGCAGCAATTCTTCGGTCTCCATCGCCAACAGATTGCGATAGAGCATGGTGGTGGGCTTTTGGAAGGGCTCGGACAACGACATGGCCGGCATTTCCACCGGGAAGCCACCGGCTTGCCAGATGCCCCGTTTGACTTCTTCGACCCGCTGCTTGAAGTGCGAGTGACAGGGGTTGATGTCGCTCCAGGTGTTGATGATGGCGATCACCGGTTTGCCCGCATAGTCGCTGCGGTGGTAGCCCATTTGGGCGGTGCGCGAACGGTGACCAAAAGAGCGCAGGTCTTTGACGCCGTACCAGCGGTGGCTGCGCAAGTCTTCGGGTTTTTTCTTCATTGGGGGTGTCCTGAGTCGGAGGGGCTTGTGCCAGAACACATTTTAGGACTAGAGCAAGGAAGGCAGATTAAATCGCCTGACCCCAAAGTCATCCATTTGCTTTTGCTCCAACGTGGCTTGCAATTGACGCTCGGCCTGTTCCTGCTGATCCACCAAGGCTTGCATTTTCATGCGCTCCGATTCGGCCTTGATCAAGCGGGCTCGAAGCTGGGCAACCAGGCCCTGGTTGTGCATCAAGTCGCGCTGCACCCGTTCGCGCAAGTGCAGCAGTTGCGACATGAACTGACGCTGATTCATGCTGTTTTGCAACCCCAACTGTTGGTGATTTTTTTGCTCTCTGGCCTGGTATTCGGCATACATGCCCATCAAACGATCCAGCGTTTGCTGCAATTGATCGGACTTGCTCTGGAGCATGGCAATTTGTTGCTGCAGGTCGCGAACCTGGTCATGCGCCTTGCGCTCCAAAATGATCCAGCAGTTTCTTTGGTTCATGTCCATTCCTTCCAATTTCAGCGTGACATCAACAGGCGCAACAATTCGCGGGTTTGAGAGGTGTTGACGCAGGTGTTCATGTCCTGACGCAAAAAATTCTCCATTTCGTTGCGCAGTCGAATGGCCAGATCCAATTCCGGATTACTGCCCAATTCGTAGGCGCCCACCTGAATCAGATCCATGTTTTGCTGATACAAAGACCACAAACGCCGTAACTGATTCGCAACGGCCAAATCCTCGGAAGAGAGCAGGTTTTGCATCACCCGTGAAATCGACCCATTGAGGTCGATGGCCGGATAGTGAGCCTGATCGGCCAACTTGCGCGACAGCATGACCTGACCGTCCAAAGAAGCTCTGGCCAGATCCACGATCGGGTCGTTGCTGTCGTCGCCTTCGGCCAATACGGTGTATATCGCGGTGATCGATCCGTGGCCATGACGGCCTACGCCAGCTCGCTCAATCAAATTGGGAAGCAAAGAAAAAACCGAAGGCGGATAGCCCTTGGCTGTTGGTGGCTCGCCAATGGCCAAACCGATTTCACGTTGTGCATGCGCCACTCGTGTGAGGCTATCGACCAGCATCAGAACGTTTTTCCCCTGATCCCGAAAAAATTCGGCAATGGTGTGGGTCAGAAAGGTGGCTTTGAGCCGCAGCACCGGGGATACATTGGCCGGGGCAGCGACCAACACAGATTTTTGCAAGCCTTGCGCACCCAAGGTTTCTTCGATGAACGCTTGAACCTCGCGGCCGCGTTCACCAATCAGACCGATGACGACCACATCGGCTTCGGTGAACTTGGTCATCATGCCCAACAGCACACTTTTACCCACCCCGGAACCAGCGATCAAGCCCAGACGCTGACCACGCCCTATCGTTAGAACGCCGTTGATGGCTTTAACCCCAACATCCAGGATCTCCCGAATAGGGCCGCGCTCCATCGGGTTGAGCAATGAACCTTGCAGGCTCATGAGTTGGTCACCTTGGAGTTCGCCGCGCCCATCGAGAGGGAGTCCCTGTCCATCCACGATTCGGCCCAGCAGGTTGGCACTCAAAACCACTTCAGGGCTGGCTCTGACCACCCTGACCGACGAACCCGGTCCTATGCCCTGTGTATCGGTAAAAGGCATCAAGTACAACGTTTCATCGTTGAAGCCAACCACCTCAGCCAGAATTTTCTGCCCCGATGGGCCGACAATTTCGCAACAGGCACCCAAAGGAGCCATCAGGCCCCGGGTCTCCATTCGCATGCCGACCACTCGCACCAATGTGCCACTGCGTTGCGGTGCAGGCGATCTCACACTGGCAATGAGTCGATCGACCTCAGCGCAGCTGTCCATCGCCGTCTTCTCCCAGAATATCTCGTGCGATTTGCTTCAAACGGTGTTCCATCAGGTCCTGCACTTGCGTATCTTGCACTTTGACACGAACGCTGCCCGCGGACAAATCTGCGTCAAGTTCCAGAATCACACCGGGCAAACTCAGCTCACCCAAGCGCTGCAGATCCTCATGACCCACCTGTACCAGGGCGCTCTGAGCGGGCTGATCCAATGCATCCAGACACGCATGAATCAGGCGTTCGATCACCGTGGTACCCAGTCGCAACTCTCCCCGAACCAATTCTTGCGCCACATGGATTGCCAATTTTTTCATGGGTGCAAGCCATTGTTGAGGGTCGCTTTGAAGTGAGTTGAGTTTTTCCGCCACCGCCCGCAAGGTCTGCCGTTCTGCCTCGAGTTCGGACAAAAGGGCCGCTTCAGCTGCTTGATGGCCTTCAGCCCAAGCGGACTCTTTGGCGACCCGAATCATTTCATCGACTTGCTCTTGTTTCAGGGTCAAGTCGCTAGACAAGCCCTGACCAAGAGACTCAGGGGATTCGATCAGGTTTTCGTCCTGATCAGGAGCCGGATCTTCAGTTTGAGCCTCCAGTACCAGGGGTTCAGTTTGACCCTTCAGTGGATCTGCATCAGGGCTGAATCGCCAGGGACCAAAATCTTCTAACCGGCGTTCATCCCATTGCTGCCGAATAAAAGTCGGCAAATCCTGTGGGCGCTGGATCAGCGCATCCGGCACCCAGATCTCTTTCTCATGGATGTCAGACAAAATCGTCTCCACGTCCGGCCAAGACCAAATCACCAGCATCGGAGAGTTTGCGTGCGATGCGCATGACATTCTTTTGCGCTTCTTCGACGTCTGAAATCCGCATCGGGCCTTTGGCTTCCATGTCGTCCACGAACATGACCCGGGCACGTGCCGACATGTTGTCGAAAAACTTGTTTTTCACCGCATCGGTAGCGCCTTTGAGAGCGATCATCAGCAGGTCGGGTTCTACGTTTCGCATCAGCACCTGGATGCCCCGGTTGTCCACACCTGTCAGGTTTTCGAATGTGAACATATTGTCCTGAATGCGTTGCAACAGGTCTGGGTCAATCGTGGAGAGCCCTTTGACAATGCCCGACTCCAGCTCGACCTTGACAAAGTTCATGATCTTCGCGGCAGCCTTGACACCGCCAAAGCTTGATGACTTGGCCGACGAGTTGCTGGCGAACTGCATTTTCATGATCGATTCCAGTTCTTCCATGGCCGACGGCTGCACCGTCTCCAGGCTGGCCACGCGCTGGATGATCTCGGGTCTGGCGTCAGCGGGCAGAAAATTCAGCACATCCGCTGCGACATCGTATTCCAGCACCGACAAAATGATGGCGATGACCTGCGGGTGTTCTGCCCGTATCATGTCGGCAATGGACCGAGCATCCATCCATTTCAAAATATCCAAACCTTTGCTGCCCTGACCGGGCATGATGCGGCCCAGGACTGAAGCAGCTTTGTCTTCGCCCAAGGCGCGCTTGAACACTTTTTCGACGTAGTCGCCAGTGCCCAGTCCGAGGCTGGTTTGCTTTTTCAGGGTCAGCACAAAGTCGTCCAGCACGACGTTGACGGCCTCTTGGGACAGATCGGCAACCCCGACCATGGCTGCACCCAGGGCCTGCACTTCTTTCGGGTTCAGATATTTGATGATCTCGGCGGCTTGCTGTTCGCCCAGCAGCAACATCAAAACGGCGGCACGCTGGGTGCCGGACAAAGAGTCCAGTTCTTGTTGCAACTCTTCGGTCATCAGAACCGTTTCGGTCGTGGCGGCCTCTTTGGGCTTGGCTTCTTTGGCGTCTTCCTTTTTGGTGGCCATGATGTTCCCCTATCAGCCTGCTTTGATCATGTTTTTGAGCACATTCGCCACGCGGCCCGAATCTTCGGCGACCAACATCCGGATCAGTGCCACTTTATCGTCGTAAGTGTTGGCGGTGTCGAGCATGTCGGCCGAAATGGCGGACTTCTTGGGCTTGAGCTTGGCTTTGATTTCTTCCAGGCTCTCGCCTTCGCCGATCTGGATCATGCGCATGTCTTCAGCAGAAAGTTCGCCATCGGCCAGGGCTTTTTGTGCTTCTGCTTCTTCGGCTGCTTTGGCTTGTGCATCGAGGATGTTGCGCATCACAGGGCGCACCACGATCAGCAGGAAAACAATGAAACTCAATGCAATCAAGCCACTCTTGATGCCGGTTTGAACCGAATACTCCAAATACCACGGAATCGTTTCCATGGGCTCACCCGGCTCAAATTTGGCTGGGACCACCGTGACGAGATCGCCTCTTTTATCGTCAAAGCCGATGACCCCTCGCACCAATTGCAACATCTGATTGATTTCCTGCTCGGTGTAAGGGGTCGTTTTGGGTGCATTCGGATCCGCGGGGGCATCTTTGGCAGGGGCAGGGGCAGGGCGCTCATTCACCACCACGGCCACGCTGACGCGCATGACGCCACCGGTCGCATTGCGCACATGGCGCACCGTTCGGTCCATTTCGTAATTTCGCGTGGTGCGACTGCTGGTGGTGCTTTTGGATTCGGATTGCCCTTCCTTGGAGTCAACACCGGTGTTGGTGGTCGCATTCGGATTGCCCGGGGGCGTGTTCGACAGTGCCCCGGGTATGCCGGTGGCATCCCGGGAAGCGCCCCGCTCCTCCGCCAACACTTCGGACCTTGTCTTGGGACCCTTGTCGCGGTTGTCAAAATCTTCTGTCGTGCTTTCAATTTGGGTAAAGTCCAGATTCAAATTCACTTGCGATCTGACATTGGACTCTCCGACGACCGGTGCCAATATCTGGACCACGCGTTGACGGTAGATTTCTTCCAATTGTTGTTTGTGTTGTTCTTGGGCGGCAGTCAAGCCCAACTTCATGTCGGTAGCTGACTCAGTCAGCAATTTGCCGACATTGTCAACCACGGTCACGTTCTCTGGTGCCAGGTAGGGCACGCTGGAGGAAATCATGTGAACAATGGCTTGCACCTGTGCCGGTGAAACCACCCGACCTTGCTGCGGTGTCACCACAACTGATGCTTTGGGGGGGGTGCGGTCCCGAACAAACACGCTTTGCTTCGGAAGAGCCAAATGTACCCTGGCACTTTGAACCGTGCCAATTTGCATGATGCTTCGTGCCAACTCCTGTTGCATGGCCGTATTGACTTTGACCTGCTCCATGAATTGGCTGGTGGTCATCGAAGAATGATCGCGCAGTGCCTCCAGGCCAGTGGCACCGGCTTTGGGGATGCCCTGCGAAGCCAAAAAAATTCTCGCTTCGTGGAAACGGTGGCTGGGGACCGTGATTTGTCCGCTTTGGGCGTCGATTTTTGGCTGAAAATCGTTATTTTTCAATGCGTCAAAGGCGGCTTGTTGGTCGGCCTCTTGCAAATTGGGCATCACCGGTCGATAGGGTGTTGCAGTGACCCATGCGTAAGTGAGTGCGAAAAACAACAAAACCACCCCCACTGAAATGAAGGGCAGTAGTTTTCGCACCGAGGGTTGCGCCAAAAGACGCGCGGTGCTTTCTTTGATGCTGAACAAGGAAAACCCCTGAGTCGGGGTTGGCGAAGCGGGGGCGAGGTCGCCTCCAGCCGGTTTCGCCATAGTCAGTGCGCCGGTTTGCGAGGTGGCTTCAGCAGCAGTGTTGAGGGTCGCGGTAGCGGTGGCCATGTCGTATCCTGTTTATCGGTGATCAGACCGGCATGTTCATGATTTGCTCGTAGGCTTTGAGCACTTTGTTTCGGACTTGAAGGGTGGCTTCAAATGCCAACGATGACTTTTGCATGCCAATGACCACATCAGTCAATGGAATGTCCTCACCCCTTTCAAATGCCTCTTGCATGGCTCGACTTTTGAGTTGAGCCCCGTTGACCTCCTGCAACGCATTGCCGACCATTTCGGTGAAACCGCTCGGTCCTGTCTGTGTGACTTTTTCCGCTTCATGTTGCGAAATGCCGCTGGCTTGCAGTTGGTGGCTGCGTAACGTTTGCAGCATCGCGGAAATATTGGCTTGTGAGTTGATTTTGTCGATCATGCCTGTTTACCTCAAGCAGCAATGCCCATGGCCTTAAATTGAGCCAGCTTGTAGCGCAGTGTTCTTGGACTGATCCCCAATTTTTTGGCCGCCTCTTCCCGGTTATTGGTTTGTGCCAAGGTCGTCATGATCAACTGATGCTCGTTGAATCGAGTCGCTTGCTGAAGGTCAATCACAGAAGATGAGGGGGTTGAGTGGGAGATCGCATGGGATTCTGTTTGATTGACATCAACACCTGTGCTCGAAGACTGGGGCGCAGGGGGAGGCTTGATCTGGTCGGGCATCAGCCAATCGTCAAACATCAGGTGTGCCGGCGTGACCACATGATCCGGGCACAGCACAGTTGCGCGCCGCATGACATTTTCCAGCTCGCGAACATTGCCCGGCCAACTGTATTGCAGCAGCTCGGATTTGGCCTGATGGCTGATTTGCCAATGCAAATGAGGAGCGGTATCGATCAGGCATTGCAAGGCCAACGGAATGATGTCCTGTGGCCTTTCACTCAAGGGGAGCAGCTTGAGGCGGAAAGTTGCAATCCGATAGTACAGGTCTTCCCTGAATTCTTTGTCTTCGATCGCTTTTTTCAAATCTTTGTTGGTGGCGGCGATGATGCGCACATTCACGGCAACCGATTGCTGACCTCCCAGCCGGGTCAACTGACGTTCCTGCAGGACGCGCAGTAATTTGCTTTGGAGTTGTATCGGCATTTCGCCGATCTCGTCCAGAAAAAGTGTCCCACCCTGCGCCTGTTCAAAAAGTCCCTTGTGGTCTTTGTGGGCGCCGGTGAAAGCCCCTTTTTCGTGACCGAACAGCATGTCTTCAATCAAGTGATCTGGCATTGCTGCACAATTGAGTGCCACAAAAGGGGCTTTGCTGCGTGGCGAGGACTCATGCAATACCCTGGCCATGACTTCTTTGCCCGAACCCGTTGGGCCCACCAGTAAAGTGGTGACATCAGCCTGCGCAACCCTTTGCGCCAAAGCCAATAACAGTTGGCTGGCCGGATCTACAAAAACAAATTTTCGCGATATTTTTTTGGATTTGGATTGATCGCACTTTTCTTGTAGTTCATGTCGAAAGTTAACCCATCGATTCCATTCGAAATCATCCTCTGAAATGACGGTCATGGCCCCTGCTTGAATGGCTTTCATGGCCAAATCCAGATTGTCAGACTTCACACGAACTACCATCGGCAGCATCACACCTTGCCTGCGCATCGCGTCTGCCAAATCGTTCATGGCATCTGTGTTGTTGGCGAGTCGAACAACGAGCAAACTGGCGTGATTCAGCCAATGTTCAGCTTCGCCATGATCATGCACATGGGTGGCGGTCCAGCCGGCACGGTGCAACACTTCTTGTTGAGAAGCATTCAGGTCTGACTGTGGATCAAACCACAGGATCAAGGGATAGGATTCAGCTGCAGATTTCAAAGCAACACCTCATGTGTGAGTGCATATGCTTAGCAACCTGCATGCCAGCCTGAACGACGACTCTTCGACACCTGTTGGGGTGTCCTCGCTCATGACTTTGATTTTTGGGTCCGCAGACCGGGTTTGAGGTCAAATCCCAGGCACATTCGTCCGTCTGACCGCATGACCACCCAGCTGGGCAACTGCGCGCTTTTGAATCCCATCAAACCGCACTGGTAAGGCAAGCTCGGGATGTGCGTGATGCTGAAATGACGACACTGCCAACAATTCACACTTGCGGGCTGTGTGACGGGCTCTTTGGCTGAAAACACCGTTGGCATGCCAAGGTCATTACTCAAGCAGCCATGGGATGCTTGTAACTGTCAGCGTGCAGTGTGCGCATGCGCTCCAAATGCCACTCTTCGGCCATGGGGGCATTGGCATAGTCTTGAAAACAGGGCGTGCCCAATGTCCAGTGCAACAGTTTGGCGGACGGATTGGATCCAAACTCATCCGGTAACCAATTCCATTCGATGGGCAGTGCACCGATTTCACCGTCATCCAACCACGTGAAGCGATGAAGCTGTGCGCCAGTGGCTTTCTGAATGAAATCCGGTGTCAGGGCCTTGTTCTTTGGGTGTTTGCAATTCCACAAGACCACACTGGACCAGTTTTTTCGGGGGTAGTTTTCATTGCGTGCGCCCAAATACTTGGTGCTCGCTTTGGTTTTGTAATTGTGATGTACGCACATCACCGCTTTGCTTTCATCGCGCAAGGCCCACAACTTGGCGATGTCCTCACGCACGATCATGTCACCATCCATGAACAAAGCCCAGCCATTCCAATCCATCAAGGATGGGATTAAAAATCGGCTGTAAATGAATTGATTGCTCCCATCGGCATGTCGTTCCTGATAATGCCGCAGGTTCTGAAGAGCCAGCGGGGTGATTGCCAGCGGTTGTGTGGCAAGTCTCAACAAACTGTTGCTGCACACATGGAATGCGACGGCCTCTCTGGCGTCATAACCGATGAATACGGGGATCATGACAGACTCCGGCTGAAATCTTGAATATCACGGTGTGGATGGATGCAGAGTCTTCATGGGCGACTCAATTCAAACCATCAACCTTTGAGCAACTGCAGCACGGTTTGCTGATCCGTGTTCGCTTGCGCCAGGATGGACGTGCCCGCTTGCTGAATGATCTGGGTTCTGGCCATTTCGGATGCGGCTTTGGCGTAGTCGGCGTCCAGGATGCGACTGCGAGACGCGCTGGTGTTGACCGAAATGTTGGTCAAATTGTCGACAGTGTATTCAAGGCGGTTGATCTTCGAGCCGAGATTGGAGCGAAAATCATCAATGAACGAAATGGCATCGTCGATTTTGCTCAGTGCATCAGTCTGGTTGATGGGCAAACTGGCATCCACCGCCGACGCCATGGCGATGGTCGAAGCGATGTCAGTGAAGGTGATGGCCAGCGTTTGCGCGTTATTGGCACCGATCTGCATGGTGTAAACACCTGCCGAAGCGCCCAAAACCTTCATGCCGTTCCACTCGGTATTTGCTGAAATGCGTTTTATCTCAAGTTGCAGTTCATCAAATTCTTTTTGCAAGGCCGCCGTGTTGGCACTCGAATTGGTGCCGTTGGCTGCCTGAATGGCCAATTCGCGCATGCGTTGCAGCATGTTGGTGATCTCAACGGTGGCACCTTCCGCCGTTTGCATCATCGAAATGGCATCGTTGGAGTTGCGGACCGCCTGATCCAAGCCACGAATCTGCTGAGTCATCTTGTTGGTAATGGCCAGGCCAGCAGCGTCATCCGCAGCGCTGTTGATGCGTTTGCCGGTGGCGAGCTGGTTCATGGCAGATTGCAAGTCACGGGCGTTGCGTGCCAGAGCCGTTTGCGTGATCAGCGATTTGATGTTGGTATTGATGACGGTCATGTTGTACTCCGTAGTTCGATCAGTAAACCGTTATTGATTGGCTTTGTCGCGCATTTCTGCGCTCAATTCGTCGATGGCTTTTTGAATGCCATGCATTTCATTGGTCAGCATTTCATCATTCGGGAATTTGGACAATGCGAAGCTGACGGCGATCCAGGCGTCTTCCCATTTGTTTTGGCAGTGCAGCACGCGCACCAGGTGCAGCCAGCTTTGCGCCGTTGATTCGGTACCCTGTGCCTGAATCAACTGAACAAGGCATTGCTCGGCGGTCTGCCAGTCTTGCTTGATTTCGCAGACCAGAGCGTAGACAGCCAAGATGTCTTGTTCGTTGGGATAAATGGCCAGAGCCGCTTCACACAAAGCAATGGCAACCTCTGTCCTCTCTTGTGCCACCAGGGTGGCAACGTTTTGCCGGACTTCGCCCGGCGACATCTTGCCGATTTCGTAGCTCTTCAATATTTCCTGAGCCAGATGGGCATTGGCTGCCGTATTCAAAGTGTTCATCTCTTGAGTGATCATGCAAAACTCCTGATAAGTTGATGCCAACATGTGTTGCCGTTGGGTGGCGATGCATCAACTCAAGCATTTACCGTGCCAATCGGAAAATGGATGTAATTAAAACTTTTATTTACTTGGGGATTGCCATCAAGTGTCAATTCTTTGGGCATGTGAATTGCTAGAAGTCATCCAAGGAGTCCCTCATGCTTGAAACCACACAAACAACTCAATCAGAGAGCTTGTCCCAAGAAAGCGATCTGATTCCAGCATCTTTACCTTCGCACTGGTCTGGAAAAGATTTTTATCTGCTGGGTATGCAGCTTCAGGATATGGGTGATTCAGAAACTTTGCCTTTTGATTTGTCTTCTCATGATTTTGAGGCCACGCGGGCAATCTGGATATTGATCGGTGACAATGCACTAAGCCTTCTACCTCAAATTCACCAACGCTTGAATAAGAAATCAAGGGTATTGGTGATGGTTCACCCTGAAGTGCTTGAGCATGTTGACTGGAATAAATTATTTTTTTTGGCATCCGATGAGCGATTCTTTTTTGTACCGATGCAGGAAGTGACAAAACAGGCTCAAGTCATCAGCAATCTGATGGATGAAAATTTGTATGACGGGTGGAGACCGGTCATGACTTTCATGGCCACGGTAGAGTGGATCCAGCACTATCGTGAGTTGATTAAAGCTTTGACACCATTACTGAATCGAAAGCTAGTTGGTAAGGCAACTCTTAGGTCTGCAACGCATCAAATATTGTGTAATGCATTGATCAACTTTCCATTGACATCATCGAGCAATAAGTGGGAAAGTTTTAAAGATACCTATCAAGGAAAGCCAGCATTGATCATCGCTACAGGTCCATCGCTAAATAAACAACTGGATTTGATTGAAAAATATAAGGATTTTTTCATCACTATTGCCGTTGATCCTGCGGTGCCTATCCTGAAGCAAAGAAATATCATTCCTGACTTTGTATTGACCATTGATCCAAGAAAACGTCCTTATTGGCAACAGGATGCTTTGCATGAGAAAACAACATTTGTTGTGGAGGTTGGTGCGTGTCCAGATGGTGCATGGTCTCACGCCAATAATTACCTGATGACTGCGGGTCATAGCCATGTTTTTACATTGCTGAAAAAAATGGGCGCTGAAGTTGGTTGGATTGAGACTGGAGGCAGTGTTTCCTCAAACGGATTCAGTCTGGCCATGCACCTTGGCTGCAATCCAATTGTTTTGGTTGGACAAGATTTGGCATGGACAGAAGGCAGAGATCATGCCGAAGGTTATACCAGTCAATATTCTGCCGAAACCTTGAAGAAACGGCATGACCGAGGTTATGACATCTTGGGCTATGGCGGACAAATGGTAAGGACAGAACCACAATTACTTTTCTATAAATCCTGGTTTGAGCAAAAAATTAGACAGAGCCCGGAAAGAACTGTGATTAATGCGACTGAGGGTGGTGCAATCATTGAAGGCGCATTAGAGCGTTCGTTCTTAAATGTCTGTGTCGATTTGGAAAAAAATAACTGCCTAGTCGATAAAAAAAACATTACAAAGAATTTTGAATTGGATCTCAAATTAATTGAAAATTATTCAATCCACTTGAGGGGATGGATTGATATATTCAATGATTTAAAAAAGAAAATTCTAGAAGTGCAAAAGCAGTTAAATAAAATCAAGCGGTCCCCTAAAAAATCTTTGCAAAATCATGTCAAAAATATTAATCAATTGATTATTAATTTGGAACCTGATGCAAAGTTGATACTTGACATGTTCTCAAATTTGGCTATGGCAGATATGGATCGTAAACTTGACAAACTGGATGATGCCAAAGATCTGAAGACTGTTTATTCATCATATAACGATTTGTACGAATCAGTCCTTTATGGTTTGAACTATTCTCTGGACATGCTTCCAAGAATTGATGAATTATTAAAAACGGTGCTGGACAAGCAAAAAATATCCCGAGAAGTTTTAATTTCAGTAAATTTGCACAGATGGAATTTGGATGGATCTGCAAAGGAGTCACGATGATGGTTGAATCGAAGGCATGTTGCGAAATTGGTCAAATTGGATTGTTAAACAGTTATGCTCAAATCAATCAACTTGATGAAATAAAATTGAATTTGGGTTCGGGGGGGCGGCCTCTTAAAGGATGGATCAATATTGATAACTATGACTATGAAGAAGGCGATACATCACGAAGCGGGTCAGAGTACGACATTAAAATGGATATTCGTCAATTGGATGTTGACGATGAGACCGTCGATGCAATTTTAATGGTTCATGTGGTTGAACATTTTGTTAGATGGGAATTTGTTGAAATGCTGGATGCTTATCATGCGAAATTAAAAAAGGGTGGGCAATTTATCATTGAGACACCAGACCTGGATAAATGTATCGAATGGTATTTGCGTGGTCGCGACGCACCGCATATCAATACACCTTTAGGGCCCATGAACATGGGAAAAACACAATTTTACGGAAATCAATGGAGTAAACTGGATTATGAGACTCATCGCTATGTGTGGACTCTGAAAGAGATGGTGGATCTACTTCAGGGAAAAGGATTTGAGATTGCTAAAGCCGATCACAATGCATTGTTTCATAAAAAGGGTCGTGATATGTTCGTCATAGGAGTCAAATCTTGAAGACTTTCGTAACTTCGTTTAATAAAAAATTGTACGAACAATATGCAAGGAATTTTCTCTTGAGCTGGGTTAAAAATGCAGCGCAGGATATCAATCTCATCGTATGTTTTGAAGGCGATCTCAGTCAAATTGATTGGACAGAATTTTCGGAATTCAAAAATATTCAAATCATATCCATCGATTCGATTGAGCAGTCGTTATTTTGGCGTAAATTCGGAAACTTTACTCAGGCTCGCGGACTCAAGCCTGTATTGATTGATGAAGAGGCCAAGACGTATCAATTCAAATATAACTATCGATATGATGCTCTTAGATTTTCATTCAAAATTTTTGCATTCAGCAAATGCATTGATTTCGGATTGCTGCAAAACAATTTTGCCTGGTTGGATTCTGATGTGGTTTGTCTAAGACCTTTTACCTGTGCTGATTTGGATGAGTTTTTCCCCGATGGTGATCAGGTTTTTTCGTATCTCGGGCGTGACCAGTTTCCAAAACCAATCGCATATTCCGAGTGTGGTTTCATCGGATTCAATCATGGATCGCAATTAACATTTGATTTTTTGCGTGAAATGAAGTTTCACTACTTAAGTGGGGCCATTTTTCTGGAAAAAGAATGGCACGACTCTTATATCTTTGATGTCATTAGAAGAAATTATGAAGCCACTCACAATGCTTCATTTAAAAATCTTGCTATCAATCTGGGAGAAGAGGAACACCCTTTCATGAAAACTCGCCTGGGTTACTACTTCGATCATCTCAAAGGTCCGTTGAGAAAACGTCAAGGCCATTCGTGATTTCTCTTCAACCTCCATGAAAAAAGCCAACTTTTTGAAAGTTGGCTTTTTTGGGGTAAGTGATCACTACTGCAACAATGACAGAACCGATGCTGGTTGCTGGTTGGCTTGTGCCAGCATGGCGGTTGCCGCTTGTTGAATGATCTGCCGTTTGGCCAACTCGGTGGTGGCTTGAGCGTAATCCGTATCCTGGATACGGCTGCGAGAGGCAGATGTGTTGGTCGCGATGTTGGTCAAATT
>JACCEB010321195.1_pt1 | contig 20354 bp, 5 predicted proteins | sample 7454761 | NCBI WGS metagenome assembly JACCEB01 (sample SAMN15323454, study PRJNA562643) | freshwater metagenome | isolation source: river surface water | place: USA:Blue River Watershed | collected 2017-08-18 | reverse complement strand
GGGGGTACTTTAAATTTAAGTGGCTTAACTGTAAGTGGGTCAACATTAAGTGTAAATCAGATTTCATTAGATGATTTAAGTGGTGTAGCATTAGGAACATTATCTACGGGTCAAGTTTTAAAATATGACGGAACGAATTGGGTAAATGGTACGGACAATTCTGGTGGAGGAGGGGGTGGTGATGTCTATCTTGCAAATGCTAATACATTCACAGATACCAATACTTTTAATGGTGATTACTTACTTGTGGAATCATTATCTGGAGAAGATAAATTTAAAGTAGATAATGTAGCTGATACGATAGATATGTTTACACCTATCACTTTAGTGGATGATGCTTATATCTATGTTAAATTTGATGGTATGAGTTCGATGAATGACTTCTTTTATGTCTTTACATCACCCGATAATGGAGTGACAAGACAAGTAGTGCCTTTGACTTTAATTCAAGACAGTGGAACTCATTATCTACAAAAGATAACTAGCTGGAGTATGGGTGGATCATATACCTTTGATTATTCAGTATATAGTGCAAATGGTTTTATGCAATATACAAATCCTAGTAATGTACCTAATGCTTCATTTAAAAGAGATCCAAACTTAACTTATTATATATCTTCATGGAATAGAAACCAAACGAGTGATCCTGATTTTGGTTTAGCTATTTCAGATAGTAATGATGGTTTAGGTTTAAGCTATGTGGATTTAGCAGGGTCAGGATTTGATTCTAATGTGGTAGAAACTATATATGAGATTATAGCGAATGTACCTACAGTGGATACTTTGACTGCAAGTACATATATATATGACAGAAGAACAATTAAGGTAGCTAATTTTGATAAAGCATCGGACTTAACAACCTTAGCTAGACTTGAAGTAGCAGGTATAGCAGAGGTAGGTAAACTTATAGTAAATGGGTCAACTACATTAGGTGGTGCAATAGACTTAGGTTCTACTGCAACAGCTACTACCCCATCAGCAAATGACAACACGACAAAAGTAGCTACCACAGCTTATGTTCAAACAGAATTATCAGATATTACCTTAAATAATTTATCTGATGTAACGGTGAGTGCTCCAGCAATAGGACAGACCATAAGATATAATGGTAGTGCTTTTGTTAATAGTAAATTAAGTTTTAGTGATTTATCTAGTACAGATGATGCTGCTTTATTGAATGATGACAATAATTTTACAGGTAATATAAAATTTTATGGTGGAAATCTGAATGTCTTTAATGGTAAAAATCAGACATATTATCTCTTCGTTAAATATAATTCTACATCGAGAAATGATTTAGAATATTTTTATGTGTTTACATCCTCAGATGGTGGTTTAACTAGAGAATCTGTGCCTTTAACTTTATTACAAGATGGTGGTACTGATTATTTAGAAGAAGACAATTCACAAGGTTATAAGAGGTATATAGCAAGTCAAGTAGGTGCATATACTAATATTGGCACAGTAGCAAATGCTGCTATGGTACTTGATCTAAGTAAGACTTATTATTTCACTATCAGAACAGATAATGATAATACTACACCGAATCTAGATTTTCAGATTTATATCTCTGATAATATCAATGCTTTAGGCTTTACTTATAACAATGTTTTACCCTATGGGGGTGGTTTTTTTAGTGATGATAACCCATATACTATAACAATAAACAGTTCAGCTTGGTCTGAAATTTATTTAAGCCAACCCACAAGTGTCTCAGATGCTACAGGACTATTAGATTCACCAGAAGTTTTAAGTATAGATAATGACACAGGTAATATAGTATCTAATGGTTATATCCAACTTAAGGAACAAGGTAGTGTCCCTACACCAGTATCTAGTCATGCACAAATATATGCTAAAGTAGATGTTTCTGATACAGAAATTTATGTACAAGATAGTGCTGGCAATAATACTAAGTTATCGCCACACAATGAAGAAGGTGAATGGGAATATTACTCATATAATAAGAGAACAGGTAAATCTATTCGTATCAATATGGAAAAAATGATTAGGACTCTTGAGGCTTTAACAGGCGAGAAGTTTATTATAGAAGAATAAATATTAAATACTTTAGCTGATTATAAGAACATATCCATATTGAGAGGTAAAACTTATGATACAGCTAGATAGCAATATAACATTAGTAGTTGGGGAATCTTATCAATTAACAGTAAACAATCTTGAGCTGACTTTACCTTATAGTGAAATAAAACAATCTATTTCTATAAGTTTAGGAACTGGTGTCACATCCTATAAACTTAAATTTGTAGATTTAGGCAATGGCTATAAAGTTCAAGGTCTTATCAGTGGTGTCAGTATAAAAGCTGGTAAAGAAACTACCTTAACCAATCCTGTAGAATTAAAATCCTACAGAAGAGGTACTGTTACTTATTGGTCAATAGAAGTCTTGTCTGTGCCTGTTGTTATAGAAGATAATAATGTAGCTGGTCCTGATATAGGCTTAATGGCTATTGACCCTAACAATATTAACACTACTGATGATATTCCTGAAGGTGTTGTTAATTTATACTATACTGATGATAGAGCAAGAGAAGCTCTCTCAGCTACTGCCCCTATATTATATAATAACACTACAGGTGTTATATCTACATCTTTAACACAATATACAAATGCTAATGTTGGTACATTATTTACAAATGGTGTCCATCAAGGTGTAAGTTTTAATGTAGGTCCAAACAGTATAAGTGCAACAGTAAGTTTAAATACTTATAGCTTAGACGATTTAGCTGATGTTCAGTTAGGTCAATTAGGTTTACAAACAGGTCAAGTCTTAAAATATAGTGTAAATAAATGGATAAACACTAAATTATTAAGTACTGAGTTATCTGATACTGCTTTATTGATGAGGAGAGCTGATAATTTAAGTGGTTTAGCAAGTGTACCTACAGCTAGACTTAACTTAGGTTTAGGGAGTGCTGCATTATTAGATGCTGATGTAGTACTTACTACATCAAGTGATATAGGGGATTTAGGTAATGTTATTTTAGCTAACCTTGCTAATGGACATACTCTTAAGTATAACTCTTTAACAAGTAAATGGACTAATACTAAACTTACTGCTTCTGATATAGATGGCATTAATGGTATATATGCCCCTATAAATAGTCCTACATTTACAGGTATTCCTTTAGCACCTACCCCTGCTAATAATAGCAATAGTACTCAAATACCTACAACTGCTTGGGTTAAAGCAAGAATAGCTGAAGGTGGAGGCGGAGCTACTTCTTTAGATCAATTAACAGATGTAGCTATTGATGACTTAACACAAGTAGCGGGACAAACTTTAAGATTTAATGGTGTTCAATATGTAAATACTAAATTAGCATCTACAGATTTATCAAATACAGCTGATATTTTATTAAAGAGTGGTAATTTAGCTGGACTTAATAATAATGCTACTGCTAGAAATAATCTTGGTTTAGGTACTTCTGCTATCCTAGATACAGGTACAGGTGTTAATCAGATATTAAAGTTTACTGTTGCTAATGTATTACCTGCAGTATCAGGTGCAAATTTAACTGCTTTAGGGTCTATAAATACATTAAGTGATGTTGATATAACAGGTATTGTTAATGGGCAAATTTTAAAATGGGATGGTACTAAATTTGTTGAACATACACTTGAAATAGCAGATTTATCTGATGGGAATACGATTGCAAGTCAAACTGAATTAGATACTACTCAAACATCTATTGGTTTAAATGCTAATGGTTCAAGACCTAATTACAGTTCTAATAATTATATTTTAAATACAGATAGTCATCATACTGTTTTAGGGAAATTAGATAATGCTTTAGCTAATGTTGAGAACTCTTTAGGTACAGCATCTACATATGATGTAGGTACAGCTAATGATCATATACCTTTAGCACAAGATGTAGCTTTATTAAATAGGAATGTAAATAGCTTTACGGGTTCTATTAAAATAGCAGGTGATGGTAGTCAATCGTTAAGTTTATTTAATGGTATATTTCCTTTATTTTCTGTAAGTGGAAATGGGAATGTTTTAACAGAAGGTACTTTACAAGTAAGTGGTACATCTAATTTGGGTAATATTGTTTTACAGCCAGCTAAAACAATCACTAATCTTTTAGGTGGTCAAGTTTCTTTTGGTGTAGGTGGTATTACAACAACAGGTAATATCAACAGTCATGATATTACAAGTTCCGGTATAATATCTGGAAATAGTTTAACTGTTACTACTACATCATCATTAGGTACAGCTAGTGCAGTAAGTCCTGTTGCAGGTAATAATTCTACTCGTGTTGCTACTACTGAATGGGTTTTAAATGAAATCAGTACAGCTACTGATACTATAGATAATCTTGAAGATGTTGTTATAACTGATCCTGTTAATAATGAATTTTTAAAATATGACGGAACTAATTGGATCAATAGTACTATTGATACTAATATGGTTGAAGGTTTAGGGTCTATAGCTACTTTAGACACTACAGATGTTTTACTTGTAGCTAACAATTTATTTGATTTAAGTGATGTAGCTACTGCAAGAGATAATTTAGGTTTAGGTACTTCTGCAACTAAAGATGCAGGAACACAAGCTGGTAATGTTTTACTTATAAGTGTTAATGATACTTTACCTGCTTTATCAGGTGTTAATTTAACAGGTGTTTTAAAGACTTCTCAATTAGGTCAAGTAAATGGTGTAGCTTCACTTGATGCTGATGGTAAATTAACTGCTTCTCAATTACCTGCTATAACCTTTACTTCAGTAACTGTTGTAGCTAATGAGGGTGATAAACCTGCTCCGGCTCCCGAAAACAATGGGTCTGTTTATATTGTTACAGGTACAAGTAAGACTTATATTTCTGATGGTACTCAATGGTTAGAATTATTAGGTGCTGCTGATTTAGCTATTGCACAAGCTCAAGTTGAAATTGATGCTATGGAATTAGCTATAGGTCTTGATACTGATGGTACTTTTATACCTTTTGTAGCAACTAATTATTTAAATACAGCTGAATCTATAACTGAAAGTCTTACTCTTTTAGATACGGAATTAGGTAGTGTAAATACTACTTTAAATGCTTTAGGTACTGCTAGTCTTTTAGATGAAGAAGATATTTTTAAAGTAGCAAATGCTTTTAGTGAAATAGCTGGAGATAATGTAGCTAAAGCTAATGCTAGAACTAACTTAGGTTTGGGCAGTGCATCTACTAAAACAGCAGGTATTTTAGCAGGTAATGTCTTATTACTTGATGAAATAACAGGTGGGATTGATTCTTCTGTACTAAATCTTGCTACTACTATCGGTGGCATAAATATAGCTGACATATTAACAAATACTTCAGATATAAATGCTCTTATAGATGTTAATGCTTTACAAGACGAATTAACTTTAGCTTCTACTGATCTTACAGATAGTGATAACTTACCTAGACTTGATGCTCTTTTAAATGCTTTTAGTGGAGAAATCACAGCAAGTAATTTAGAGGTCACAGGTCAATTAGCTGGAGATACTTTAGAAATTGTAACATCCTCTAATTTAGCTGAAGCATATGCTAGTGTTCCTAATCCTCTTGATGATTCTTTAAGAGTACCTACTACATCATGGGTCAATGGTGCTATTACTACTAGCTTAGGTTCTTTAAATTTTAGTGATTTATCTGATGTAGATGTAGCTGGTATTCTAGTAGGTCAAACAGTTGTATGGGATGGCAATAATTTTATACCTAGTGATTTTCCTAATTATACAGATGAAGAAGCTAGAAATGCCGTAGGTACAGCTTTAGTTAATGGTGTACATACAAATGGAGTTAGTTTCACAAATAATGACCTTGCAGATCGTATTGATCTTACGATTGAATTATCTTCATCTCAGCTTACAGATTCTAATAATATAGTCTTGTTAGATTCGGATCAAACAATCACAGGTAATAAAACTTTCACAGGAGACTTAGATTTCACAGGGTCCGCATCTGTGCTTGTTTCAACAGATTTAGCTGCAAATGGCAATGAAGTTGCTAATGCTTCTTTTGTTCGTGCATTGATCAATTTAGCAGGTGGTGTAACACAGTTAAATGATTTAACAGATGTTACAATAAATGCTTTAAGTAAAACAGAAGGTCAAACTTTAAGAGTAGATGGTACGGGTCAATTTGTTAATACACAATTAGGAATAGCAGATTTATCTGATGTAGATTTAACTTTAAATGGTGATGGTAAAACTCTTGTATGGGATGGTATTGCAAATAAATTTGTTTCAAGTGATTTTCCGTCTACCTATACAGATGAAGAAGCTAGAAATACAGTAGGTACAGCTTTAGAAAATGGAACACATAGTGGGATTTCTTTCACAAATGATGATTTAAATAATGTTATAAATGCTATTGTAAGTATCAGTTCATCTAACATAGACTTAAATGAATTAATAACGGCTTTAAATTTAGGTACAGCAGCATTTGCGAATATAGGTAGTAATGAAGGGGATGTGCCTGTATTTGGTGCAGATGGGTTATTAGTAGGGGTACAATCATTTGATTATGGGTCTATAGCTGATGAGCCTGTTGAGGCATCCCTTGATCATGGGTTTATCGTATAAGCAATAATTTTTAAATTGTTTTACCTATTATTGAAATGATCAATAATAGGAGTTTATAATATGTCAAGACAGGTTCAATTAAGAAGAGGTACGGCAGTTCAACATCAGACTTTTACAGGTTTGGTAGGTGAATTGACAATGAACACTACAAATAACACCTTAAGATTACATGATAATGTAACTAATGGTGGTATTGAAATGTTAAAATCTGATATGTCGAATGTTCTCATTACAAGTAATGGTACATTTAGCTTATTAGATAACTTAGGTCAAGTATCAGTGAGAATTACAAATGTAGCTGATCCTGTAGATGATCAAGATGTTGCTACTAAAGCATGGGTCCTTGCTAATGGTGGTGGTGGTAATACCGGCAATTTCACTTTTACAAATGGTGACATCACAAATACCGTAGATAATTATATTAGCATCATAGCGACTGATTATTCACAACTTGAAAGTAATGCTAGTTTTATATGGGTAGATACCGATGGGGGACACATTGAAACTTTAGGTGGTGAATGGTTGTTTGATAATAATGGAGATTTAATATTGCCTGCTGGTGGCGATATTAAAGATAGTTTGGGAAACTCTCTTCTTGTTAGTCAATTAGATGACTTATCTGATGTTACAATATCACCTTTAATTTTAACACAAGGTCAAACCTTAAAGTATAACGGGTTTGGTCAATTTGTTAATGCTAAACTTAATATCGAAGAACTAGATAATATCGATATTGATGGTATTCTTGACGGACAGACTCTTATTTGGGATGATGCTAATACTAAATTTATCGCTAGTAATGTATATACAGATACCGATGCTATAAATGCTGTTGGTCAAAATCTTGTAGATAATAATCTTAGTCATAATGATATCACTTTCACTTTAGACAATGATAATATCACAGCTAGTGTTTCTGTTGCTTTAAATAACATTGCAGGTGTTACAATCACAAATCCTGTTGAAATTTATGAAGTCTTGAAATATAATGGTGGCGGTGCTTTTATTAATGCCCAATTATCATCAAGTGATTTATCTGATGGTTCAAGTTTATCTCCTAAACTTGTAGTAGAAGTTAAAGATGCAAATTATACTTCTGAATCTAACAAACTTTATTTAAATGATGATGTAGATAATTTAATTGTTACTTTACATAACACTGCTGAAATAGGTGATGTGTTTTATGTACAAGTCAATCATGCTTTTAGTTCTACTACAATAGATACTACTTTTGCATCTGTTTTATATAAAGGTGTTATCTATTCAAATCCTAATGATGTAGTTTTAAGTCCTAATACAACAGGTTTATATCAATTTAGATACTTAAATGATGGAATTGATAGCTATTGGTATATTACTGCTTTAGGGTCATCTTTACATACTTTAAACAATGTAGATATAGATGCTATCACAGATGGACAAACGATTGTATGGGATGCTTTAAATAATAAGTTTATCCCTCATGATCTTGATGGTCAAGCTATTCAAGAGGAAGTAGATGCGATTGAGACTTCTTTAGGTGGTTATATAGATGTTAATGGTGAATGGGTACAGCCTAATGGAACTAATTATATAGACGGAACTACAGATTTTAGTGATGCTTTATCTACATTAGATAGTGCTTTAAATACTTTAAGTGGTGCGGTAGATGCTATAAATCCTGCTAATTTTTTTCAAATTGCAAATCTTTTTAATGAGATTTTAGGGGATGTTGCCAGTCAAAATACAGCTAAAGTAAATTTAGGTTTAGTCGATGATCAAGGAAGATTTATAGAAAGTATAGATTACGGTTCAGTAACAGATGGTCTTATAGGGTCAAGTATAGATTTTCAAGATGCTAATGGGACAGGTGAGACACCCTTAAATGCTGAAGATTTATTTATTTCTACAGTGTATTATTCATTTGAAGATTATGGGTGCCTGATAGGGTAATTTTTTTAATATATCTATTATCTCTTATTTTATTGATAAATATGTTTCAAGTAAAATAGGAGATTTTTATATGTCCGTTCGTAGAGTCCAGTTAAGAAGAGGAACAGGAGCAGAAAACAATGCCTTTACAGGTGCTGTTGGCGAGCTTACTGTCAATACAACAAACAATTCTATTCGTGTACATGATGGTGCTACACTTGGTGGGTCAGAAACTGCATTAGCAAATTTAGCTAATGTTGTACCTACTCAAAATTTAGATCTTAATGAATATAAGATTGTGAATGTTGCTGATCCTGTTGATCTTCAAGATGTTGCTACCAAAAATTATGTAGATTCCCAAAACGACCTTGTTAATTCTCTTGCTGAATTAACAGATGTTGATGTTGCAGGTGTTGCACCTGGCGAATTTCTAAAGTATTCGGGTTCAGAGTGGATAAATACTACCATTTCCACAGCTGATCTACAAGATGGTCTTGATATTGCTATGATTGATGCTGGCAACATCACAGCAAATCTTATCGGTAATGCTGATACTGCAACAGCTTGGGCAACTGCCATGACCTTAAATTTAACAGGTACTGTTCTTACAGGTTCTGTTTCTTTTGATGGTTCAGCTACTGCTAATCTAAATGCTAGTTTAAATGACACTAGCATCAGTAATGCTAAACTTGAAAATTCTTCTGTAAATATCGGTGCTTTTACTTTATCTTTAGGTAGCACTTTGAATTTATCTAATGACTTTCAAATCACAGGCAGTACTTTAAGTTTTGCTGGTGGTGGCGGGGCTCCTACTTCCCTTGAAGATTTAACTGATACAAATCTCGGTGGTTATGTAGGTGGTCAAGTTCTCGTTTATAACCCAGATAATAATAAATGGGAAAATAAAAGTGTTGTAGGTGATGCTACTTTATCTGCTACTGGTACTCTTATTCTATCTGCGATTGAAAATGCTAAACTTGTTAATAGTACTATTAACATTGGTGGTAGTAATATCGCTCTAGGTGGTACTGTTACTCTTAATGGTGGTCTTGCTATGACAGGCAGTACCTTGTCTGTAGGTAATGTTGCTACTGCTAGTGCTTTATTCTCTGCTGTTACTTTAGGAATCGGTGGTAGTGTTATCACAGGTTCAGTTTCTTTTGATGGTTCTCAATCAGTAGAAATTATTGCAGATGTTACACCTTTATCTATTACAAATGGCATGATTGCAAATGCTACAATCACTAATGCCAAACTCGAACATGATTTTATTGCTTTTAATAATCATGAAGTTCATTTAGGTGAAGAGGTTACTATTAATGGTACAGAGGGTGAGATTTCTGTTGTTGCTAATGCTGGTGTTTATACAATAGGTTTAGCTGGTACTCTTGTTGCTGACAGTGCTATCGCTTTAGCTAAAACTATTGAACTTGCAGGTAATGCTACAGGTTCTGTTAGTTTAGATAATGCTTTAGGTACTGTTACTTTAAATGTTGCTCTTGGCACTATCACTAATGCCATGCTTGAACATGACTTTATTGCAATCAATGATTTTCAATTACAATTAGGTGATAATCTTGATGTTGTTGGTGCTGTTGGTATTACCGTTACTATGGATGAACCTAATAGCATAATGACTATTGGTCTTGGTACTATTAACACAAGTAACCTTTCTTCTAATTTCATTACCTTTGCAGATAGTGATAGCTCAGAAAATATTGCTCTTGGTGGTACTTTAACTTTCTTAGGTGTTGATAATGAAACATCTGTGTTTGTTCTAAATGGTGAAGTTAATGTAGGTCTTGCCCAAGATGTTGAAATTCAAGGCAATTTAACAATAGGTGGAAGTCTTATTGTTAATGGTACTACTACTTCTATTAACACTGTAAACCTTGATGTAGAAGATAGTATCGTTCTTTTAGGTAAAGGTACAAGTGATCTTGCTACTGCTGTTAATGATGCAGGTTTTATTATTGAAAGAGGCAGTACTCAACCATCTGCATCACTCTTTTGGGATGAAGGCAATTCTCATTTTGCAGTAGTTACTGCTGATAGTATCGGATCTTCTACTACTGATATTATCACACAAGCTAATAATCTAGCTTATGCTGATTTTAAAGCAAATTCTGTGATTGCAAATTTTATCACAGGTAGTACTTTATCTATTAGTGCTGATGTTCAACTTACTATTGATAGTGAATTGACAGTTAATGACAATACTAACTTAAAAGGTAATGCTTTTGTTACAAGTTTAAATCCTGATAGTTTTATTTTAGGAACTAAACATGAAAATGTAAATACTTTCTATGTCGATTCCTCAACAGGTGATACTGTAGTTACAGGTGATTTATATGCAAGCAATCTTATCGAATCTGCGAATGGTCTTGGTATCACTTTGCAAGATACTACTTCTATTAATGCTAACCTAGATGTCTATAATCCTACAGGTGCTTTAATTCATGGTACTACTGTTTACTTATATGCTAAATATGGTGCTGATTCTATTGCTAATGGCGAATATTTTCATATCTTCAAAACAAATGATGGTGGTTCTATCCGTCAAATTGTACCTTTGACTTTATTACAAGATGGTGGTCAAGATAAACTTGATTTAATTGAAGGTGGCATCTATCAATACCAAGCAGTAGCAGGTGCTTATAATAATGCAGGTAATGCCCCTAATGCTTCTTTTGTTATAGATACAGAAGGTGGGACATATACTTATCAAATCCGTGCATATACCAATAATGATGACGGTGTAGAATTTGAAGTAGCTTTCTCTACTAATGGTGCAAATCCTGCTCCTACATATAGCATTTTATTCAATGCAAATGATGGTAGTGCTTATAATAGTGAATATGAAATCATTCTTGATGGTGCTTTAAATCCTGCTGTAAATTTTGGTGCTATTTCTACTTTCAATCAAACAGAAAAAACATTAGCTGTAAATTCATCTACAGGTGATTTGTCAGTAGAAGGTGCTTTCTCTGCTTTTGATCTTAATATTAAAAATGCTAGTGGCAATTCTGTTATTGAAACAGATGGTGCTGAAGTTAATGTTTATATTTATGGTGCTAATGGTACTCAAGATGGATTTAGCATTTATGGTGGTGTTAATGGTACAGACAGTTTCTTAAAGGCTCAACCTAATGACAATGGTGGTGATGGTGTTTTATACCTAGACGGGTCTTTAAAAGTATGGAATACCTTTGTTACAAATTTCAATAGCTTTAATGTAGATCGACAAGCAAACACCTCAATCACAGGTGGTGATTTTCTTATCGAAGATGCAGATTCAGTACCACAATTAAAACTCACTAATGCTAATGGTGTTCTCGAAGCTAGAGAAATCACGAATTTCTTTGGTGGTACTTTAACCTTAAGTGGTAATATTGTTGCCGAAACTCAAACACAAGGTGATAATTCTACCAAACTTGCTACTACTGAATATGTAGACACAGCGATTGCAGGTGTCGGTGGATCAATAGGTAATTTCACTTTCACAAATGAACTTATTGAAAATACTGTAGATAATGCTATTAGTGTTAAAGCATCATCCTATGCTCAACTTGAAAGTAATAATAATTTTGTTTATGTTCAAAATGATGGTGTTTGGATTGAAACTAGTAATCCTGCAGTCAGTGAATGGCATTTTGATAACGATGGACATTTGACTTTACCTGTAAGTGGTCTTATTAAAAATAATGATGGTTCTACTTATCTTATTAGTACTAATAACACTTGGACAGGTGGTTCTAATGGTTTTGTTGGATCAGGTTATTTTGGGGGTACTTTAGGTACATTCTCTGTGATTGATGCTACTAATACCTTTAATATTTTGAATGTGGACTATACCAATTCTACTGTTGAAGTAAATAGTAATTCAGCTAATGCTTTCCAAGTAAGCAATCAAGGTGGTGGTACTCAAATCTTTAATATTGATGGCAATATTAATACCATCACTTTAAATGGCAATACTACTATTCAAGGTGGCACTTTAACTTTTGCTATTCAAGATTCAGGCTCATTGAATGTCTTTACTGTAGATAGCAATAATGGTGATACTAATATTAGTGGTGATTTAATTGTTAGTGGTGATTTAACTGTCAATGGTCAAACTACTACTATCAATACTACCAATATGGATGTTACTGATAGCCTTATTGAACTTGCACATGGTACTACAGGAGTTCCTGTTAATGATGCAGGTTTCGTAATCGCTCGTGGTGATGAACATAATGCTACTCTCTTTTGGAGTGAAGCTAGTGATACCTTTATCTTTGCTACAAGTGCATCTATCAATAGCTTAAGCACAGGTAATCTTTTAACTCTTGGTGGTACATTGACTTATGGATCAGTAAGAATGGGTGCTATTAGTCTTGTTGATGATAATGCTACTGCTCTTGATATTAAAGAAGGTAGTAACAGTTATCTTAAATTTGATACTACTGATGGTGCTGAAAAAGTTGTGGTCGGTAAAGATTTAAGTCTATCTACAATTAAACTTACTGATAACCAAGCAAGTGCTTTAGACATTACTGAAGGTGCAAATTCTTATTTGAAATTTGTTACTACTAATAGTAGTGAGAAAGTAGTTTTCGGTAAAAAGATTGAAGCACCTGCTGATAGTGTTATTGCTGATTTCACTTTCCAAAATGGTTATATCACTTCACCATCTAACATTCTTATCAATTCTCAAGCAGGTACTACTACTTTTGATGATAATGTTGTTGTAAGTGGTTCTTTTAAATTAAGTCAAAATACACAAGAGGCAGAAGATAATAATGTAGGTGTTCGTTTTGATTATTATGATTCATCTCTTATTAATGCACCTGACATGACAACAGGACAAGAATATATTATTCAATCCGTAGGTGATACAGATTTTACTCTTGTAGGTGCATTTGCTAATAGTGCAAATGTAGTCTTTACTGTTGTGGGTGATGCCTCTGTTCTTTTAGCAGGTACTACAGGTGTAGTTTATCCTACAGCATCTTTAACAACAGGTTTCTTTGGACATGATAAATCTAGTCATGTCTTTACTATGTACACTGACAGAACAGATGAGAATACCATTGGTAATGCTAAGTTTAATGACTTAACTTTAACAAGTGGTTTACTTATTGATATGAATGGTACAGACCTTATTATTTTGAATAGTGCTTTTGTAGGTATACCTACTGATAATATAGGTATGACAGTAGTACGAGGCAATTATACTGATGCTAAACTTATATGGGATGAAGGTGTAAATAGATGGTCTGTATCAAATCCTGATAATACTAATAATGCAGTCAATCCTGTTCCTGTGATCACATCTACACCGGGCGAAGGTGCAAGATATGCTTGCTATGACCCTGTCTTTGTTGCAGATGTTTATGATATTAGTATCCCTTCAGATTATACTAATAAGACTGCTTATTTCTTATCTAATGGTGGTGTATCAGGCACAGTAAATCTTTTTGATGTTTCAACTAATGCCTATGATGGTTATGTTTTAGCTTTATTTAACACAGATACTGTGATTATGACAATCGATGGTTTTGGTGGACAAACTATTGGTGGTGATACTACAAAAGATATTCCTGCAGGTGGATGTTTAACAATCATGGCAAGAAATGGTGCTTGGTATATCATGTAATGTGATTTGAATATTTATTTTATTAAAAGCCTTTTATTGAGAGTTTAAACTATTTTTCAATGAGAGGCTTAATTATGTCTTATTTAATAGATGCCAATAAAAATTTAGTCAATGTAGCAGGCTCAAATGCTACTTATACTTTGACTGCAACTGATGAAATCTATCTTGCTTTTGATGATCAAATCGTAAAAGTACCTGATCCATCAAGTTTAAATAAAGGTAGAACATATACCATTAAACTTAATGGTACTTTTACAGATGGTGTTTTTGTTCAATCTTTGGATGGCAACACTACTTACTATACTATTAATAAAGATTATGGTAGTGTTAATCTTGTATCTGATGGTACACAATGGTTGGTTTTAGCTGATGCTATTCAAGTTTCTGAAATTGCTACTACTACCTATGTTAATGATTCTACATGGACACATCAAGGTGCATGGTCTGATAGTACATCTTATGTTGCTAATGATGTTGTTGTCTATAATGGATCTACATGGTTAGCTTTACAAGCAAGTTTAAATTCCACTCCTGCTGAAAATGCAGATTGGACTTTGATTGCTGCTAAAGGTGAAAATGGAGCTGACGGTGCACCGGGAGCTGATGGTCTACCGGGTGCTGATGGTGCACCTGGAGCTGATGGTGCACCGGGTGCTGATGGTCTACCGGGAGCTGATGGTGCACCCGGTGCAGATGGTGCAGATGCTGTTTGGTATTTTCAAGGTGCATGGAATGGGGCAACTAATTATAATTTAGGTGATATTACTACTTATCTTGGTGAAACATGGTATTCTTTATCATCTAATCTTAATTCTACTCCAACTGAAGGTGCTGATTGGACTAAAATTGCATCTAAAGGTGGAGAAATACTAGGTGATGCTAATACTTGGACTAACACTAACAATTTTCAAGATGATGTTGTTATTGAAGGTGCTAGTGCAATGTTCTCTATTAGAGATGATGTTGGTGGTGGCAATCTTATATTTGAAGTATCAGGTGCAACAGGTAACACTACTCTTTATGGGAATACTACTATTGTAGGTGGAACATTAACTTTTGCTATTCAAGATGCTACTACTACACCTGTTTTTACTGTAGATAGCAACACAGGTAATACTCAAATTGAAGGTGATTTAACTGTCACAGGTAGTCTTATTGTTAATGGGTCTACTACTACTATTAACACCGTAAACTTAAATGTTTCAGATAGTCTTATTCAATTATCTGATGGATTAGGTAATAATCCTCCTTCAAATGATGCTGGTTTTATTATTGCTCGTGGTACAGAAGATAATGCAAGTTTGTTTTGGAGTGAGGCAACAGATACCTTTGTTTTTGCTACTGCTACAAGTCTTGCATCTGATTTCACAGGCAACATTTTATTAGCCGGTGGCACTATTACATATAGCACAGTAAGAGTAGGTGCTTTAGAGGCAAATACGATTGGTGGTATTGGTGCAGGTACTTTATCTATAACAGGTAATTTAGTAGGTAATGCAAGTACTGCTACTGCATGGGCAACTGCTATGACTTTAAGTTTAGGTGGTACTTTCGCAAGTGGCACAGTTGCTTTCGATGGTAGTTTATCACCTACTACTTTAAATTTATCTCTCAATGACAATTCTATTACTAATGCTAAACTTGAAAATGATAGTATTAACATAGGTGGTAGTAATATTGCTTTAGGTGGTACTTTAGCTTTATCTAATGATTTCTCTTTCACAGGTGGAACTTTAGGATTGACAGGCACTTTATCTGTATATTCAACAGGTGCTATTGCTTTAGCTAAAACTATTAATCTTGCAGGTGCTGTTACAGGCTCTCTTGATTTAAATAATCAATTTTCAGCAATGACTTTGACGACTACTTTAGGTGGTACTATTACTAATGCTGATTTAGAATATAGTAGTATTAATATTGATGGTGTGAATTTTGCTTTAGGTAGTACTCTTGGCATCGCAGGTGATAGTTATATCACTGCAAATGTCACAGGTACTACTTTAGGTATTTCTTTAGGTACGATTGATAATGCTATACTGGCAAACGATTCAGTTAGAATAGGATCTTATGATTTAGTATTAGGTGGTACTTTAGCTTTATCTAATCTTGCTATTACGGGATCTACATTAGGTTTAAGTACTACTATCAATCTTACTGATAACCAAGCATCTGCTTTGGATATTATTGAAGGTGCTAACAGTTATCTCAAATTCATCACAACAGAGGGTTCTGAAAAAGTTGTAGTAGGTAAAAACTTACAATTAGAAGGCAACCTTACTGTAAATGGTACTACTACTACTGTTAATAGCACTACTGTCACAATCGATGATCCTATCTTCACTTTAGGTGGTGATACCCCTCCTTTAACAGATGATAATAAAGATCGTGGTATCGAATTTAGATGGCATAATGGTACTGCACCTTCTGATATGACTTCTTTAGGTAATGGTCAAAGTTACTATATTGTTTCTTTAGGTGATACTGACTTTACTCAAATTGGTGCATCTTCAAATACTGTAGGTTTACTTTTTACCTATAATGGAAATGTTAGTCAAATAGCAACAACAGGTACTGCTATTATCGCTACTGCATTAAAAACAGGTTTCTTTGGTTATGATGATAGTGAAAGTGCATTCACTTTTATTCCTGATGCTACTAATTCAAGTGAAGTTTTCTCAGGTAGTGCAGGCAAAGTTATTTTCGGATCAGCTGACTTAAAAGGTAATTTATCTCTACAAACATCTGGTGGTGTGGAAAGAGCATACTATAATCCTGTTACAGGTCTATTTCTTAGAAATAGTAATGATTTGGCTTTAGCAAGTGATGCAAATGGCAATACTGTAAAATTCCAAGTTACAGGTGCTACAGGTGTTACTACTTTAAGTACAGATGCCTCTCTCAAAATTAATAAGGCTACTACTGCTACAAGTCCTCTTATTGTTCTCAATAGTGATACTACTTCTACAGGTCATCAAGATGCTGTGATTTCTGTTGAACGAGGTAGTGGTACTGATGCTAAACTCACTTGGAATAATACAGATACTTTATGGACTGCTGATAATGCTACAGGTACTGCTAGACCTTTATCTTTGCATAGTCCTGTTGATACTAGCATCACTACTTCAACACCTGTTAATTTAACAGGCAATGCTAAAGGTGAATATGAAAAGGTTTATCTTGTAGCAAATAGTAATACTGCTATCACTATCAATCTTTTTGCTTTAGCTAGTTCTTATAATGGGTATAAAGTTATCATTAAGAAGATTGACAGTGGTACAGGTACTATCACAATATCACCTAATGGTTCAGATACTATCGATGGTGCTAATTCTTCTATCTCTATCTCTACAAGCTATGGCAGTGTAACTTTGATTGCAGATGCCTCAACAGGTTGGTGGATTATTTAATCTCAATAACATATTTATTTTAATACTATATACATATGTATATGTAACATTTAATTTACATATTATGCAAATGTTATCTAATTTCCTATTATCATTTAAGGATGCCTATTATGTCTTTATTTTTTCGTAACAATAAACAAACTGTGAAATCAGCTACAAGCACTACAACCTATGTTTTGACTTTAGATGATAATGTTTATATTGCCCAACCGGGTCAAACAGTAACTTTACCTGATCCTGCTACTCATATAGGACATACTTTCCTTATTAAGTTAGGTGCTAATCATACAGGAAGTGGAGATACAGTTACGATTAATGTTGCAGGTGGTGGAAATATAGAAGGTAATGCAACACATACTCTAAATTCAAATTGGGCATTTCATAGATTTATTGCAGGTAAAAATAGTGCAGGCAATCCTACTTGGATGTTTATCGTTTAATTTATTTTAAATATATTTGCCTATGTTTAGAGAACATTACAATCTAAACATAGGAGTAAATTCAATATGGCAATTTCTTTATTTAGAAGAGGGAATACTGCTACTAATAATAGCTATAAAGGTACTAATGGTGAAATAACTATCAACACAACCACTAAAGCTATCCGTATCCATGATGGTGTCACTACAGGTGGTTTTGAAGGTGCAAGACGAGATCTCACAAATATTCTACCTACAGGACCCATCAATTTTAATGGTCAAGCGATCACTAATGTTGTTGTCGATACTACAGGTGAACTCACTGCTACTTCTTTACAAACTAACAACATCTCTTCTTTAACAGAAAGTGGTACTTTAACTTTCAACAGTCCTACAAACTTTGATAGTGTCGTAAATATCAATGACAACCTTAAACTTAATAGCTATGGTTTAGATACTGTTACTTTGACTTTAAATCATGATGATACAACTATTATCAGTTTAGACAGTAAATCAGGTGGTGTTGGCATTGGTGGTACTCTTATTGTCACAGGCAACCTTACTGCTCAAACAGGTATCACAACTTTGGGATCTACTTCGATCTCAAATGATACAGATGTTTATGGCAATCTCACATTACAAGATAGCAATTTGTATGTTCTAAATGATTCGGGTCAATCTAAGTTTATTGTAAGTCCTTCTACTTCTACTACTACTGTTGTCGGTACTTTAGAAGTCAATGATACTATCCTTGTGGATAATATCACTGAATATACTCTTAATCATGGTGTTATTATCACTAATAACACCACTATTCAAGGCTCTACTACTACTGATTCTTTAACTGTCACAGATGCCTTGTCTTCATCTTCTAGTCTTACTGATATTTCATCTACACTCACTAATATCACTAGCAATACCATCAGTATTCAAGGTTATGTTTCCCAAGTAGGTGATTATGATATTTCAGGTAACTTTACGATTGATGGCAATTTCTCTATTCTAGGTACTTTATCTACACTACATTCTGAAAATGTTTCTGTTAAAGATACTCTTATTATCCTTAATGATGAAATAGGTAATGCTAATCCTGTTAATGACTCTGGTGTTATTATTGATCGTGGTAGTCAAGATAATGCTGGTATGTTTTGGAGTGAATCTCAACACAAATTTGCTTTTATTACTGCTAGTAGTATCGGTGGCACAAGTGTTGGCAACTTATTAACTACTGGTGGTACAATCTCTTATGCAGGATTACTTGCAGGTGAAATCGACCTTAAAGATAATAATGGGGATCTTGTCTTTAATGTTAATAATGCTGGTGATGTTCATGTTTATGGTGATCTTATTGTAGACGGTGGTTTATCAGGTAATGCTGATACTGCAACATCATGGGCAACTGCTATGACTTTAAATTTAACAGGTGCTGTGAGTGGATCTGTTTCTTTTGATGGATCTGCTACTGCTAACATAACTACTACTTTTGGTACGATCACTTTAGGTACTGATACCACAGGTGCTTATGTTGAAAGTATAAATGCAGGTACAGGTATTGAAGTTTCTAATGTAGGTAATATCTATACCATTGATTTGGCTGATGGTGTGATTGCTAGTCCAAGTACATATAATTCTGTAACAGTTGATACTTATGGTAGAGTTACAGCAGGTAGTAATCCTACTACTTTAGCTGGCTATGGAATAAGTGATGCTCAACCTTTAGATGCTACTTTAACAGGATTAGCGAGTGTTTCTACTAATACTGATAAACTTATATATGCTAATGGGGTAGATTCTTTTACTACTACTGATTTAAGTTCATTCGGTAGAAGTCTTATAGATGATGCTGATGCTAGTGCTGCTAGAACTACTTTAGGTCTAGTTATAGGCACAAATGTGCAAGCCTATGACCCCACACTTGCAGGAATTGCAAGTGTAACTGCAAGTTCAGATAAACTTATATATGCTAATGGTAATGACACTTTTACTACTACTGATTTAAGTTCATTCGGTAGAAGTTTAATTGACGATGCTGATGCAGGCACCGCTAGATCAACTCTAGGTCTAGCGATTGGTACAAATGTGCAAGCCTATGACCCAACTTTACTTGCTTTAGCAGGTGTTACTACAAGTGCTAATAAATTAATCTATGCAACAGATTCAGATGTCTTTACTACAACAGATTTAACAGCACATGGTCGTACCTTAATTGGTGGTGCTGATGCAGATGCTACAAAAACTACTTTAGGTTTAGTCATAGGTACAAATGTACAAGCTTATGATGCTACTTTAAATGCTTTAGCTGGATTAAGCACTGTTGCAGATCAAACAATTTATTCAACTGGTGTTGATACTTTTGCAATGACCAATTTAAGTGCTTTTGGTAGAAGTTTAAT
>JACCEB010220203.1_pt1 | contig 20362 bp, 14 predicted proteins | sample 7454761 | NCBI WGS metagenome assembly JACCEB01 (sample SAMN15323454, study PRJNA562643) | freshwater metagenome | isolation source: river surface water | place: USA:Blue River Watershed | collected 2017-08-18 | reverse complement strand
CGTCGGGAATCCAGATGTGGAAGGGTACCGCACCGACTTTGAACCCGAGTCCGACGAGCACGAGGAGGAACGCGAACAGAATCGCCGTTTCGGAGTTCTGCAGCGTGGCGAGTTTGGTGGCGACCTTGGCGAGATTGGTGTCGCCGGTAATTCCGTAGATCCAAGTCATTCCGTACACGAAAAATCCGGTGCTGAGCGCACCAAGGATGAGGTATTTCACTCCAGCTTCCAGCGATTCACTTTGGCCACGGAGGTAGGCCACTAGCACATAAAACGAGATGGTCACGAGCTCCAATGCGACGAAAGCGAGAACCAAATCAGTTGCTGATGCCATCAGCATCAGGCCGGCACAGGTCAGGACGGGGAGACAATAAAACTCGCCGGTTCCAGCGCCCGGCCGTTCTGCTGGAATGAAGCGTTTGAGCGTTCCTTCGAAGTCGCGGGCGAGAATCAGCACGCCGATGGTCGCGACGATCGCGAGCCGCTTAAAGAAAAGGGCGGTTAAGTCCGCAGAGTAGAAGTTCCAGAACGATCCGGGTTCAACTTGCGTCGGGTTACCCTGAACAAAGAAGGAGAGGAGGAGAATCCAGCCGAGAGCGAAGATGCCCGCGTTGGCCAGTCCCTTTCGGGATGGGGCTTTCGAGAATGACTCGACCCCGAGCAGCACGAAGCCGAGGACGAGAACTGAGATTTCCAGAGTGATGGCTTGAAACATGGCGGGCGCTTAGCGGATGAGGGTTTGGAGCGTCGGTTTGACGAGGTTGAGGAGGCTGTTGGGAAGCACGCCGACCACGAGAAGGGCTGCGGTTAGTAGGATGAGGGGCCAGTGACCAAGAAAGCCGGGGCTGACGAGGCGAGTTCCCTCCCGCGCCTCGCCCAAGAAAGCGTTTCGGTAAGCTCGGAGCATGTACACCGCCGAGAGGACAACGCCCCAGAGTCCGACGAAGGTCGCTCCACGAATGAAGCTGGTTCCCGAGGCCTTGAACGCACCGAAGAACACGAGGGTTTCACCAGAGAAGTTTGCAAAGCCAGGGAGACCAATCGAGGCGAAGGTTGCAAACGCGAATAGCACGCCGATGGCGGGCGCCTTTTTCATGAGGCCACCCAACCGGTCGATTGCGGTCGTCTCTTCTGATTCCCGGATGAGGCCATTGATGGCGAGCAAAATGGCAATCGAGAGGCCGTGACCGAACATCAGGACGGCTGCTCCGGAAAGGCCAATCAGATTTCCCGCCGCGATTCCGAGGAATACGTACCCCATGTGCATGACACTGCTGAAGCCGAGGAGCGTGTCGAGTTTCCGTTGCCCGATCGTGGCTAAGCCGGCGTAGAGCACGTTGCCGATGATGCACAGAAGGAGGAGATCCATGCCGGTCCAGTTCCCGATGACGGGCTGAGCTGCACCGTCTGGGAGAAGGGGAACGACAAGACGCATGAGGCCGTAGAGACCAAACTTCTTGAGCACGCCGGCGTGCAACATCCCCACAGGAGCCGGTGCAGCAGCGTATGCGGAGGGGGCCCAGCTGTGGAAGGGAACCAGTGAAACCAAGATTCCAAATCCCGTCAGAAGGAAGAGGAACGGGCGTCCTTGGGCGGCAGCGGGAATAACGCCTTTTTTGCCAAGTTCGGCCAACTTTGCGAGATCCATGGTGCGCATTCCCTCAGGAATCGAGAGGTAGAGGTCCAGCAGGCCCACGAGCAAGATGATGGAGCCGAGCGCGAGATAAATGGTGATTTTCCAAGCGATGGATTGGCGTTCACCGCTGCCCCAAATCCCAATCGAGAGGAAGGTCGGAATGAGCGCCAGTTCATGGAATGCATAGAAGAAAAACAAATCCTTCGAGGCGAACGCACCTGTGCATCCCGCACTGATAAGAAGCACAGAGGCATCGAGCAGATTTTGCCTTGCACCGATTTCGGGAATGAACCAAGTGGCGGCGACAGTCACCAAGGACGTCAGAAGCAGCATCACCACGCCGAGTCCGTCCACTCCGAGGGAGAATGCGAGGTCAGTTCCAGGGAAGAGCGGGCCGGACGACGAGGCGAACTGAAAACCGCCAGCGGCTCGGTCGTAGGTGAAGGTGATAAACGCCGCGGCGATGAGCTGCGCAATGGCGGTGTATCGGGCGAGCCGACGGTCGCCGAATCCGGCAAGCAACGCCAGAGCCGCCAGAATCGGTGCGATGAGGAGAGCGGTAAGCACGGTGAGAAGAAGGGTTGGTTATCGATTAATCAGGAACAGGAGCACTAAGGTGCCGAGTCCGAAAAGCAGGGTGTAAACTTGCAAGTTGCCCAGTTGCGTGAGGCGGACGAGATACCCCACGCCCCAGACGGTGGAACTGATGCCGCGAACGACCACGCCTCCTACGATGTATTCGTCGAACCACGCGAGGAAGGACGCCAGCATTTCTTGCGTTCCTCGGATCAGGGATTCGTACACCTCGTCGAAGTAGAAGCGGTTTTTGAAGAGCGAGATGCTCAAGGGGTCACGGTTCCGATGACTGTAAACTCGCCATGCGATAGCGGTTCCAACCACAAAGGAGCTGAGCGCCAGCACCAGCACGGTGTTGGAGTGCGGGGCGGCGTGCACTTGGTGGAAGAGGTCGTGACCAAAAATCCGCTCGGCGAACGCGGAATATCCCCCAATCACCGACAAAATCATGAGGATGATGAGGGGAAGGGTCATCAGCGCGGGCGATTCGTGCGCGTGAGAGACCGCCTCATTCCTCGGCGAGCCCAAGAAGGCTACGATGACGAGGCGGGTCATGTAGAAAGCGGTCAGCGCGGCCGTGATCAGTGCAGGCCAAAAGATGAGGGGGCTCTTATCCCACGCAGCCATGAGGATGGCGTCTTTCGAGAAGAAGCCCGCCAAGAACGGGCAGCCTGTGAGCGCGAGGGTTCCAATAACGAACGTGTTGAAGGTGACCGGCATTTTTGCTCGGAGTCCGCCCATCTTCCAGATGTCTTGCTCGTGATGCATTGCGTGGATGACAGAGCCTGCGCCGAGGAAGAGGAGCGCCTTGAAAAATGCGTGGGTGAAGAGATGGAACATCGCGGCAGCCGGCGCACCGACACCGACGGCTGCGACCATGTAGCCGAGTTGGGAGAGGGTTGAGTAGGCGAGGATGCGCTTGATGTCGTCTTGTTGCGTGGCCATCAGAGCGGCGAGCACGGCGGTCACGGCCCCGATGCCGGCGATGATGGAGAGGGCGGTCGGCGATGGTTCGATGAGGAAAAACAGCCGCGCGGTGAGATAGACGCCGGCCGCAACCATGGTTGCGGCGTGGATGAGTGCAGACACTGGGGTAGGACCTTCCATGGCGTCTGGTAGCCAGACGTGCAGCGGGAACTGGGCTGATTTTCCGATGGTTCCGCAGAAGAGGCAAAGGGCTGCTGCGGTGAGAATCTCAGGATGCGCGATGAGTTTGTCAGACGCCGTTTTGAGTTCGGCGATGTTCACGGTGTTAGTGGCGTGCCAGACGAGCAGGATGCCAATCATGAAACCGAAGTCGCCGATGCGGTTTGTGAGGAAGGCTTTATTGGCTGCGCCTGAGGCGGACCGTTTTTCGAACCAATGGCCGATGAGAAGGAAGGAGCTGACCCCGACCAGTTCCCAGAAAATGAAGAGCATCACGAGGTTGTCGGCGAGGACGATGCCCAACATGGAGAACATGAAGAGCGAGAGAGAGCCGAAGAAGCGTGACTTGGAGGGGTCATCTGCCATGTAGGCAGCGGAGTAAAGGTGAACCAACAATCCGATGCCGGTCACCACGAGGAGCATTACCTTAGACATTGGATCGGCTTGCAGGCCGATGGAGACCTTCAAGGATTCACCGAGATCAACCCAGTTGAACCCGGTTGCGAGAGCTTCCTGCGGTTGCAGGAAGGCGCACACGGCAGAGCCGAACGAGACCGCAACGGCCGCCAGGCTGAGAAATACGCTGGCACCTCGAGACCGATGTGCGAAGAGGAGGATGAACAGTGCGCTGAGCAACGGGCTGAGCAGCACATACCAAAGGATGGAAGACGGCATAGGGAAAGGGGTGCGGGTCAGTACTTGAGGGTTTGGAGATCCTCTACATGCGTGGTCCGGCGCGCTCGGTAGAGGGCAACGATGATGGCCAATCCGACAGCGACCTCAGCGGCAGCGACGGTGATGATGAAAAAGACCAACACTTGCGCGTTGTAATCAGGTAAACCGGCTTCGTTGACCCGAAAGCGTGAGAAGGCGACGAGCGAGAGGTTTGCGGCGTTCAGCATGAGCTCGAGGCACATGAAAATGGTGATGATGTTGCGGCGCAACATGACACCCGCGAAGCCGACGGCGAAAAGGAGCCCGCTCGCGAGGAGGTAGTGATTAAGGGTGAGCGTATTCACGTTGAGGAGGGTCATTTAAGTTCGCGACGGGACAACACGACGACACCGACAGTGGCGACGAGCACGAGGGTGCCGACGATCTGGAAGGGAAGGTTGTACGCGGTGAAGAGCGTTTTGCCGACCGAGGCAACGTCATTGATTTTGGTGGCGTCGATGGGCGGGAAGGGTTGTGAGCCGAGGTTGAACACTTTGAGGACGCTGAAGAGTTGGGCGAGGAAGCCGGCCGTGATGACGGATCCGCCGACGACCGCAGGGAGATTGAGTTTTCGTCTCGTTTCCGCTTTGAGGTCGAGGAGCATGATGATGAAGAGGAACAGCACCATGACGGCGCCCGCGTAAACGAGCACTTGGATGGTGCCGATAAAAAAGGCGTCCAACCCAACGAAAAGCGCGGCGAGGCAGAGGAACGACACGACGAGGCTGAGTGCACTTGCGACTGGGTTGCGGTTGACCACAACCGAGACGCCGAAGGCCAGCATCAGGAAGGTGAAAAGCCAGAAGAGTACGGGAGACATGAACAGGATGGGTTGGGGAAGTATTGATTACTTCTCGGGGTTCCACTTGTGAACGAGATTGGGCATCGTTCCGCCCAACTCGTAGAGTTTGGCTTTATTGTGAACCATCTCGGCACGGCTCTCGCCGGTGATGGCGTAATCTTTTCGAAGGTAGATTGCTTGTTCGGGGCAAACCTCTTCGCACATGCCGCAGTAGATGCACCGAATCATGTCGATTTGGAACTCCTGCGGGAACTTCTCGACCTTGGAGAATTTGCTTTCTGCGGGAAGTTCGCCGGGCGTGATTTTGATGGCACGCGGCGGGCAGATGAACTCGCAGAGTTGGCAGGCGACGCACCGCTCGCGGTCGTGTTCGTCTTTGACGAGGGTTGGAGCGCCTCGGTAGTGCTCAGGGAGCTCAGCATCCCATTTTTCTTCGGGATACTGCATCGTCACCTTTTTGCGGCCCTGAATGCCGTCGAGGAAGTGTCTCAGCGTGATGAGCAGTCCGGCGATGATGTTGGGAAGGTAGAGTTTCTCCCAGAAAGTTAGGTTCGGACGACGTACGGTGTAGGCCATGGTGTCAGGTGGGTGAGGTTATTTGACGAGGGCGATGATTGCCGCAGTGATGAAAATGTTCACCAATGCGATTTCAAAGAGGTAGAGCCAGCCGAGTTTCATCAACTGGTCGTAGCGGAAGCGGGGAAGCGTCCAACGGACCCAGATGAAAAAGATGAGCAATCCCGCCACCTTTGCGAAGAAGCAGGTGATGTGGAGGAGTCCATGCAGGATTCCTTCGATGCTCTTCGAGCTTTCGAGGGTGTTTGCCGGGATGAACGGCATGTGCCAGCCCCCGAGGAAAAGCACGACGATGAGCGAGGACCCCACAATCATGGCGGCGTATTCCCCAAGGAAGAAGAGGGCGAACTTCATCGAGGAGTACTCGGTGTGGTAGCCCGCCACGAGCTCGGTCTCGGACTCTGGTAAATCAAAGGGAAGCCGGTTCGTTTCGGCGAACATGGCAATCGTGAAGACGACGAAGGAAATGAAGACGGGAATCGCGAGGAACAGCTCGCGTTTGGTTAGGTTACCGTCAGTGAACGGCAAGAGGAGCCATCCATTTTCCGCTTGGAATGTGATGGCGTCTGAAAGGTTCATGTTTCCGATGATCATCAGAACTGGGACGGCGCTGAGTCCGAGGGACAGTTCGTAACTAATCATTTGGGAGGTGGAACGGATGCCTCCGAGGAAGGGGTATTTTGAGTTGGATGCCCATCCGGCGATGACAATCCCGTACACCCCAATCGAGGCGATAGCGAAGACGTAGAGAATGCCCACGTTCACGTCGGCGATGACCATCTTTTGGCCGTACACGTAGTTTCCAAACGGCACTACCGCGAGGGTCGACAACGCGGGAACCATGGCGAGGCACGGGGCGAGCCAGAAATAGAACTTGTTGACGTGGCCGGGAGTGAACTCCTCCTTGAGCAAAAACTTCACAGCGTCGGCGACGGGCTGTCCGAGGCCGCCGAGGAAGAGTTGGAGGTCACGTCCAAAGCCGAGGAGAGAGGTCGGGAAACCGGTTCGGTTCGGGCCGACACGATCTTGAATCAGAGCGCTGACCCGACGTTCTGCGTAGACGGTGTAGGAGACGAGAGGCAGGACGACGGCGAAGATGAGGAATGCCGTTTTCGCGACGGAGGCGATGATGGATTCCAGTGGGAGCAGAGAGAGGAGGTCCATGGTTTCAGAGGTTATGCGGTTGCCGAGGTGGCTTCGACGCGGGTGACGAGCGGGATGCCAAGATCGCCGATGCGGTCGAGGTTGAGTCCTGCGAAAGGTTCGCACTCTTGAGAGAGAGCGTGGAAGACCTGATCGAGGTCGTGGAAGGAACGTCCGCCGGCGGCCCGGAGGAGAGCGGCCAAGATTTCCCAATCGTCTGCGGCGTGGCCTGGTGCCTCGAGGGCCTTGTTCAGGCGCTGGAGACGACCCTTCACATTGACCATCGAACCACGTTTCTCAGCCCACGCGGAACCTGCGAAGGCGATGTGAGCGGATTGGGTGGTTGGCGTCGATTGAATGCTGATGGCGATGAGAGAGGTGAGTTTCCCTAAGTCTTCCGAGGTGAAGCCCGCCTCGGTGGTTAAATCTTCGCCAATCGTCAGGAGTGCTTTGATTTTTCCTGAACGAACGCCGGTCCGGATTTTCTCGAGATTCGCGCCGGGTTCAGAGGTGAGGCCGAGGAGCTTAGCTCCACTGGTATTGGGATTCCGATCGGCTTGGACTAGGATGCCATCGGGTTCACCGATTCGAGGCACGATTTCGGTGGAGGTTTTCAGCTCTTTCGCGAGGAGCGAGGCGAGGAAAAGCTCTTCGTTCGTGCAGCGCGCACTCACGATGATTGAGGCTGCGGCGCCAGCATCGCGGAGGGCTTTCACGGCTGCTTCTGCGGCAGTCGCCAAGGAGCTTTCCTTTGAGGATACGACGTGAGACTGAAGGCGGTCGGGCCCATTCACGTACGCAAAGTTGAGACGGTGAGAGTCGGGAATCCAGCAACCGTTCACGGCGTCGTTTTCGCGCGGGGTGATTCGGTAAATCCGGTTTTCACGGGTGCCGATGATGATGTTGGCTCCGAGCCCATCGTTCACATCGATGGATCGTGTTTCTTTCAGGAACCAAACCCGCATTTTGAACCGGAAGTCAGTCGAGGTCAGGGCGCCGACCGGGCAGATGTCGACGGTGTTTAGCGAGTAGTTGCTGTCGAGGGTGCGATTTGGGTGGCAGGCAATCGTTGAGAAACTGCCGCGATCAACGAAGCCGAGGACGTCGTCTTTTCCCACCTCTCGCATGAACCGGATGCATCGGGAACAGAGCACACAACGTTCGGCGTCGAGCGTCACCCGAGGTCCGAGTTCGATGTTTTTCGGTTTCTTGACCTTGCGTTCGAGGAATCGGGACTGGGATTTCCCGTATTGGACAGAGAACTCTTGGAGTCGGCACTCGCCGGCTTGGTCGCAGATTGGGCAGTCGAGCGGATGGTTAATCAGGAGGAACTCCATGACTCCCTCGCGGCATTCCTTGACCATCGGCGAGTCGGTGCGGACTCCCATGCCTTCGGCGACGTCCTGAGCGCACGAGATTTGAGCGCGCGGAATCCATGCGATCTCGGGTTTGCCATCTTCGCCGAGGACGGGTTTGCGCTCGGGACTCATTTTGGGCATGCCCATCTCGACGAGACACATCCTGCAGTTGCCTGGTGCAGAGAGGCGAGGGTGGTAGCAGTAGCGAGGGATGAACTTCCCCGCTTGAGAGCAGGCTTCAATCACGCGGGTGCCTTTGGGAAACTGCATCCAGACTCCGTCAATCTGGACGTTGAGCATGGGAACTTCGGCGGGAGCGGTCATCGTAAGAGAGAGGGGTTTGCGTTCGAGCGGATTACTTGGTGGCGGCCGGAGCCATGATTTCGTGCCCGTTACCTCTTGGGGCAGGGACTGCGGGGATGGAGGCGTTGGTCACGAGTTCCTCAACGTTGTATTCTGGAGGCATCGGTGGGGGCGTTGGCTTCGTTGCCCGTTGCGTGAACTCATTGCGGAACTTCGCAACAAAGCTCTGCGTTGGCCACGAGCAGGCTTCACCGAATGCGCAAATCGTTTTCCCTGCGATGTTGTCCGCCACGTTCTTGAGGGTGTCCGGATCTTGTTCCACTCCGCCCCCCGCGACGATTCGGTCGGTGATTTTCTTCATCCACTGGGCACCTTCGCGGCAGGGGGTGCACTGACCACAAGATTCGTGGGCGTAAAACTCGTTAATGTTGTTCAGGATTTCCACCATGTCCCGTGAATCATCCATGACGATGACGCCGCCTGATCCCGCCATCGAGCCCGCCGCAGCGAGGGTATCGAAGTCCATGGGGAGGTCTTCAAGTTTGATTTCGGTGTCCTTGACTTTGTAGACCTCGCCAGCTTTCAGCACTTTTGCTGAACTTCCGCCGGGAATCACGGCTTTGAGTTTGCGGCCGGGCTTGAGGCCCCCGCAAAGATCATTAATGAGCTCGCCGAGGGTGACGCTCCCAACGGCCACCTCGAAGTAGCCGGGTTTCTGAACATCGCCACTGACGCAGAGGATGCGAGTGCCGGTGTTGTTCGGTTTACCAATTTTCGCGTACTCCTCACCGCCCATGCGGATGATGTGCTTCACGTGGCAGAGTGTTTCCACGTTGTTCACAATGGTTGGGCACTGATAAAGGCCAAGGACGGCGGGGAAATAGGGCGGCTTGATGCGTGGGTACGCGCGTTTGCCTTCGAGGGACTCGATCAGGCCGGTCTCCTCGCCGCAGATGTAGGCGCCAGCACCGCGGTGGACGTAAATTTCGCAGTCGAAGCCGCTTCCGAGGATGTCTTTACCGAGGAATCCTTTTGCGCGGGCCTCTGCGAGGGCTTTCTCAAGGATTTGCGCGCCTTCGGGGAACTCGCCTCGGATGTAGAGATAGGCGAGCTTTGCCCCCACGGCGAAGCACGAAATGACCATGCCTTCAATCAGTTGGTGCGGGTCTTGATGAATGATATAGCGGTCCTTGAACGTGCCGGGCTCTGATTCATCGGCGTTGCAGATGAGGTAAGTGGGCTTGCCGGAGTTACGGTTGATGAAGCCCCATTTCATGCCGCACGGAAAACCTGCGCCCCCGCGTCCGCGGAGACCGCTCTTCTTAACTTGATCGATGATGTCCTCGGGTTTCATTCCGAGGGCTTTCTTCAGTTCCTCGTAGCCACCGTCAGAGAGGTAGGTGTCGATGTCATTCTTCCAGTCCTTGCGGTCGACGTTCTTGAACACCATTCGATGCTCTCTGGGGTGAACGGGCCGATTTTTGGGAATCGTTGCGTCCGATTTTGCGAGACTGAGGAGGGATTTCGCTTGGTCGAGGTTGATGTCCTCCTTGAACAAGTCGTCCACCATCGCGACGGGAGCGGATCCACAGCTGGCGAGGCATTCAACAAACTCAATCGAGTATTGCCCGTCGGCACTGACGGCTACTGGATTTCCGTGACCGTAGTTGTGTGTCGCGTGGCTACTGCATTTGGACGGGTCCTTCGACTTGCCAGGATCTCCGTGGGAGTGGCCGTAAAACTCTTCTTTCCAAGCATCGAGATCAATCCCCGCTTCCTTGGCAAGGCGATCGCGCAACTCGTAGCTGCCTGCCATTGAGCAGGAGAGCGTGCGGCAGACGCGGATATGTTTTTTCCCTGCGGGTTCGCGGCGGAACATCGGGTAAAACGTGACCAGCTCTAAGATGTTAATGGGCTGAAGCTCGAGACGGTTGGCAATCCACTCGACGGCTTCGTCGGAGACGTGGCCGAAGTGTTCCTGCCACAGATGAAGAAGTGGCAGCGATGCGCTTCGCTTCGAGACTGGGTAGTGAGAAACGGCTTCGTCGATTCGGGATAGGAGCTCGGCGGGGATAGTCATGGGAAATCAGGGGCGGTTTGCGGGTTCCTGGTCAGAGAGTTTCGGGATTTTCGAAACCAGCTTGTTATCAATGAAATGAACTTCGAGTGATTTGCCGTCTTGTTCGTAGTAGTAGCGAGTGACTGGGATTTGTTTCTTTTGCGTCTCCAGCTCCAGCTCGGTGCGTTCAATCCGAGTGGGTTGCCCGAGGATAGACTCGACTTCTTTCGGCGAGAGGTGACTCCTCGAGGAGGATTGAGCCGCTTCGTGACGCGAGTTTACCGCTTCAATGTTGGTGTCCTTGATGTCGGGTTTGCAGGCGCAAAATACCGCTGAGGCCGCGCAGGCTGCAACGCGGGCGGTCCATTCAAGGCGAAGCTTTCTTCGGGAAAGGGGCACTCTCAGGGGTGTTTGACGGGTTCAGTGGTTGGCTGTGAAGCAAAAACTATCGGTCGCATTCACCCATCACGAAATCGAGGGAACCCAGAATCGACACGACGTCGCTCATCATGTGCCCCGGAAGGATTTTATCCAGAATGCTCAGATTCACAAACGAAGGGGCTCGGATTTTGAGTCGGTAGGGAACCCCACCGCCCTTGGATTGGATGTAGAAGCCGAGTTCTCCCTTCGGATTCTCTGCACCGAAATAGACCTCGCCTTCAGGCGCTTGAATGCCTTCGGTGTGGAGAATGAAATGGTGGATGAGTTCCTCCATTTTGGTGAGGACCGAAGTTTTCGGTGGCGGAAAGTTTTTCGTATCCGAAACAGTGATGGGTCCGGCAGGCAACTTTGCGAGTGCTTGGTTCAGAATCGATACCGACTGGCGCATCTCTTCCACACGAACCAGGTAACGGTCGTAACAGTCACCAGCAGAGCCCAAGGGGATATCGAAATCGTACTGCTCGTACCCGAGGTAGGGTTGTTTTTTCCGAAGGTCGTGGTCTACCCCCGATCCCCGCAGGTTAGGCCCTGAGAGACCGTAGGCGATGGCATCTTCTCGGGTGATGATGCCGACGTCTTTGGTTCGGTCGACAAAGATTCGATTCCGCGACAGTAGGCTATCAATCTCATCCAAGGCTGGCGGGAATTCGTCCAAAAACTTCCGCACCATTGGAAAAAAGGCATCGGGAAGATCGCGGGTCATGCCCCCGACTCGGGTGTAACTGGTCGTAAATCTCGCTCCAGAGATTTGTTCGCACAGGTTGTAGATTTTTTCTCGCTCCGTAAAAGTGTACAGGAAGACGGTCATGGCGCCCGTATCCATCGCGAAAGCACCAAGGCCTAGGAGGTGGGAGGAGATGCGCGCCAACTCGCAGCAAATTAAGCGGATGGCTTGCCCACGAGGGGGGAGTTCCCAGCCCATGAGCTTTTCAACCGCCATCGCGTACGCCACGTTGTTTGCCAAGGGGGCTAAGTAGTCCAACCGGTCCGTGTACGGAACGAACTGATTGTAAGTCATATTCTCCGCAATTTTTTCGTCGCCTCGGTGGAGGTATCCCACGTCAGGAGTCGCTTTTGTGATGATTTCACCATCAAGCTCGAGCACTACCCGGAGAACACCATGCGTCGCCGGATGGGACGGCCCCATGTTGAGAATCAGTTTCTCCCCGAGTGTATCAACAAGGGGTTGGCGCCCCGATGAATCGGCGCTCCCAATCATTGATTCCAAGGCTGCGGCGGTGCGGTTTGCCGCTTCTGGGTGGAGTATTTCTTTGGACGAGGACGCCATGATTTTGAAAAAACGTGATACAAGTAGGGAGCGTGATTGGGTACGGGCAAGGTGATTTTGTGAAATATTTCACAAGCTCGCCGGCCCGGGTAATCGGACTTCCCCGCTCACTGGGTTAGCCTCGCCGAGTCCGGTGGGCGCAGAAATTATCTGTTTTTTATGGACGTTGATGGGGCGACGGAGATGATGGACGACCCAAGCAAAACAAAACGCAGGAGGTATTGCTTCGTTTGGTCGCTCGTTTGCACTTTGGTAACAAGTTGTTACTGAGTTAAATGTAGCCCCTGTGAAGTGTCCGTTTGCACTGCAAAAAGTTATGGCTATCAAAAGATCCAAACGCTACCGGGCTGCCGCCGAAAAGGTTGTTGCAGCGAAACAGTACGGATTGCAAGAGGCGGTTTCCGTTCTCAAAGCTCTACCTGCGACCAAGTTTGACCAGACGGTGACCCTCTCTTTCCGTTTGGGTGTCGATCCGAAACAGTCCGATCAGATGGTTCGGGGAACGTGCCCGCTCCCGCATGGCTCGGGTAAATCGGTGAAAGTGTTGGTATTTGCTGAAGGTGCTGCCGCTGAGGCTGCGCGCGAAGCTGGTGCTGAGTACGTCGGGTACAAGGATATGGTGGAGAAGTGCGTGGCAGGGTTCCAAGATTTCGATGTGGCGATTGCGACTCCGGCTTGCATGGCTGAAGTGCGGAAGTTGGGGAAAGTTCTCGGACCACGGGGTCTCATGCCCAATCCGAAGACGGGGACCGTGACCGACGATACTGCGAAAGCGGTTCGTGAGGTGAAGGCTGGTCGCGTAGAGTTCAAGCTCGATAAAAACGGCAACGTTGCGGTTCCAGTCGGGAAAATCTCGTTCAGTGAGGATGCTCTCCGTGAAAACGGCACGGCGGTGATTGACGCGGTCGTGAAGTCGCGTCCGGCGTCGGCGAAGGGGCGTTTTGTGGAAGGGATTGTGATGGCTTCCACGATGTCTCCAGGGATCCGGTTGGATGTCTCTCCCTTTGTGAAGTTCTAATAGATTTATTTTATGCGTCAGGAAAAAAAGCTAATTGTTGCTGACATTGCATCTTCCGTCAATGAATCACCCTTCGTGTACATTCTCGATTACACGGGGTTGACGGTATCTCAGTTCTCGGAGTTGAGGAATCGTCTCGTTGCGGCGGGGAGTCGAGTAACGGTCGTGAAGAACACGTTCCTCAAGAAGGCTCTCTCGGAGGTGGGATTGCCCGACCTTTCTGCGGTGTTGAAGGGGCAGACGGCAGTGGTGGTTGGTGACAAGGATGCTGCATCTGCAGCCAAGGTTCTCAAGACCTTTGCCGCTGAGACGAAAAAGACGGAGATTCGCGGCGGTATCGTTGATCGTTTGAGTGTCACAAAGTCTCAGGTGGAGGCGATTGCCGACCTGCCCTCGAGGGAGGTTCTTCTTGCGACGCTCCTGGGTGTGTTGCAGGCGCCGGCGAGCAAGTTGGTGCGCACCCTCAACGAACCCGGAGCTTCATTGGCTCGCGTTCTTCAGGCGAAGGTGGATGCGGCCGCCTAAAAAATTTTCCGGAGGAGTGCTTCGGCAAGTTGAAGAGCTTGCTGAAGGCTTTCCGGTTTTGCTGAAAAGCAAAAATCCCAAGTAAGGGAGATAGTAACAGAAAAAACAATAAACTCAGGTACCTTGTCGCTCGGCGGGCTCGTCGAGATAATCATCAGGGGGCTCTTTGATACGACGAAACCCAAAAAAACATATGGCAGATATTAGTGCAATCGTTGAACAGTTGAGTGGCTTGACTGTTTTGGAAGTGGCTGACTTGGTGAAGCATTTGGAAGAAAAATGGGGCGTGAGCGCTGCCGCACCTGTGGCTGTCGCTGCCGCTGCTCCCGCAGCCGCTGCTGCTCCTGTGGAGGAAAAGACCTCGTTCGATGTCATCCTCAAGGATGCCGGCGCGAATAAAATCGCGGTCATCAAGGAAATCCGCGCAGCAGTCGCGGGTCTTGGATTGGCTGAGGCGAAAGCTCTCGTTGAGGGTGCTCCTAAGACCATCAAGGAAGGTGTTTCCAAGGATGAGGCTGAGGACATTCGCAAGAAGATCGAGGCTGCTGGAGCCAAGGTCGAAGTCAAGTAAACGACTTTTTAACCCGTGGTGCTGCCTCATGCGGCGCCACGGGCTACGCAATTCTAACAAAAAGCTGGTTGAGCTTGCAGAACTGGGGGAAATAGTTAGCCCCCAGTTCTGCGGATTCATCCGCATCCCGAGTTTCTCGATGAAGAGAAACTCGGGTGAACTGTAGCCATACCCTTGTCACTCATGTCTGAGCGCATCAACTTCGGAAAAATCAAAGAAGGCATCGAGCCCCCGAACCTCATCGAAATACAGGTCGATTCCTACAACCAGTTTCTTCAGTCGGAAGTTCCGCTGTCGAAACGGGAGCATGAAGGACATCAACTTCAGGCAGTCTTTAAAAAAGTTTTTCCAATCAGCAGTTTTGACGGGAAGTACACCTTAGACTTCCTTTCATACACCCTCAAAGAGGCCCCGATGACGATTCGGGAATCCATGCGGGAAGGACAAACCTACAGTGCTCCACTCTACGTTGAGTTTGCTCTGAAGGACGACCGCGGAACGAAGCGGGAGGAGGTCTACATGGGTGAAGTCCCCTTGATGACTCCCGAGGGGACCTTCATCATCAACGGGGCTGAGCGCGTTGTTGTGTCCCAGATTCACCGGTCGCCGGGGATTGCTTTCGAAAGTTCAACTCACCCGAACGGGAAGCAGTTGTACTCTTTCCGTATTATACCGGATCGTGGGAGTTGGCTTGAGTTGCAGTTTGACACGAATGACCTTCTGTATGTCTACATGGATCGTCGGAAGCGGCGGCGCAAGTTTTTGGCGACGACCCTCTTGCGTGCGCTCGGGTATTCATCCGATGACGAGATTCTCAAGTTATTCTACGTTATCCAGCGTTTGAAGCTGAAGGACGTCGACAATATCCCTCCTGCCGAGTTGACAAAGTTTGTTGCGGTTCAGGATGTTAAAGATGGAGAGGCTCTGCTGATTAAAGCCTTTGAACCACTTGAAATTGAGCGCTTGCGCCAGTTGAAAAAGCTGGGAGTTGAAGGGATTGCGGTGATTAACACTGCGGAGGATAGCTCGATTATCCGTGCGCTTCGCAAAGACGACGCGAAAACGGAAGAGGAGGCGTTGAAAGAAATCTATAAGCGACTTCGTCCTGGTGACCCACCAACGGTGCAGAACGCTCGGAACTTATTGAAGCGGATGTTCTTCGATGCCGAAAAGTACGATCTGGGTCGGGTGGGTCGTCACAAATTGAACGTCAAGCTTGGCTTGGAAACTGATCTCGAGAGGCGGGTTCTTGAAAAAGAGGACTTCGTTGCGGCGATTCAGTATTTGATTGGATTGCGGAAAGGCAAGGGGACCCTTGATGATATTGACCATCTCGGTTCGCGTCGCGTCCGTACCGTTGGCGAGTTGCTGTACAATCAATGTCGAGTTGGTTTGGACCGAACGAAAAAGACGGTTCGCGAGAAGATGGTTCTCTTTGAGAACCTCGAGGGAATGTCGCCGCAAAAGCTCATTAACCCGAAGGCTTTATCCGCTACCATACGTGACTTCTTCCAGCGTCATGCGTTGAGTCAGTTCATGGACCAGACGAACCCGCTGGCCGAGTTGACGCACAAGCGTCGTCTATCGGCTCTGGGGCCAGGGGGCTTGAGTCGTGACCGCGCTGGATTTGAGGTTCGTGACGTGCATCCTTCGCATTACGGTCGGATTTGCCCGATTGAGACACCGGAAGGTCCGAACATCGGTCTTATTTCTTCGATGTCGACGTATGCCCGCATCAACGACTTCGGTTTTATTGAAACTCCGTATCGGAAGGTGGAGAAAGGTCGGGTTACGTCAAAGATTGATTATCTGACCGGTGATCGTGAGGAGAACTACATCATTGCACAGGCTAACTCACCCGTGGACGATTCGACGGGTAAGTTTTTGAACAACAAGGTTTCGGTTCGTCTGCGTGGGGACTTTTTGGAAAAAGAGCCGGTCGAGGTCGACTACATGGATATCTCGCCGAAGCAGTTAGTTTCGGTGGCGGCGTCTTTGATTCCGTTCTTGGAGCATGATGATGCGAACCGCGCGCTGATGGGTTCGAACATGCAGCGGCAGGGTGTGCCTTTGCTGATTTCTGAGTCGCCGTTTGTCGGGACGGGGATGGAGGCGAAAGTCGCCCGCGATTCCCGCGCGGTGGTTGTCTCGGAGGGGGACGGAAAAGTCGCGTCGGTGACGGCGAACCAAATCGTGGTGACTAAGGACGGCGAGATGCCAGAGGCGAAGAAGAAGCTCAAGCATTCTCCCGAAGAGGGCATTTACGTTTACGAGCTTCGTAAGTTCATGCGATCGAACGCGAGCACCTGCATCAACCAGCGTCCTACGGTGAAGCGGGGCGATAAGGTGAAAAAGGGTCAGGCGATTGCGGATGGTCCAAACTGTGAAGAGGGAGAGTTGGCGCTGGGACGGAATGTGCTGGTCGCGTTCATGCCTTGGAACGGGTATAACTTCGAGGATGCGATTGCGATTTCGAAGCGAGTGGTGAAGGAGGATATCTACACCTCTATTCACATCGATGAGTTCGAGATTGGGGCGCGTGACACGAAGCTCGGGCCAGAGGAAATCACTCGTGATATTCCGAATGTTTCAGAAGAGGCCTTGCGGAACTTGGGACCGGATGGCGTGATTCGGATTGGAGCCGAGGTGAAGCCTGGTGACATTCTCGTTGGGAAAATCACGCCTAAGAGTGAGACTGAGCTCGCTCCGGAAGAGCGACTTCTTCGCGCTATCTTTGGCGAAAAGGCTGCTGATGTGAAGGACACCTCGCTGACGGTACCTTCGGGAACCTACGGTATTGTGATGGACGTGAAGGTTTCCGGTCGCAACAAGGAAGTTCAGAAAACGAAAATCACTTCGGCTGAAAGTAAACGCCAGCAGAAGCAAGCGGAGGAAGATTATCAGCGTCGGAAGAATGATTTGCACGAGCAGCTTACTGAGGCTCTGGCTAATACACTCCTAAACGAGAAGATTCCGCTGGACGTTGTGAACGCTCAGACGGGGGAGATTATCATCCCAGCCAATCGTAAAATCACGAAGACGCTTTTGAGAAAACTCTCGCAGGTGCATGAGCATGTCGAAGTGGATCCTTCTCCCATTCGCAACAAGATTCGCGAGATCATCGGATCGTTTGAGCACCGTTTCCAGGAGCTGGAACAGGAGCATGACAGTTCGATGGAGCGTCTTGAAGGAGGCGATGACATTGACCCTGGTATCATTAAGCAGGTGACCGTCTATGTGGCTTCGAAGAGGAAGCTTTCTGTGGGCGATAAGATGGCGGGGCGTCATGGAAACAAGGGGGTTGTTGCTCGGATTGTTCCTGAAGAGGACATGCCGTTTTTGTCGGACGGGACGCCCGTTGACATCGTGTTGAACCCTCTCGGGGTGCCCTCGCGAATGAACGTTGGGCAGGTTCTTGAGACACATTTAGGGGTGGCTGCCAAGGCTCTTGGATTCAAGGTGGCGACTCCGGTGTTTGACGGGATTAAAGAGGCTCAAGTTCTTGAGTTCTTGAAGCAGGCGAGACAGGTGGAGGGCTTCAAGTGGGTGAACGAGAACGGGAAGGCGACGGTTTATGACGGTCGCACTGGCGATGCTTTCGACCAGCAGGTGGTGGTGGGCTACATCTACATGATGAAGCTCGGTCACTTGGTGGCTGATAAGATTCACGCGCGAGCGGTCGGCCCGTACTCTTTGGTGACCCAGCAACCGCTTGGAGGGAAGGCTCAGTACGGTGGACAGCGCTTCGGGGAGATGGAGGTGTGGGCGTTGGAGGCCTACGGCGCGGCGTACACCCTGCAGGAGTTATTGACGGTGAAGTCGGACGATGTCCAAGGCAGAACGAAAATCTACGAGTCCATCGTGAAGGGTGATAACTCGCTGGAGGCTGGGACGCCGGAGTCATTCAACGTGTTGATTAAAGAGATGCAGTCTCTTGGTCTCGACGTGAAGGCCAGTGGTCCTGCAAACGGGCTCCGCTAACCGGACTGTTACCTAAAGAATCCAAAACTTGGGGGTGGCTGAGGACAGCGCCCCCTGCAACAAAATCCATTTAAGTTTCATATGAGCGAAAGTCCTACCTTCCGTGACGTCATTGGTGATGATCGTTTGAGCGCGTTTGACCGCGTTCGGATTACTGTGGCGGACCCAGAGTCGATTAAGAGTTGGAGTAAGGGAGAGGTGAAGAACCCCGAGACGATTAACTACCGCACGTTTAAGCCTGAAAAAGGCGGTCTGTTCTGCGAGAAAATCTTCGGACCAACCCGCGATTGGGAGTGCTCATGCGGGAAGTACAAGCGCATTAAGCACAAGGGCGTATTCTGCGACCGTTGTGGTGTTGAGGTGACTTTGGCGCGGGTCCGGCGGGAGCGCATGGGGCATATCGAGTTGGCAGTCCCTGTCACGCACATTTGGTTCTACAAGTGCATGCCGTCTCGGATCGGGTTGATGCTTGATTTGACGGGTCGCGAGTTGGAACGCGTGATTTATTACGAAGATTATCTCGTTGTAGATCCGAAGTCCACGAACCTCAGTAAGCACCAGTTGCTGACCGAGGCGGAATACCAAACGGCTTTGACGGAGTTTGGTTACGATGGATTCAAGGCTGGGATGGGTGCCGAGGCAATCCGCGAGGCGCTCGAGCGAATCAACCTCTCTGAGATGGAGAAGGAGTTGAACGACGCGATTGCGAACACCAAGTCCAAGCAGAATCGCAAAAAGTTTGCGAAGCAGTTGAAGCTTGTTCAGGGGTTCAAGAACTCTGGAACGAAGCCCGAGTGGATGGTATTGACCCAGTTGCCTGTCATTCCTCCTGACCTGCGGCCGTTGGTTCCCCTCGAAGGTGGTCGTTTCGCCACGTCGGATCTCAATGACCTGTATCGGCGCGTCATTAACCGAAACAACCGTCTGCGTAACCTCAAGTCGTTGAAGACCCCTGACGTAATCATCCGCAACGAGAAGCGCATGCTTCAGGAAGCGGTTGATGCATTGTTTGACAACGGTCGTCACGGCCGCGCTGTAACGGGTGCGGGGAATCGTCCGCTCAAATCGCTCTCCGATATGCTCAAGGGCAAAGGGGGACGGTTCCGTCAGAACCTCCTAGGAAAGCGCGTCGATTACTCTGGACGTTCGGTGATTGTTATTGGTCCAGAACTCAAACTCCATCAGTGCGGTCTGCCGAAGAAGATGGCCTTGGTGTTGTTTGAGCCGTTCATCATCCGGATTTTGAAAGAGCGCGGATATGTTCACACGGTTCGCAGCGCTAAGAAGATGATTGACCGCCAAACCCCAGAGGTTTGGGACATTCTTGAGGAAGTGACGAAGGGGCATCCGGTGCTCCTGAACCGTGCTCCCACGCTTCACCGCTTGTCGATTCAGGCGTTTGAACCTCAGTTGATTGAGGGCGAGGCGATTCGTATTCATCCGTTGGTGTGTACGGCATACAACGCCGACTTCGACGGTGACCAGATGGCGGTTCACGTGCCGTTGTCGGTAGAGGCCCAGATGGAGGCCCGTATGCTGATGTTGGCGTCGAACAACATCTTCTCGCCCTCGAGTGGTAAACCGGTGATGACGCCGTCTCAGGACATTATTGTGGGTTGTTATTATCTGACGCAGGCGCCTCGTAAGGCCGAGATTTCCGAGGGGGCTCGGATGCCGCTCTTTTCTGAAGCGCACGAGGTTGAGTTTGCGCTTTCAGAGGGCTCGGTGAAGATTCACGACCGTATTCGTTTCAAGAATCCTGATCTCGGGAATGCAACGACCGCCTATGGCGATGCGACGTCTCGCGTGATTGAAACCACCGCAGGAAGGGTCATCTTCAATCAGATTTGGCCGTCTGCCGTTGGTTTCTTCAACAAGGGTTGCGGTAAGAAACAAATCTCCGACATCATCCTTCGGACTTACCAACTGGCTGGTCATCAGGCGACGGTTGAGACACTCGATCGTTTGAAGGACATGGGCTTCTATTGGGCGATGAAGTGCGGCGTTTCGATTGGGATTGTCGACATGATTATCCCGAAAGAGAAGTACACTGAGGTGAAGAAGGCTTACGAGAAGGTGGAGTTGTACAGCAAGCAGTACCGCGACGGGATCATCACCGATGGTGAGCGATATAATAAGGTCGTGGATAGTTGGACACAGGCGGGTGAGGAAATCGCGAACGTCATGTTCCGAACCCTCGACTTCAATGAGGGGCGCAAAGAAAT